>JACLAB010005308.1_pt1 | contig 14345 bp, 6 predicted proteins | sample 8027921 | NCBI WGS metagenome assembly JACLAB01 (sample SAMN15725117, study PRJNA655200) | protist metagenome | isolation source: fluorescence activated cell sorting (FACS) single amplified genomes of... | place: USA: West Boothbay Harbor, Gulf of Maine | collected 2000-07-19
GAGGCTGTTGCTGTACAGATACAGCTGCGTCATGCTCGTGAGCGCCCCCAGCTCCTTCGGGATGATGCCAGTGAGGCTGTTGCTGTGCAGCAACAGCTTCGTCATGCTCGTGAGCGCCCCCAGCTCCTTCGGGATGGTGCCGGTGAGGCTGTTGCTGTACAAGTATAGCCCAGTTACATAGGCCAGTTTGCTTATCGATGCTGGAAGCGCACCTTGCAGGTTGCCGCCATTCATGACAATGCGCGTGATCGCATCGACAACAACTCCGTTCTCGGTCACAGTACCAGCACAGTACAATCCCATCCACGAAACGCAAACTTCGTCAAGCTTTACGTAGTCTCCACTTGCATCCTTGGAAAAATCCCAAGCCGCAGTCTTGCCTAACTGTGCTAAGTTTTGTGCCAGAGCAGTTGTGTCCCACTGGTCTCCGTTCGTGCTGTCATACAAGTCCTCGAGGGTCTGCATTGCTTCTGAGGAAACTGCTGCCATAACTGCTGAGCTCAGCGCCGCCAACATCAGGACAGCACAGAAGCACCAGAAAACCACCATTTTGCTCGAGCTATCACGAGAGCTTACGCCAGTTTACTTAGCATCGAGGAAACACACGTGATGAAAGGAGGAATAGTAACGCATTTATCTCCTATGATCTTTGGAACAAATACTGTCTGTAATCTTATGGGCGTTATGGGATCACGTGGGACCCAGTTGCTTAGGTGTTTACACAAATACAGTGTCAAAACTCGAAGGAAAAACACTTGTCAATTCAACGTGCATGTGGAATACGAGCATGTACACGCTGCGTGAAGAGATTTATTTCAGGTCTAACAAGTAGGAGAAGGATTGGATAGATGGATGGATGGATGGATGGATGTGGATAGATACAAGTAAAATATTGCAATACTTGATTTCATGTGGAATACGACCCTAATTGGCACATTATACAACCACATATCACACTCTCTTCTCTTCCTCTCCTCCTCGATCCTCACTCACTCATTCACTCACTCACTCACTCACTTACATTCAAACTTGTATTGGTCCAGAAACTCCAGTCCAGCAACACAGAGTAGTCAGGCTTCACTGTCTTCTTCCACGCCGCCTGTGAACGGCTGCTGGTCGGGCGGCATTCACAGCACTGACACTCATCCTTTTGAGCGGTGTTGAACAGCGCATCCCAGATCTTGAAGAAGAAGCCAGTGTAAATTGGCTTCCCGATCACCGATCGAGCGTGGTGGTAGTAGTGGTGATACGATGTGTTAAGGATGGGGTTGTGAGCGGACAAGCCTTTGACCTCGTATCCAAAGTGCAGATAGACCCCATATCCATAAAATATTGCCGCGAAGCATAGAAATAGCAGATCCATGTTGATTTTGAATAGGTAAGGCAGCAATACCATGGGCAATGTGCGGCAGAATTGATCTAAAGGCTCATCGGCTATAACCGCGTAGGGACTCGGGTTGTGAAAGTGGTGGTGGTGGCAATGAACCTTCCACATGAATTTGAAGCGGTGACCAATCCAGTGGTACGCGTACTCGATAGCATCCGTGAATCCAAAGATCAAGGCCGTCTGCAGAAGGTGGCCCGAGATGCCGATACCGTGGACATCACCGCAATAGCCCTGCATCGCGTAGCCATTCTGTGATGCCCAAAGCGAAAATGCTGGGCACAAGGTGGCGAAGACGAGCCCCTTGGAAGTGTGGATAATCTCTTTCCTAACCAATGCAGGACTCGGGAAAGCCGGATTAAGCTTAAGCTTCCATAAGTCAAATGATGGGTTGACATAGTACGGGATGAACACTGCCGTAGATAGTATGGCCATCGAAATGAACCCCAGTACCGTCAAGGTCAGCCAGAGCGCAACAAAACCGTACGCTTCTCCAATCTCACAGAGCATGGTTGAAGATGAGTTATTCAATGAAGTTGCGGAATATATTAGGCTGTTGCTTTTACCAGCCGGTAGCAGATCTTGTTATTTACTATGGAGCTAATGCAAGTATCTAAATACACACTTTACGCACGTTAAAATGGTTTTTAAGATATCAGGATGGTAAAAACTTTTCTGGAACTTTCGGAAAGGTCGCGTTTGTAAGACAAAAATGGGTGGTCGCAAGCCGGCGTCGGCTATTCGACAGCGAGGCAATCATAGCGCTTCGCACAGAGCTGTCCACTTGAGCCAGCAAGATCACCTGGGCTCGGCATTCTCAACTTCACAAGCCTTGGATGATGATGACAGCGTCGGTAAGCAAGGCTCGGAGGATGACTCCTTCCTGAATATGTGGGGAACTGCTCCTATAGGTGCCACCACTTCTGGGACTGAGAGCATTTTTGCTGTTACACAGCAGCAGCAGCCCGAACCTGACTTCGGCACTTACGCTGGTATCGGAGGCGGCGTCTTCAATTTCTCGTATCAAGACACACACAACGCCGGGAAGGCTGTAGCCGAGTCCCACAATCAGTCGAGTGTGATGAATTACATCAAGAACCTGGAGTCTCGGGTAGACAATCTGGAGAAGCAGAACACTGAGCTGAAGGCCGAGGTGCGGAGGCAAAACAAGCACAGCGGTGTTAGTGCAAAGACTGCTGCGCCACTGAGCGCTGCGACCCCTGAGTTCAAGCCAACAGGGCCCTCCTCCTCTTCTTCCTCTTCCTCGTCTCCTTCTGTCTCGCAGCAGTACGGCTCTCCGGCCCCGAGTGGCAGTCGGAATCGGACCCGCAGCTCGGCTACTGACAATGGGAATGGAAATGGGGGCAAGCACGGTTCCCCCGGTAGTAGTAACGGCAACAGTAGCTACCACCACCAGCAGCAGCAACAGCACCACTACCACCAGCAGGCCGCGAATGGAGACAGCAGCCTGACGAAGATGCATGAAAGGCTGGCCACACTGGAAGGGCGACAGTCAAGCATCCAGAAGAAGATAGCGTGCTTCGACCACGTATTCGGGCCTTCTGTGGGCAATTGGCAACGAAACGTCAAAGAGTTTCTGCAGAGGCATGTGGATTGTGAAGGAGGGGAGGCGACGCGGCGCTCAGTGTCGCCAATTCTGGTGCACACAGGCGATGATGCCTCAGCAGCAGGAACGAAGACGAAGGGGCACACAAACTCCTCATCCTCACCGCACACAACGGAAGAGACTAAGTCTGAGGAGAAGTAGAGTAGAGAGCCGGTTGGCTGGGGCTTGGTTATTACACTTATTTTGTCCAATGTTGCGCACACTGTATCTTACATGATTCTAGTAGTCTTCGTAGTGTTCTTACTCCGCTGGTTCTGTCTTCGTCCACTTGTCAGCCTGCTCATCGTACTCCAGACCAGCACCGGCCACAAGCGTGTTGATTACGTTCTCAAACTTCTTCTCGTTGGCTGTCCGGCATAGGTGCGGCTGCAAGTGCAGTTTATCCACCGGCTCCGTGGCACCCGGCATTTGTTCCGCTGCCACGGTGTATTCCAGGGTATACCATTTGTGGTCTGCAGCCACGCCATCCTTCTCCCTGGCCACGTCTACATAGTTCGTGATGCCCTTGTTTGCAGCGGCGGCAAGCAGCATCACTTTTCGGGAGTCGAGTAGGTACACGAGCTCTCTGGGGCCCGGTCGCACGGTCAGAGATGTCATGCGCCGGAGGTTGAAGCCCTCCTGCAAAGTGCCCCCCTTCTTGTTATAGTTCATGAAGATATGCTCTAAGATCTCCTCCCCATCCTCTGGATCGAATGTGACACGTGAATCCACTTTGTAAAAGCGCGATTGCCACATTACCTTGGCTTTTCGGTCCAAATATCCTTCAAATTTCAAGGCTTGCTTGGCCATCTCGCCCTTCTCACGGCTGTAGGCGTCGATCTCATCCATCGCCGCCGCCTCCATTTCGAGGTCCTCGTGTGCCTCTTCCGCAGCGTCGTTAATCAGATCTGCGGCTGCATCTATCAGGGAGTCACGACGGAAGTTCGAACCACGTCTCAGGCGCTTTTGAGACACGGCACGGGCCCTTTGTACACGCTGCTGCTGCATCTCCTGACTCTTGGTTCTTTGCTGTTCCTCGGTGAGTTCCTCCTCGTCGTCGTCCGCATTGGCCATGAGGGCTTTGTTCACTTCCATCAGGCTCTTCTTTAGCGCCGCGAGGGGAATATTACTCATCATTTTGAGCTTGTGTGTGACGTTGTTGCCTCCGCTGCCATGACTCAAGGAGCCACGATGTCCAGAACTTCGGTGCTGGCCGTCTTCATCGTGATCATGTTCGTTAGACGCACTGGCCCGGGCGGCGACACCCTCACCATCTTCGAATCCACTGTCTCTGTCAGCTCCACGATAATTCGGCTCGCCCGCAAGCAGGTACAACGCGTCGTACACCGGGCCCAGTCGTCCCTCCGCAATGCCGTTCTGATCATTGTAAAAGGCCGCATTGGGGGCACTGTTGAGTCCGGGTTCCAACAACATGCTGACTTCTTCCAGATCATCTTCATCTACATCGTCTCGAAGCTCCAAACACGCTGTTACGAACCAGCCAATGGCCTCGGCACTGGAGGGAAATTGGGCAATCTTCTTCGCAGCTGCAGACGCCATTTGGTCAGTGTCGGCAACTAGATAGGTAGTGAGCTCGTTAAGAAGCTCCATTATCACGATAATGTCGGCTGTGTCGTCATTGGTGGGCCCGGCCGTAGATGACCTTCGATCGCCGTCAGATATCTTGCCACTGCTGGGTCTTATCTCTTCTCTGCGCTGCTGCAAATCGGGGTAAATGGAGCCAAAAAAGGCATTCAAGTGGTTGATATCATTGCTCACACGCCCAAATGTCATCTGATCGCCACAGACTGGCTCATTCTCCTCCTCCTCATCATCACCATTACTCGCCATTGCAGCAGATCCGTCGAGCCTCTCGGGCCCGGACAGCACAGCGTGAGTGAAGCGAAGCGTCACTTCTTCAGCCATCATAACGCTGAATTTGTTGTACCAGAAGGGCATGAGCCACTCCTTGAGATCTTGCATGTAATCGCTAATGGTAGCAATAGCTACCTGCATCTGCTTGCCCTGTTCGAGCCAGCCTTCGGTAAAAATTTCATCGAACTGTTGCTTGACATCATTCAAAATAACTTGGATCAGGCGCTTCAGACACGTCTGTCCGCTCGCAACAAGCTTTTCTGTGACGTAATCGAACTTGTCATTCACCTTCTCCTTCACTTCAGCGATGTGGAAGCCGTCCACAAGTGCAATGACCTCCTCAATGTTGGTGGCAATGTCATTGGCGAGGGCGCACATGTACTCCATTTCCACCTCTTTTAATTCTTCGTCGCCGTCGATTATCTCAGTGATGTTCTCAACATACATGTCAGTGCGCTTGGTCATGTCCACTAGTGCTGCAGCGATCTTAGCAGCCACCATGACGTGCAAAAGATCGGATCCAGCCGCTTGTGCCAGGTGTGCATGTGAGTGCAAAGCCCGCCACACCAGAGTGGGCATTTCCGTGTAGAAGCTGCCGTCCTGGTCGTTGTTGCGAATCATTTCTGCTGGGTTCTTCACGAGCTCCTTCCACACCTTGGTGCAGTGGTCAATTAAGACATCGGCAGTCCCGGCAATGTTTTGCTGTCTGTTGCCTTCGATGTACCTCTTGCATATGCTAGGTAAAACATCAAAGATCTCGCAGTGGAAGCGATAGACATCGATCCCGGCGCTATTCGTCGCAACTGTACACCACGCACTGCCCTGGGAAATGATCACTTCGTCCACATCCGTGCCCACACTGCCTCGATTATCGCTTGTGTGTCGGGTAGTGCGTGTGTCCCGCCCCCCTGCACCCCCTGAGGAGGAGCGGGCGCGATCATGATCTGTGTGTGTGTCGTCTTCCTGGTTGTTCCCTCCCACAGTGCTACGAGCACGAGTATGGTCACGAACAGGGCAGTAGATCTTCGCCAAGGTCTGCTGATGGCTTGTTAGCACGGTGATTAGTTGGTATACATCAGCAGTAGAGGCCATCTCGAGCGAGCCTGCAGGGCCCTCCATGGTCGCCAGCAGCAGCCTTAGGTCAAGGAATCTGTTCACTGCATCGACAACTAGTGCCATGATGTCATACCGGGCAGCGCGCTCCTTGGTCTTCTTGACGTCTCGCAGCACCGTGCCTAGGTACGACATGATTGCCCGCGCGCCGGCATTGTGCTGATTCAGAGGCACAGCACCGTCTGCTGATGGTAATGGGGATGATGATGATGATGATGATGATGATGATGTGTGTTGTGCGCCCACATCACCTCCAAAAGGATTCCCCTCCTCCTTGTCACCGCCCCCATCAATTGCTGCTGCTGCGGCTTCCGCTTCTCCTGCTGCTTCTTCGGCAGCCCAGTGGGGTGGGTAGAGGTTCTCAAGCTTCTGCTTCACGCTATCCAATAGTGCATCTTTTCCCTCGGAATCATACAACTCCACTATAGCGGGCTTGGCTGGCTTGATATCTTCCATCATCATCTTCGCACTGCTACTCGCATTGTTATTATTCTCGAGATCTTCAATTGTCTTGGCCAGGACCTCTACCCAGCGGATGCGCTCCTCAACCGAGGGCGCAGCGAATAAGTACACACGCTCCTTGCGGCTTCGCCCAGGTTCTGCAGCAGTGGCCTCAGCGTTATTACCACTGATGTTGGTATTATTGTTTTTAGAAGATGCTCCTTCGGTCGTACGGCCTGAATCCCCACCGCCACCATCGCCTAGTTCGAACATCTTGCAGTCGTCGTGTGTGTCATAGGGACGTACGAACTCACATGCACTCAGGTCCACAGCGGACAGGGCACTCTTGTAATCGAGGGCATCGGTCTCTGTCTTATAGTACCTCAGATAACCGTCCACGTCCACGGAAATAAAGCGGGTTTGCATCTTGAACTGCATCAACACGTTACGGTTGCCGGATTGCTTTTCGAGATATCCAGAGATCACCGAAGCCTTCTTCATACTTGGATCACTCGGTCGGCGAGTGAACAGCGATCCGGCCGCGCTAATGACAGTGGTGATGCGATCAGATGCAACAGTAGACCTATTTGTGGTCGATGTGTCGCGCCCTCCTCCTCCCCCTTCCTCAGAGGCCTCGGTGTCGGGAACGTCCATATCCTGATCACCATCAACCGCAGGCGCCTCGTCTTTCGCATCTCCGCCACCTCCTCGGCGGTGCTCAGGCATGCACGACTCGATAGCTTTGATCCAAGACTCCATCTCGTCCTGACTGGAGGCCTCCATAACGAGCGATTTCTTGTCAAGCAGTACGCTCTTGAGCCTGAACTTGTAAGGGTGGGCAGGCTGCCAGGGCTCCATTGGGGCAACGCTATCCAGCAGCATGAGATTGAGAGAGCCAGCGAGCTCCTTGTCATTACGATAGTAGCGCAGAATGTTGTCAGCTGATGATATCTCCACAAAGCGCTTTTGCATGACGAGCACCATGATGTTGCTGCTCTCTTTCATGAGATGGCCAGCCTTCACCACATTACCGCTGCTGCTATCTTGGTTCGCAGAAGAGGAAGGAGACTGAGAGCCTCCAGCAGCAGCACTACTGTTGTTGTTATTGTTGTTGTCTGCCACGGAGATTCGCTGTCCTTTGCTCCATCCTCCACTGAGCATCTTCTTGATCGACTTCACCCAGGTCATCATGCTGTTATAGTCTGAGGCTTCAAAAACAAACAACCGATCCTTTTCTTTCATCTTGATGACGAAGATTTTGCAGTCTTTCTCGTTGTTCTGCTGCTGGATTAGCTCAACGTCGGTGAGATAGCAGCTCCCTTGCTCAGTGGAATCCTCCTCCTTTTTGAAGTACCTCAATACTTTGTCGTTCCCAGTCACCACAACGTAGCGGGGCTGGAACTGGGTGATGAACATCGACGGGCTCTGTTTCATCAACCACCCACTGATGACCACATCATCAGCTCTCTGAATATCAAAGTAATTCAGCTTCTTTTCTTCCGCCATGGTCAAAGAAAGAGGAGGTAGGGTCTGTTTACAACACTAGCAGCAGAAATAGCTTTTCTAAAAATTACCAGCGGTAGACTAGCTTAGAAATTATCTCTTGTATCAGTTACAGAGGCCCAAGATGGATACAGCGCACAGGGTGAACACCCAAAAATATTCAAGTGATTTTTCACATTCTCGCTTACAATTGTATTTAGATCTTTGCGGAGCATCTGGCGTCCTCCAGGCCTCATCAAACTGCTCAGTCATGGACCAAGATGAGGCAGTGAAGAACATCATCGTGGAGCGTCTGATAAAGACTGTGTCTCGGTGTTTTTACAACGATACGGCGGTGGTGGTGCTAGATGCCCTTGTTCGCGAAAAGTTCATTCGTGAGGAGGAGCTGGGGCCGCGCTTGCGGTTAAAGGAGAAGGACTGGCGCAAGGTGATTAACCAGTTGGAAGAGGAGCTGTTGATCCAGTCGGAGAAGGTGCTCATGGAGGACATGCGCCAGCCCAGTGTGTACTACATTGACTACCAGATGTTTGTGGACATTGTGCGCTATCGTGTGTACCTGATGAGAAAGAAGGTAAACAGCGCGTCATCACAGGAGATCGCTGAGGTGAAGTACAAATGTCCCACGTGCAAGAAGATCATCGGTATGACGGAGGCGATGCTGTGCAAGAGCAAAGACTACAAGTTCATCTGCACCGTGTGTTGTCCACACGACGACTTCAGGCAGCGCCCCGCCGAATTTGACTACACACTACAGTCCGAAAACAACACGGACCGCATTTCGAGTGCGGACAACCTCAAGTCGAAGATGGATGACGCTTTGAAGGCCTCCGAGCTGCACGAGGGTATCTTGGACCTACTGAGTGAGCTCAAGGATGTGCCACTGACGCGCAATTTGCCGTCGGATAACATGAGTATGGGCGTGCGCAACACCACCGTGGACGATGACGAGGTGGAGAGCGCCATCCGAAGCAACACACGCCGCGCCGTGATTGGCAAGAAAGGTAGGTTTGTGGCATCGGTGGAGGCCAATGCATTCGGGGATGATAAGAAGAAGTTTGAATTAAGCTTGGACGACGACGAAGATGACGAGGTCGTGGAGAGTGCCATTGTGCGTCCCGTGGAGGGGGAGGAGGAAGGAGAGGGGGAGGATGAGGGACCAGTGGGGGCAGACAGCAAGCGCGCCAAGGTGCTGGGCATTCTGCCGGACTTCCTTGACCGCAGTGGCGTGTACGGCAGTAGCTCCGCCTATAACATCAAGAGCCTTAATGCCGATACAGACGGCATCAACGCACAGCAGCAGGACCTTGATGGCGGAGGAGCGGTCGATGGAGAAGGGGGAGGAGCGGCCGGGGGCGACAGGGAGGCTGCTGCGGCCGTCTTGACTGTGGGAAGCATTTCTGCACTTTCTGATATTCACCAGAGCGTGCAAGCGGACGGAAAGAAGACCGACGACAAGAAGGAGGGCGATGAAGATGATGATGAGGACGATGTAGACTGGGACGATTAATAACGTTATAATTTTGTAGTCATGGAAAAGGTGTAAACTGTGTAGCAACTACTTTCCGTGCAGGGGATTCGCGTAGTCTCAAAGAGCATACCTGTGGTGATCTATGCCTTGCTCGATTGCGTCATACTGACGCTAGATATTTTTGCAACAAAATACAACGACAGTCCAAAATATGCGGAGAGCCCTACTGAGGGCGTGTGGGTTATCATATATCAATCAGTTGAATTGAATCCACATTGTTTCTTTCCCAAAATTTTACAAAGCGGTACAGTATTGTTCGTTAACTATTGGGCAATAAAGCTGAAGAGCTCCAGCGCGGTGAGCAAGAAGATGTAGCCCAGGACGGCTCCTGCGAAGAGGACACCCTCCGCAAAGCGGCGTTTCTGCACCTTGTTGAAAGCACCCTCACCCTCACCCCCCTTCCCCCCTCCTTCTTCTTTGACCTCGGCCACCAGCATACCCTCTAGTAGACGATATCCATTAGAGCATATCATGTCTATGACAGAGTGCGAGAGCGGCACGTCCGTGTCCTCAAATAAACTAGGGAAGTCAACCTCGGCGCAGCATCGAGAGGCCTTAGCAATGTACGGCAGCACGGATTGCAAGCGACCGTCCGGGTCCCAAGTAGCGTAGAAATTGGGGTATGGAGAGGAGTTCGCCATGTCCATCCTTTCAAGCCCCCGGGAATCGAGCAGCAGTCCATCTCCATCCCCATCCCCCACGTCTCCCTCACTATCATCATTATCGAATGATGCCATTTTGACCTTGGAATACACTCGTTTTTCACCTCCCCCGTCCACACTGCTATAGCCAGTAGCAGCAGCAGAAGCAAAGGTATCCAGTGCGGGTTTCTCTGGACTGCCTTCCCGACTGAGAGACGCGTTCATTTTCTCGATATGCTCCCACTCCAGCCGCAGAAAGCCCCACACCATTCTCCTTAGCACTTCAGCAGCCGCAACAAGGGGCGTGAGATGACTGAAGAAACTGGCACGCAGCGAATGAGGATCAACACTTACATCAGATTCCATCAGTGTGAGCGTCCAGGCGAATCTCAGGACCAGATTACCAGCCATGATGGCGAAGTAGACGTAGGTAGGACCCAATAAACGATGACGACGCAGGGCGAGACCACCAAATGAATGGGAGGGCTGTGCCAGAGCCCCGTCTGCCTTGACAATGATGCCCCAATCCATAGTCAAATCCCACACAAATTGGTAGCAGGTGGCCCCTATAAAGCACAACACCCAGATGGGAGAGGAGCGCACGCTAGGCACAAAGATGCCTGTCGAAACCACCAGGATGGCACTCGTGTACTTGGCGGCGTTGGCCATGTGTGGCCAGCGCTGTCCGCTCTCCACAGAACGACGCAAACACTGGAACAAACGAATTAGCAGCGGGGTGAGTGTGAGTGCAGGGATGACCACTAGCTGCACCAGCCGGCTTTGTCTCCACCAGCTGCTCCCACGAAGGAATTGAAACCCCGTCAATTCACTTATGGTGCCATCCTCATCCTCGGTGGTGAATGTGGCGAACCAGGTGACCGGAATCAGACAAACATAGAATAAGAAATAGGCCATGCTGATTAGCACACGCACCAGACTAGTCAGCAGATCGCCTACGTAACCAGCCTGAAAGTCTACCGGATAGAACGGTGCACACACGACCTTGAACAGGAAGTAAAACCACTTGCTCTTGATCTGCCAGGGTGTCACGAGGCGGAACACAAAGTAGCCAATCATGAGGAGAGGCAAGCAGTGCACAAAATGAAAGTTTTTCCTCTCAAAAGTGCTATCATCATCGTCACCTTCCCCATCCTCACTGGCACCACCAGCAGCAGCAGCAGCAGCATAGACCCCGAAGAATCCTCTCTGAGTCATATTGAAGATCGAAAAGACTGCAAGATAGATAATGGAAAGCTCTTTGGCGCTGGCATACACCACTTCTTCCGGCCTCTCCATCGACGTCAAAGTGGTCTCTTCCAGGCTCAGCAAACGCATAAAACCGATACCGCTAGTCCGCCACACGTACAGAGATGCCCCCCACATCCACAGCAACAGCAACAGGTCTCCCACGAACATAAAGGAGGCATAGCTAGGATCGTACCAAATATCACGCGATCCCGACGTCTCGTTCATGGTTACCTCCACTGCTGCCCATGACAGCAACGCCAGGGCCACGTTGAAGCTCAGCGTCTTGCTCATAATGGGGAATCGCACCCAGAATGAGGGCAAGTATGAATTCATACCAATAATGCCCCAATCTCCACTGCGAAAAAAGTTTCGGCGTCTTCCTATCGCCATGCAAAAAGTTCGGGTGCCGTATGTGGACTCAGGTCCGGGAAATATGGCCACGTACCAGTCAGGGAATTACCATGGCGGAGATCGCCATATCATCCGCGCAAGTGCCCTGGATGAAGGGAGCTTATCGTTCCTCGACATTGACGGCAGCTTTGCCTCCATGTCTCAATCTGATGGGGACGACGGGAACCATGCCGCGGCGCGGGACATGTATGCCAATTATTTTGGCCAAGACCAGAGCCAAATGTCTCAGTCAGTGGATATCGGAGAGGAGCGCATGCAACGCGATGGGGCTAAAGACCTCCTCAATGAGATCGATACGAGGGGTTTTCTCAAGGAGTCACGCACGTTACTGTTGGGAGGTCTAAGTGTGGAAAAGTCCCTGCTGAATTCGTTTGGAGTCAAGACGTCGGTGGAGAGCAGGGTGGACGAAACTTCGGCTAGTCAGGATCTGGCTAAGCTCTCCGTGGGCAGTGGCTTCTTCCGCCAGTCTCAGTTCAGTCAAGTGAACGAGGAGGAGATCTTGAAAATTAACGCGTGGGGGGCCTTCAGGAAGTTTGGCGTGGGGCAGGGCGATATGAAGATGGATGGCGGCAGTCGCGGTGTGCCGGTGTCGCGGCTGCCAGAGGCTCTGAGTCGGGTAGCGCAGTCGATCCCTCTGGTAGAACTGAACATGGTCGTGGCAAGACAGCAGTACCCATCCAAGGCGCTGTTGAAGTGGCAGGAATTTAGTGCCCTCGCGCATGAGATTTTTCATCTGAATAGAGGCACCACCAAGCAGGGCATGTACGGTAGTGTGAAAACACCTCAAAACGCGAATATAAGCAACCCCTCTCAGCACGGCCTGGAGGTGCAGCGCATGAGTAGAATGGGCCTGAGCACGCCTAAGCAGGGCCATCAGCCACAGAGCAGACACAACCCGGACGAAAGTGAGGCCCTGATGATGTCACAGGCACACCACGCATCAGTGATGAGTGAAATGAGTTCCGGGGATGGCTTTTACGTCGACGGACCTATGGCCGTATCCAAGGTGCCGCAGATGAAAATGAACCCATTTGAGCGTTTACTGCAAAAACAGAGGGGCGCTTCATCCATTAAATTGAGCCAACTTCCCAGCGGCGCCAGCAACGATATTGGCACAAGCGAGAGCTTTGTCGATATCAATGGCCAAAAGGTGTCCACGAAGACACTGGATGACCTAATGTGTAAGAAATTCAAGTCAGAGGCGGCGTTGCGGCGCAAACACCGGCAGGAGATGCAGTCGCTGTATCCCCTGAAGGACAAAAGTCTGGCCAAAACGGAGAGCTTGCAGAGACTGCAGCAGCCCTTAACGAAATCTAAAGTGTTTGCGATGACCCACAAGGAGGAAAGCATGGGTTCGAAGTGGAAGAGAATGAGGGAGAAAAGAGAGGACCGATTCAAGCGCGAAGGAAAGAAGGCCTTCCGTCAGAGCACCATCAACACAGTGACGCGAATGGTGTCCGAACAGGAGAAAAGTGCCATGTACAAGCATCTCCAGGAGCGTAATGCCGTGGCACAGGTGCTTGCGGAGAATCATGTAGAGGAGAGAAGAGAGATAGAAAGGCAGACACAAGAGAACATCGAGCAGCGCATGGAGGAGCTGAGACTGCAGCGGTCCGCTTCAGCATCCAGCATGAAGTTCGCCATCATCAACTCCGTCGAGGCCACTCGATCGGCTCTGCGTGATGAGTTCCACGACCGCAAAGTGGCTGCTGATGAGAATAAGTTTGCCCTGGATGAGAACAGCAGTGCACTGTTGGCTGTGCCTGCGGATATCTCGAAAGGTATCACCAAAGCCCGCACCCTCGAGAAGTGGATGGAAGCCAAGGCAGCAGAGAAGAAGTACCTTGAGGACACTATGGATCAACGCATCAAAAAGTTTGCCGACAGGAAGCTTCGAAAGCTCTCCAAGGCCGCCGAAAACGTCGGTCCTATCGCATTTACCCCGCTGGAGAGACAGGCTACCACTCCTTACGATGTGGCGATGGCATCATCACAGGTCATGTCGTCAGCAGGAGGACGTAGAGGAGGGATGGGGATGGGCACGGGGCAAGCCTTTAATGGCGGTGGAAGCATGGTCAGCAGTATGACTAACCCAGTGGGTCTCATGCCTGTGGGCTCCTACTCTATCATTGACGGAGTAGGAGGCCCAACTACCCCGGGAGGTGGCACTGGTACTGGTACTGGTACTGGCACCCCCCACAGCAGCAAGCCAAACAGCTCCCCTTCTCGAGGAGTGTCGCGTCCGAATATGTTGAATTCTGGTGGTGGTGGAGGTGGTGTGAGCACCCCCCAGCCGCAGGCACAGTACCGCACCTCGGAAGATGTGCAGATTGAGCAGGACGGCTCGGTCAACGTGTCTGTGCACATCGGGCAGGCCCTGCGCCAGTCCCCTATGACACTAGTACGTCGCTCCAACGCCGCATCCGACTCACCCCTTCTCACAGGAGGGGAAGCAGGGGCATTTAACGCCAACGCTGGCAGCGGCGACGACAACAGCTCACAGGGGGGCTTCCATTCCATCGCCTCGGAGAGGGACGAGGAGCTCAATGTCATGGCGATCAGGGAGTACATCGAGACTCGCAGTCGCATGGAGGG
>JACLAB010009514.1_pt1 | contig 14342 bp, 21 predicted proteins | sample 8027921 | NCBI WGS metagenome assembly JACLAB01 (sample SAMN15725117, study PRJNA655200) | protist metagenome | isolation source: fluorescence activated cell sorting (FACS) single amplified genomes of... | place: USA: West Boothbay Harbor, Gulf of Maine | collected 2000-07-19
TCAGCTAGGGACATTGCAGCCCGCATTATGACTACAAAAGAAATTCAAATCTTAAATCAAGCGTGCCAAATGGCGGGCATTGATGCATCCAAGATTTCCCCAGTCAATCCATTCGAGAAGAGTGGTGGCACTGCGACTTTGTTGCAAGGTGCAGTTGCAGAAGTAGACCCTGAGCAGGCGGCAAAATGGCGCGTTGATGCTGGCGGTTCACTGAGCGTTGCCACATTGGCTGAAATGCAAACAGGGATGCCATTAAGCCAAAAGGCATTGGAAGATCGGTGGCAGCATGATGCGTCATTCGTTGTCGATTATCAAAAGGAACAACAAGCGGCTGAGAAGAAAAGAGTAGCTGATATGAGCCAAGCCATTTACGAATCAAGGCTTCGTCGTTTCATGGATCGCACGAACGGAAATGAAGCGAGGGCGAAACATTTAATGGCTGAAGAGGACAAGGTTCACGCCCGCCAACAAGCCGAACAACAAGCCCTCAAGCCAACATTCGGGAGATCAAACTAATGGCACAAATTCACTACACATCCCCATCAATCAGTCAATGGGAAAACTGTTTCGAGCTGTTTGATTTCGACAAGAGAAAAGCTGATCAGCTGTCTCTCTGTATGGCGCCATGGGCTAGCAGAAGTATCAGCACTCAGATGTCTGTTGCTGGGCGTTTGCTGCTTACTGAGCGCAATGAACGCTTGGCATCAGCGACGACACCTGAAGAAGTCCAAGCAATCTATTACGACATTCGCCTCAAAGCCGAGGCAATTGAATATGGGGTGGTTGGCGCTTGAGGTGTACCAACACCGTTGATTTCTGGCATGAAAATGCAGCACGCATGCCACTGCTTACCGCAGCCCAAGAGATCACGCTATCCAGGCAAATTCAAGAATGGTTGACGGCGGAGAATCCAACGCCGAAACAGATTCGTCATGGGCAGAAAGCGAAAGAACGATTTATCACCAGCAATCTGCGGTTAGTTATCGCTGTTTGCAAGAAGTACACCAAGAGGATTGCAAGAACGCCCAATCTTGATCTAGAGGATATATATCAGGAAGGAACTATTGGGTTGAATAGAGCAGCAGAAAAGTTTGATCCAGAGAGTGGATATAAGTTTTCGACCTATGCGTTTTGGTGGGTGAGTCAAGCAATACGCCGGTTGATCGAAATACAATCCACCACGATCCGTGTTGCTAATACAGCAGTTCAGATGAACATGCGCTGGCGATACCGACCAGAAGGAATGACAATCGAAGAGTTTGCAGAATCTCAAGGCAAGCCGGTGAAATGGGTTATGCAATATTTAGAGGGGTTCAACAGGGCTCAAACACGCTCTTTAGATGCTGTTGCTTCTGGACATGACGAGGCAGACGGTTGTCTAGGTGATTTTGTCTCGTCTGGTGTGCCTGATGAAGATGAGATCGAATATGCGGACATTTTGAATGAACTTCAAGCGATACCAGAAATCAAGGATTCATTGGCGTTGCTTGAACTATCGCAGGATGCAAAACCTGCTGAATTAGCGCCATTAATGGATTGCGATGCTTCCAAGGTGCGTAAGAAACTGAAAGATCATGCAGCGCAGATTAGGGAACATGTTCCTGCCGATTTAAGAGAACGTCTTTACGGCAAAGAAAAGAATCAGTGTGTCAGAATTAGTGAGCTAGTTCCTGCACCCGCGAAGGAATTAGCACTCATCAATTGTTGCTCTACTGAATCTGAATCAATGCCTGAAGTTTCTTCAAATGGTCACCATTCACTTGAAGCAGAAGCAATCGCGGTGATTAATGAAGTGCAGGAAGCAGAAGCACCAAAGCCAGCGCGTAAGCGGCGCAGTTCAGCTGAAGTTGCTGCATCTGGAACCGTTGAACTTGAAATCAATGGAATGTCAATGAAAGGCAGCGCGGCAGATGTTGCGGCAGTTCTGAAGGCTTATTCCGTATGAGACGCGGAACTATTAGCAACTGGGATCCGGGCGACACGTTGGTTATCGGCTCGTTGGTGGATCCACCGCTAGTGCTCCCTGGGGGCGTGCGCGAAGGTACCAACGAATCAGCTGCTGACGGGGGCGTCAGTGGCTTCCCTCTTCCCTCCAAACCAGTCGATGACTCGGCCTGGTGTTCTGTCATTGAGGCAGATCAACCTGAACCCGTTGGTGATATCGCCCACCTAGAGCATTTGCTGCAAACGAATAAGCAAGCAGAGGGAGCAATGTTGTTTATGACGTTGCATCGATTGCGGGAAGCATTAGCCACGCAGGTAACCCGTAGCAGCGATTCAGACACGCCCGTTTCGATCACGGCGATGGATGCAGTCCTGCTGTCCCGATTGCTTCTGAAGCGGCTTGGCTGATGGACCCGCGCCCTGCATTAAAAGCTGACCTGACCGCAAAGATTCAACAAATCATGCGGCTGCCTAATTCAGCTAGGGCGATGGGAATGATGAACGACTATGCCGACAAACTGCTGCAATACAAAGCGAATCGCAGAAGGCCCCACCGTTGGCATCAAGCCAGTGAGTGATGGCAGCAAAACGCAGGGCAAAACGAAAACCTGTAGTTGAAGAGGATCTACCGAATCCAGGCGAACGGCAGAGGGCAAGATTTCCTGATTGGTGGAATACAACAGATCAGGCAGCACTAAAAAAAGCCCACCTAAGAGGCAGGCAATTGATTGCAGGTGAGCCAATTAGCTGGGATTAGTTACTCGGGTTAGCCGTCGAATTGGACAAACTGCTCTATCTTGCTCAAATCTTGAAAGATTCTTCATGGCGAAATCAGAGTGGGAAACACCCATCCCAGAAGAAGAAAAAGAACACTATTTAGAAATCGCAAGGATGAAGTTCTGCGATAAAGAGATTAGTAAATATATTGCTGACGAATCATATCTCGCGGATAAATGGGCAATAAGGGCGGCGGAGAGTATGGAGCTGGCAAAAACTAAAAGAACTGAGAAAAATCTAGAAGAGTTGGACGTGAATTTGGACAAGGAACTGTTTGTTATTTTTGATAGATTCAGGGGATATCAGCAGCAACACAATGATAGAGCATTAGAGCTGCAAAAAATAATAGTAGAAAGAGAGACTGCACATGCAGTACAATGCACAGGGAATATCATTGCTGTTTTTAGTGTTTTGATTGCCTTAGCACAATTAAAACCAATATTCCCTTGGATCTTTAGTTGGCTAGGCAATTAATTGCTGGTGAAACTATCAGCTGGGATTAATTATTTTCATTCACTTCTTACAACACATTCAAATGGGATCCCATTCTTTTTGGCCCAAGCTTCCATGTAACCCTCATCGCCTGCAGTCAGTCCGTCAATGATCGGGGCTGCTTTTGGGTCGTTAAAAGACGGTGGGGCATAAAAGCGTTGAGCGGGATCAGTTGGTTCCTGTGCGGTAGGGATCTCCATCAAACATTCACCGCCGCGATGATGTCCGCCGTTGCATTGGGTTTGAACCTTGCGTAGCTCCCAAGATGCACCTCAATTGTGTGGCCCATGGCTTCGCTGATATTGGCAATAGGAACATTCGCTGAATGCATCCCCTTGGCGTAGCGATGCCTGAATGAATAAGTCGTCAGCTGCTCGCCTTGATGCTCCACCTCAGCGCGAATCGAGTTCCAAACCTCACGGCGGCGCAGATAGATGTTCAACGCCTGAGCTCCATCACCCTCACGATTCAATGGCGGCAATTGTTCGCCTACCTGCAAACGCGCTTGCAGGTTCCAATCGATGGCTGAACCATCGGCATCACGCAGAAATAAAGGATGCAGCCGTCTTGGTTCTGTTTTTGCTCCTTTCTTGCCGCCCATTGACTTGCGATAGATCGACCAAAGTTCAGAACCATTGGCCCCATCTTTCACCCGTAACCAGCGCAACTCTTCTGGACGAAGCCCAAAAACAGCACAGAGCTGAATTGCAAAACGCCAACGCTCATGGCGTTCACCCTCTGGCAGGTTGTCGAGCAACTGCAGGATCTGCGCATCAGTCAAGGGGTATCCAACCCGCTTGGGTTTAAGCGTTTCTGGCAATGCCGCAGGAGGGCTGTAAATGGGTTTTAGGTGGCCGCGTTGCACCGCCCAATTCAGGAAGCCATAAAGCTTCTGTCGTGCTGTCTGGCGCATCCGTGTGCCCTGTTCCCATTGCTGCAGGCAGGCAAGACAGAGCGTTTCGCCATCGCGTGGTGGAGCTCCTGCAAATTGATTGGCACAGTTTCGAAGGACGGGCAGATAAAACTCCTTCCAGGTCTTGTCGCCTGCGTTTGGAACGAACTCCCGATATTTATCAATCAGCTGGTTGATATTTAGCTTCTGATTGCTGCTGGATGTATTGGCATTTTGAGCTGCTGCAGCAAGGGTGATCTGACCACCAGCCCAACGCTTGAAGATCTGCTGAATGCGGGGCAATGCAAGAGCAGCGCCACGCTCTGACCACTCATAGGGCAAAGAAAGAGTCCCAACGCCAATGACGTTGAGGCGCATCTTTCCACGGTTGTTCCGCACCAGCCAACCGTCCGCGCAGGTGATGGCGATTTGCCTTCTGAAGGGCTTCAGCCATGGCTCGGTCTCGGTGATGCGGGGCAAAGCGGGAGATATCTTGCTATCGATAGTGTGCCAAAAACGTGCCAACCCGTCAAGATATCTGTTGATATCAGATGACAGCTGATCTCACAAAACCACTGCTATAACTGAGTCAGTGACTAGAGAAATCCAGTTCACCACTAGGGAGCATTGTTGCTTTGGGAGCAGGATGTCGCAGGTTCGAATCCTGTCACCCCGATGCCCGAGACGTCTGCATTGACGGGCTCAGTTGCCGCCTCCCCAGGGCGGCTTTTTTATTGCTCGAAAAAGAAGGAGGAGCGGCAGTGTCACTGTCCTACCAAAACCAAACGACATCACCTCAATGGCATGAAATCCATGCTTGATCTAGAGGCAGGAATCATCCGCTGCGGTCATTGAGGGATGTAGCTGCGTGGTCTCCTTCTACTGAGCGAGGCAAAGCCTGAGAATTTTGATACTGCATCTATTCCAGACAATATTTTTCAGCGCTGAGCCCTAAGCCTTCCTTTTTGACAGGGCGGGCTGTTTGGCTACATAAAGAACAGAAACGTCGGGGCGCCTTGTGATGATTGCCAAAATCCAAGGTTCAAAATGGCGACGTTCGATCAAACCACTCCCTTCATGCTGTTGGCCCGGATCCATGTGAAGCCGGGATGCGTGGACAGGTATCTGGAGCTGGCCCGTGTGACTGACGCTGCTGTTCAAGCTTCCGAGCCTGGAATGATGCATCACACCTTTGATCAGGATCCGGAAGACCCACAGGCATTTGTTTGGTCAGAGGTCTACGCAAATGACCAAGCATTTGCCGCTCACGTGTCCAACCCTCCAGTCCAGGAGTACTTGCAGAAACATGCTGAATTAGGAGATGGGTTCAGCATCGAGGTTTACGGCACTGTTGGTGATGAGTGCAAAAAGCTGATGGAGTCCTTCGGCCTTCCACTGAAGATCTACCCCACCAAGCTTGGTTACAGCAGGGTTTAAAGAATCAAGATCAATTCCACTATCACTGAATCCGGGACGAGATTCGGGGCGTCGATTGCTTGCACCAACGCGGTGTGGTTGTCAGCTGGTCATTCTTTCCTCAAGCTCGACATACTCCTCATCGCTGAGACCAGGGGTGATCGTCGCCGTGACGCCGAGCCCTTTGGTCCAGGGATAGGTGTGCTTCTGCACTGCTGCCAGGTTGTCGGCTTCCACTAGGAGCACACCTCCTCCGGTTTGGGGATGGATCTGACGCGCCAGCAGCTTAAAACCGGCAAATTCATCCATTGGCTTGCCGCCCTTGATGTAATCCACAATCGCCTTGGTGTAGTCATCGCTGGTGGGATCGGGAGCGCACCACTGGATCATGAAACGTGCCATCTAAAAGCCTTCAGAAATTTCTCAATACTCGCTTACACAGCCAAAGACCAGTGGTATTAATCCGAACATCCGGCTTGCCCAGTTGATCTAAAACTCATCCTTTCGAGTGAAGAGGTCTCAACGCAATGGGCAGTCGCCCAAGCTGCACTGATGCGGCAGCAGCAACCCATTTACGCCAGATACAAGGAGAAGTCCAACGGTGAGGGCTGGCTGGTCAACAGGCAGCAGCGGATGCACGGTGATCTGAAGTCCTCAGAAAATGTGAGGACTTGCCGATGATCCCGATCGTGCAAGCCTCGCCATAAGGGGTTGAGCCCAGCTGCCTCAGCCGCTTGGGTGAAGGAATGAACGAACCAAGCGAGTTCCTCAGCCCGGAGACAATTCAAAAGCTTGAGAAGTCAGCACTGTTGGTGACTCCCCTGCTTGATGCCCAACTCTCCTTCGAGATTGACGATCTAACTCCGCACCAAAACGAATACTGGAATTGGTGGGTGCTTGAAGAGCAAACAAGTATCAGCCGCAAATACGAAGAGGACGAGAAGTCAGATCCAATACATGAAATCGCCGAAGGATTCAGCCATGCCTGCAAGCGGGAATTGGAAATCATCAGGACGATTTCAGATTCAGCACTGGAGCTGAGGCGAACGCGCCTTGCAAGCGAGAGGAAGCGAACAGCAGCTTGACCCCAGCATCTCCACGGCGTTAGTACAGGCGGACTAAAAAGGCGCTGCATGGAGGAGTGGAGCTTTGTCGGTGAGCTGGAGCTTGAGGGCTGGAAAGGACCTCGGATCTGCCAAACCTTCCATCACTTCACCTATGGCGTGGATGCCCACTGCAGAACACTGCTGGCCTGCAACATCCGGCGAAAACAACTGCAGCAGGGGCAGCACCTCACCAAGACCTGCAAAGCTCTGGTTACCCCATTTTCACGAGCAGCCAGGGTGGGAGGAGACTGAATCAGGAGCGAACCAAGGCATAAAAAAAGAAGGCGATTAAGCCTCCTTCGGGGGGTGTGAGGAGTCAAACCTTGTAGGGAGTTGACCGAGCACATGTTGAAGAAATTCCTCAGAACAGTCAATCAACTGATACGAAGGGACTTGCTCAGCCCGATTTCTGAGGCATAATTCATAAGTGAGGAGGGCTTCTTCACGGAGTGGAAACAAGGCAACACGCCCAAAGAGAAGCCGAGAAACCCTGCCTTTGGCGGGGTTTTCTTTTGTCTAATGCAGTAGGCAGTTTCAGCATTGCAGCTTTCAGTAGGCAATCAAAAACTCGGCTCGTGAAAGGGTTGATCTTGAGACAATGCGATCAGCGCTAGGGCAGCTGGAATGAGGGTGGTATCCGCCTTTATGGATACATCCAGACGCCTGAGGCTCTCGTATGGTTAGAGCAATAGATCGAAGTTCCTGTGAACACATTGATCGTTCTGGCTTTGGTGCTTGTAAACCTGGCCTTGATTTTCCACCTGGGCGAGAAATTATTTAACTACGTGAAGAGATATACAGATCACAAGAAGCTAGTTAATGACCACCCTGAGATGAAGTCAATTGATCCTGAGCGTGGGCTTATGGGATTTGAAAGTGACGATGTGATCCGTTCATTAGTTCTGGACAACGATGAGCCAGGAGCTAGTGAGCCATACCTGGCAACTCTTAACGAAGAAGATGAGGATTAGTACCCCGCTGCAATGAGAAACCCCACTCGAGGCGGGACCAGTGAGACAAATCACTAATATTTTTGACTGTACGTTTTTCACTCTTAAGAACTATTGGCTCATCTCGAAGTGTTTTTATTGCATTACAAGGTCAATGTTTTCCATACATCACCAGAGAGTGACTCAGAAACCAACTCTTTAAGGCTTTTGAGCATTAATCCGCCTCCAATTCTAATCATCACAATACAACCCATAATCTGAAAAATCATTATTGGCTCGAACGTCATTAGAATGCGATGCAAGAGTTCGCCTAAAAGAGCCAACTATTTATCTCTGATGCTCTCTGTCAAATGGAAGCTGACGGCATCATCACTCCCGAACAAAGCATGACTCATCTTAGAGTGTATGGCGAGCTTACATATGGCTTTGATCAAGAATATCTAGAGAGGAAATTAGGGAATTACATCGGTCTTAAACGATGCTCCTTTTCACACAGAGTAGTTTATGACAAGAAGCCTTTACTTCCTTAAAGTTAAGAATTGACCAGTTTGCCAGCGTGGTTTAGTCGTTTCGCTTGAAAAATTGATGTGGCATGCGTGGAGATCACCCCTCCTGGACATCCTCACTATTTCTGAAACGAAGCGAATCACAATCCCCCATTCGCGTTGACTACTCTGCTGTTTTACCCCCAAATGGGTTAAAGACTCGCTCCCAACTGCCAAGCTATAAGCTTGTCTCTCTCCACAACAACTAGATTGAACTCTTCAAGTCCTTTGTTGATTGCCTCATAGCAACTCGCTAATACTTGAAAGGCAAAGTCATAGCATTCTATAAACATTTACTCACCCTCTTCAAAGCCGTCATAGTAGATTTGGACGTTAGTCAATGACTATCCACTCCCGTTGGGCATCAATGATTTCATAATCATCTATAACTTCATCATCCTTGTAAAGCACTAACTCCATATCCATCTTACTGAACTTATCCTGTTCGCTCTTCTCATCTTGCCATAGTTTCATAATCTCATCATATGATTCAGATGTACATTCGGTTTTAGATTCTCCCGTTGTTTGATTAAGGATGATTCTGTAGGTAGTCATTGTAAGGACTCTGCAACGTTATAAAGGTTATAGAAGAGTAAGACATAACCACCAAGTGCCAACCGCAGCTCAATAAGCAGAGACACGTCATCTGAGTGACGATGGTCATTGCTTAAGGGCAAATGCTTAGAGCATTCCCCGCTGCAATAAAAAACCCCGCTCGTGGCGGGGTGCGTGGTGCTTGTTATGGATGGTCCTAAAAAGGAAGATTTCGATCCGTGCATCCTCTTCCATCGGGTCCGGGGGCGACATTGGTGCCGCCTCCTTGTGTACCATCAGATTCGCCAAGTGTTGAACCAGTTTTAGCTACCTCCCACAATGAGGGCTTGGTATAGATGTCATCGCCTTCTGCTGGGGCATTGGCAACTCCAGGAAGAAGAGCACTTACTAGAAGCAAGAAGAAACCTCCATTCGCATTCTGTAATTCAGCGAGAGAAAGTTCTTGGTCAATGTTTTCAGAGATGAATGCAGAATTAGACATTGATTTGAAGGTGTGGTGGAGGGTCATCCCCTCTCGATGAACACACCATTTCCCGAATCAATGGCTCAGGTGATGACTGGCATCAAGCGGTGCTGTGATCTTGCTCACAAAATTGAATAGGCAATAAAAAACCCCGCTCGGGGCGGGGCGATAGAAATCATCTGACTCTTGATAGCGATTAGACCATTGTCACATGTTCAACATCACTGACTCCAAGAAGAAGCATAAGTTGATCACCTGAGTCATCAGTGAACATCAAGCCGTCGCCGAAGTTGCTCCAGACACCATTCATTGGGAGGTCAACAAAATCTTCTCCAATGGTGTAATCCTGAATCACCGCATATCCATCACCAGTGACTCCACGGAAGAGATCAACTCCAAGATCTCCCCATACTTCACCTTGACTTAAAGCAAGGGTATCGTTGTCTTTGCCACCCCTATAGATCACACCAGAGACAGCGCCGGTAATGGTGTCCTCACCACGGTTACCATTGACTAAAGTGCCCTCGTCTGCAGCGAAAACTTCAAAGATGTCATTATCACTACCTCCTAAATAACGACCTTGACCGCCCGACAGGATAATTTTATCTTCTCCCCTGTTTCCGTTAGCAAAGTTATCTATTCCACCGGTGACCTCTAGAAGATCATTGCCTCCCATCATCCGAAACTTGATATTTGCTTGCCCTATTAGTGTGTCGTCAGCATCAGTGAATTGTGTAAATCCATCGACGGTTTGAAAGCTTTCAGGAATTGGAGTTGGAGTTGGAGCAGGCTCTGGTGGAGGACTGGGTGCTGGACTGGGACCAAACTGACGCATCAATGAGGCCCAGCTAAGGGTCATACCATTGAAATCAACAAACTGGATATTGGTCAACGTGTCAGTACCATCCGGAGAACCAGGGCGCTGATCAATCAACTGCAGGCCGCTGAAAGTGAACGACACGTTGTAATCGCTCAGTGTGCCGCTGAATAGCGCGGTATCGCTGCCAACGCCTCCATCCAGATAATCATTACCAGCATTACCAAGAAGGGTGTCATCCCCAGCACCACTGGTAATTATGTCGTTGCCGGAGCCACCATCAAGACTATTATTATCTGAGTTACCGTTGATGCGATCAGCCGAACTTGAGCCAATGGCATTTTCGATAATGGCCGTACCTGTGGTGTTATAGGCAATGCTATATCCAATAAATTGATCATCAACTCTTGACAAATAGCCACCCCCTCCGTCTTCGTTGAGAAGGGTGGCACTCCTCAGGTCGATAACAACACCAGCACCTGAATTGGTAGCACTTATCGTGTCGGACCCGCCATTATCCCAAATTGTTCGATATCCATTGAGAGTCGACGTATCTAACAAATAGACATCATCTCCGGTAGCCTGTGAAGTATTAGGTCCATACAAATACTGAATAGTTGCAATATCAAAAGCTCCTAATCCTTCAGCGTAACCATAGTTAACATAACCTCCTGGGGTGACACGTGTTTCAACGCCTTGAGAATTCTGGAGTGTTAGCTGAGATGATACATCGTTGTAACTCATCAAGCTATATGGTGTGGAATTTAAATAGTTTTCTCCTCCTATCTCTTCACCACCTTCTGGAACTCCTGGATATAATTCACTATAAAACTTCCCTTCATAATAAGCGTAAGTTTCTGGTCCATTGTGAGGATGTGCCAAGCCAAGTGCATGACCCAATTCATGTGGAAGTGTTGCATAATAATAACCTCCGGCATCTATCGCCCCTGAATTGCCCGCATATCGGTCGCTAAAGGTGATGACATCACTTGTTACATTGCCTTCACTTCCAGGGAAATCAGCAATACCCAGCAACGATTCATCATCATCAACAAGACCCACTAGCCTTGCCTCATCATTTGAAGAGAAAGCCCACCTAAAGTTAGCATTTAAATCTCCAGTACTTGTCTCCGTGAAAACTAAGTTAGCGACATCAGTGTATGTAGCCATTGCGATCGTTATTGCACTATGCTCTGCGGAAGTTGATGCAACGGATGTCATTCCATACGTGAGCACTTCATTTGCTGGAGTAATGTAATAGGTCAGCTCAGTGGTAGCGCCCAAATCTGGATCGATTGTGCCCCACTTTGATCCTGTAAAGGTTCCGGCAATGTACGGGCTATCGAGCGCAGCAAGACTATCGAGAGTTAGAGCCGCTACTTCGGCAGGAGTTTTCAGATAAAAGCTTGTATTTGAAGGAGTTAAAGAAAGCCCGTCGTCAGAAGAGCTAGTCTCTAAATCGCTATTATCGAATTCCAAAGGCTTATTGTCCTTTGGAGGTAGCAAGCTATTCTCATTGATCGGCAACTGGCCATTTCTACAAGCAAAACAGCCACAGCGAACTTGTCGATGATTCGGAGCATAATATTCTGAATCAAGCGATAAGCTTTGCACGTTGAGGGAAAAGTCTTTGGTCGAGTTTAGATTTTTAACTTCAAAGCTATCCTGAATCAATCTGGATGTAGAAATCATTATTTTTTGAGATTGGCTTCAAGTGTTGAGTTAATCGTAGTGATAAATTTGTGGTTGTCAGCCTTTCTCATTCTTTCAACCAGCGAAGGCAACACCTTACATGAATCAACCTCAGCAGCAATATCGCTTAAAAGCTCTTCGATAGCGGAAGCCAACCAAGCTTTGTAGCCATCAGCGTCATTCGCCCTGTGTGCCATCAGCAGCTCTTGGAGTAGAGCCAGCGTCATTGGAGTGTCGAGGGTCATTGTTAATAGCAACTGCTTAAAACCTTCCCCACAGCAATACAAACCCCGCTACTGGTGCTGGGGATACTGGATTCTTTCAGTTTAGCTTGGTATCAGTTCTACAATTCCCTTCGGCGATAGAGGGAAGTGCTTCAATGATCATTTACTGAGTTTTTTCACAAATCCTCCACTCTTCAATGCACATAAAACTGAGCAAACGGCACACAGTTAACCAGCAAATGGACTAGAGTCTCATTAACTTGGTAGAAAAAGACAATGAATCAACAGCCATACGATCTCTTCGACATTGACAAGGGCACGGATAAAATATTCTTCATTGGGACATCGTTCATTGTGCTCCTCCTGTTTCTCCTTTGATCTAAGGCTTTCTGCGTTTAACAACACAAAAGATTGCAGAATGAGAAATAGAAAACCTGCGAAAACTGGAGTGCAATAGCAATCCAGAAATAGTTACTAAATCATGATGCGGGTGGTGGCTGGCATCTCAGCATCCTCATTTTGGCTGGATACTATTTACGCGATAATTATTTTTTTATGTTTTATACTGATTCGTTTGTTAGCACTTTGCTAATATATCAAGAACGAAAAAATCTAAATGGCTAGCATCATTAATTTGAAGCAAGAATTTCAAGATCTTATTGCTGATATTCTAGCTGGAAAAGCTGTTGATCCTCAACATATACTCGAACTTTATAAATTTTCAGAGTCTCAATTCTACGAAAAGAATCCAGGATTTATTACCTCTAATTGGAATTGGGATACAAATACTTTGAACGGTAATGAGGTACAAGGATCTCTTTTACCTCTACAAGATAATCGATCAATCATTAATGAGATCATTGATGGCCAAAGGTTAGTTGCTAATCTTGGTGTTCGAAAGGCTGGCACTCGAGTCGGAGTTCACGTCCATGAAGCAGGTGGTGCTACTTTTGTGGTTGGCGGTGAAGGAGCTATAACCGATTTCGTAGAAGGATTTGAGGATACCTTTAACCCCGTTGGTAATTATTATTTTATGCCATACAATACTCCCATGTCAGCTACAAATCTTTCTGATGAAGACGTAGTTTTACTTGATATATTCTATGTTCCGTTGGATAAAACTGCGATTACAATTCTTGAGCCAGGTTATTCTTCGTATTCTCCTCCCTCGTATTTTGACGAAGCGGCATTCGTATCTCCAAGTTTTACTGAGCAATTAATCAATGGCAATAATTATGCTATTGAACGAAAGCAATTTGAAATATTAGGCGATGTTAAAAATCTAAGACCCATCAATATCGACTTTTCAACCATAGAAAATTCTGACACCATTAACATTGATCAATCAACGGCTGGTGGTGGAACAATTACATCAAACGCACTTTTTTTAGATCAAGCTCAGAAACTAAATGGAATTTATTTTAATAGCGCAGCTGGTAATGATAAAATCATAGGGTCTCAATTTAATGACTTTATTCGAGCTGGTTCTGGTAATGATTTTATTGATGCAAAGGAAGGTAATGATTTAATTCGAGGTGGATCAGGACAAGATATTATGTCTGGCGGCCTTGGTGCCGATTTGTTTTTATATACCTTTGATCAAATTGATAACTCACTCGATATAATTAAAGATTTCAATCAATCGAGTGGCGACAAACTCGTCGTAGAAACTGGGATTAATGTTGAAGCAGATTCAGGCTTTATTGTCCTAAGCTATTTGGAGTTTGAAGTTAAAGTTGATATTGGCAATGATTGGAATGCGGAAAATATAATTGAGTACGCTAATTCAAGTATAACTGAAATCTAAATCAACGCCTTAGCATTTGGAAGAAGATTCGCACGCCCCATAATCATCATGCTCGGTATGTACCGACCGGGTGGTTATGTCTGGAAAGAGATAGAGATAGAGATAGAGATAGAGATAGCTCCATACCAGGCAACAACTGTTAGAGGTAGCCTCGTCAGATGGCAGATCCGACCACTCTCGTCAGCACCCTCATCAATGAGCTGAAAGGCCAGCTGGCTCAGTCAGCAAGAGAGCTGAAGATGAGAGATGGCTGGGACATGGGGTGTCCAGTGATGGTGATCGACACTCGGAAAGCCCCAAAGCGAGTGATTGCGACGACGGTTCGTGGCGTCACTGGCGTCATCACCACGTCCCGTGTCATCGACCACCCCTTGATGAGGGTTTTTATGGCACGGCACAAGCAAGTAGGAGCTGAGGAAGCCGTAAACGAGCTGATCAATGGTCCTGACGGTGAGGAGTTCGCTGAGATTTGGGACTCCTACGTGAAAGAAAGAGACGAGACAGGACTGGCTTGTTGGTCTTATGACGATGCTGCGAAGTTCGCCAGTAAGTCGAGGGAAGCTTTTGAAGATGGTTGTTTAGCTTGTGTCGCCATCACAGAGGGAGATGAGGGAGACGACGTTGGGGTTTTGACGTTTCAGGTCAAGTCTGAGTGGCTTACA
>JACLAB010004566.1_pt1 | contig 14340 bp, 5 predicted proteins | sample 8027921 | NCBI WGS metagenome assembly JACLAB01 (sample SAMN15725117, study PRJNA655200) | protist metagenome | isolation source: fluorescence activated cell sorting (FACS) single amplified genomes of... | place: USA: West Boothbay Harbor, Gulf of Maine | collected 2000-07-19
AATATCTTAATCATGCTCATGTCAATTGAACTCATGCTTCTTGCAGTCAACCTCAACTTCTTAATCTTCTCCACCTATCTCGACGATCTCAGTGGACAACTCTTTTCATTACTCATCCTCACCGTAGCAGCCGCTGAATCTTCCATTGGATTAGCTCTTCTCGTGATCTATTATAGAACACGTGGAACCATTGCTATCGAATATATGAACCTTCTCAAAGGATAACATGGGAAAGGCAGGATTCGAACCTGCGATGAAATCAATCAGCAGATTTACAGTCTGTCGCCTTGAACCGCTCAGCCACTTTCCCACACCAAAAATATATATGTACTATGCCTCAATTAGATATCGTCTCTTACTTTCCACAATTCTTCTGGTTTTGTATCTTTTTTACAAGTTTTTATGTAACTTTAGTTACACATTACTTACCTAAATTAACCAGAATCTTTGCTGTTCGTCAACAAAGTCAAACCAATGCTCAACCAACATCAAATGAATTACAAGATCTTGCAACATCCACACAAACTGTTTTTTCACAAAGTATTCAACACACCAAAGATCAGTGTGCAACTCATTTTCAAGACACACAAAACTTCTTAAATATGCGTACAGATGTTTTTAATACACATACAAATCAAGCATTTCAAAAATACCAAACCAAAAAAATTCAGTTAAACCAAACTGTCAAGAATACAATCCACCAACTCCAAACAGTTTTACCCATCACAGCTTCAAGACCACAATCTGTAGATCAAGCCAAAACAAATCAACTTGTTGCACAATATCTACTCAATAAGATCAACACAACAAAGCACAAAACTAAATAAAAGAATACAACTAAAACACCAACACAAAGCTCCTTAGAACCAATCTATGGTCATGTATACCTATACACAGAACATGTCTTGACTATTATACATAGCTAAAGAAGTTTTGGATAAAGAAGTAGAGCTAAAAATTCTCTTTTTTTATGCTTTAAAGAATCTGTAGAGTATGGAAGTATTTAGAGTAGACAAGTATCTACGGTAGAGCATTCTTAAAACTCTGTCTATTGTGTCTGTTTGTTTGTGTTTATTGTATTAAAAAAGTAATGTTTATGATTTTCCAAAATAAAACTTTAATTCTTGCTTCAACATTAGTATTTTTGGTGTTAAGTTCAAAGAATATTATTATTTATAATGAAGAAATTTTAGTAGCTTTAAGTTTTCTTTGTTTTGTTCTGTTTAGTTTTTCAGCATTTCAAGAAAGTGTGACTCAAACTTTTGCTGACCGAAGAAATCTTATTCATCAAGAATTAGAACAGATGTTAGTCTTCAAAGCTCAAACAATTCAACAATTACATCAAGAATATACCCACAGTTTACATCTTGTAACTAGTTTAGAAGGCTTAAAAAATGGAGCAATTCAAGAACTTGAATCTTCACAGAATCAAAGAATTCAAGCTTTTAAAGTAGGAATGCAAAAAAAATGTGTGCAAAAAGTTCTGCATCTTCTGAATCTTGAGAAACAATTTCAACATGAAATTCATACCAAAATTCAAAGAAGTTTTCAACAAAGTGTTCTTGACTATTTTAAAAAGCATCAATCTAGTCTAACTCCACAATTAATTGATCAAGCTTGTGCTCGATTACAAAAATAAAACGAACCAAGGGTTCACGCTTGCTCTCAAAGGGCAAGCACTCATAAATTCCTTGAGAAGAAATAAAGAAGTGGAAACCAACCGAACCCATTCTGAACTCGATTTTTGACCCCAGTTCTTGCTGTAAATACTTTGACTTCATGGGACTCGCAGTTCTCTCAAGACCACAAAACAAGCACTTTTATGATGAATTTCATTAATCGTTGGGTCTTCTCAACAAATCACAAAGATATTGGAACTCTCTATTTAATCTTTGGAGCTTTCTCTGGTGTACTAGGTTCATGCTTTTCATTACTTATTAGAATGGAATTAGCACAACCTGGAAATCAAATTCTTGCTGGAAACCACCAACTCTATAATGTTCTCATTACAGCACATGCATTCTTAATGATCTTTTTCATGGTAATGCCTGCATTAATTGGGGGCTATGGAAATTGGTTCGTGCCAATTATGATTGGAGCACCTGATATGGCTTTTCCAAGACTAAACAATATTAGTTTTTGGTTATTACCACCTTCACTTATTCTTCTATTAAGCAGTGCCTTAGTTGAAGTAGGCGCAGGAACTGGGTGGACGGTGTACCCGCCATTAAGTCATATTACAAGTCATTCAGGAGGAGCCGTAGATTTAGCTATTTTTAGTTTACATCTTTCTGGTGCTTCAAGTATTCTTGGAGCTATTAACTTTATTACAACCATTTTTAATATGAGAGGCCCTGGATTAAGTATGCATAGATTACCACTTTTTGTGTGGTCAGTTCTTATTACTGCATTCTTATTACTTTTATCTCTCCCTGTATTAGCTGGTGCTATTACTATGCTTTTAACAGATCGTAATTTTAATACATCGTTCTTTGATCCAGCTGGTGGAGGAGATCCTATTCTTTTTCAACATCTTTTCTGGTTCTTTGGACATCCGGAGGTATATATTCTTATTTTACCAGGATTTGGTATTGTAAGTCATATTATTAGTACATTCTCAAGAAAACCTATTTTTGGCTATCTTGGAATGGTTTATGCTATGTTAAGTATTGGTGTGCTAGGATTTATTGTTTGGGCTCATCATATGTTTACAGTAGGATTAGATGTAGATACTCGAGCTTATTTCACAGCAGCAACAATGATTATTGCTGTGCCTACTGGAATCAAAATTTTTAGTTGGATTGCAACTGCATGGGGTGGATCTATTTATCTAAGAACTCCTATGTTATTTGCTGTTGGATTCATCTTCTTATTTACCGTAGGTGGATTAACCGGTGTTATGCTAGCCAACGCTGGAATTGACATCGCATTACACGATACCTATTATGTAGTTGCTCACTTCCATTATGTATTATCTATGGGAGCTGTGTTTGCATTATTTGCAGGCTTTTATTATTGGATTGGAAAAATTTCAGGCTATCAATATCCTGAAGTTTATGGACAAATTCATTTTTGGTTATTTTTTATTGGGGTAAATCTTACATTCTTTCCAATGCATTTTCTCGGACTTGCTGGGATGCCAAGACGTATTCCTGATTATCCAGATGCTTTTGCAGGTTGGAATGCTTTATGTAGTTATGGATCTTATCTTTCAATTTTGGCAAGTATCTTTTTCTTTTATGTAGTTTATTTAACATTAACTAGTGAAGAAAAATGCCCAACAAATCCATGGAATTTTGATGAATCAGATCAATCTGTACCAACTTTAGAATGGACAGTCACTTCTCCTCCAGCATTCCATACTTTTGAAGAAATTCCAGCTATTAAATCTCCACAGCAAATTGCTAAGTAAAAATGCCTAAAACTAAGATTATTACTTCACTTATGTAAGGGTTTCATAGAAGCCCTTACATATTCCAATACGACACCACAATACAACAGGACACACAACCAATTAAGGTCATCCTCAACACACACCTTAGTTACCAGATCCATACATATATAATAATAAATATACTAGTTTATAACATTGTATATATATTATGTATGGATATCTTATGGTTGTCTATGGGTTAAAGGTTTCTATTTCATAAAAAAATTTTCTTTTTTATGCTTTCAAAGAAATAGAAACCATATGTTTGTGTTGAATAAGATCTAGAATAAGATATATGATTGGTTTCTAATTATAAATATTTTTTAAGTTCAAGTCTTCTCTGATTAGAATTCTGTGAGTGTCTATGTTTATCGTGTCTGAGAGTCACGTAATCCTATCTTAGACGTCCGAATTTCATGGATTTGTATCTCAAGTATAGACAACCAAACCATCTACTAGAAGTATAGCATGAAAAGTTTCATGGAGTAGTTTTTAATCATGGTGAGTATGAGAAGTATATTAAACTTGTATATCTTAGAAAGGTAGAAGTTCTTGTGTATTGAAAATAAAGAAGTGTTAGAAAAGTTCTACATGTAAGAGTGTGTATCGAAAGAGTCTATCATATGTTGGAAAGAAAGAAGTTGGTTCTCTGTGTAAGTATCTATTCTCTGGAAAGTATCTACAGTGGAAGTGTTCATGTCCCTAAAGAAATCATTTCTGTCTATCTCTAGACACACACCCTCCTACAGTAGGGAAAGTTTTTTTTGTTGTTCAAAATGTCTTGTGTACAATGAACACATCTATAGAATACATGCACTTAATAGAATAGCTGGTTAGTTGTTTCTGAGAGTTTTGTTTCACACCAATAGAAGATAGTTTTAGATGATACAAGAGAAGAAATTCATGAACTTTAAAAAATTTATGAAGTTTGGTTCAAATGAAAAAGTCTTGGTGTTTTGTGGGAAAAGTTGATGATGGTGAATCATAAAAAAACTTTCCCTACTGTAGGAAGAGTGAAATATTTTGATGACAACATAAACTTGAATCATAAAATATTGATACCCATCGATTTGAAGATTATATATCTATATTGATTAGAGTTATTATATAGAAGATAGTGTTTATGGATGGTTTGTAGTGTTTAAAGATATTTATTTCATAGAAAAAATTCTCTTTTTTATTCTTTCAAAGGAATAAACTTAGTATTGTAGATGTAGGAGTGTGCAATAGAGGGAAGGTATGTGTAGTTGTATTGGAAACGTGTATGTGTTGGAAACGTAGCAGTTATGTATAGGAAACGAAGAAGTTGTGTGTGTCTAAGGTCAAGAAGAAGTGAACTTTCATTTCTGTCTATCTCCACAGACAAACCCTCCTACAGTAGGGAAAGTTTTTTTTGTTGTTCGGAATACATGTGTGATTGACAAATTACTTATATGATACATGCGTATTTGTTTTACATGCGTATTTGACACAATCAATGTTTTTAGATAACTCACATCTTAGATTGGATGACTCTTACAACTACAGAGACTACTCTACATAGAACACTTCATACACAACATTTCATAGACATATTAGATACTTGATACACATAATACTCCTCTTAACATCACTCTTGAATATCATCTTCTTCATGACATACATATTTATACACAACAAAACAAGCATAGAAAACAATACATATACATACATGTCTATATACTCCTCATGCACTACATACACACATAAGTATACACACATGCATTCCATACATACACAACTCTACATTCATTACAGACAACATCTATTTTATACACATATGCATTACATATATATATGAGTATAGCAGAGAGAGATACTTTCCATGAATAAAACATTTTCTATCTTTCCATACTAAGCTTGCTTGGTAGAGTTGCTTCTTACTATCATAAACTTTATTTCAAAAAATCGTGTAAATAAAAACATTTTTATTTCTCTAACTTCATGGTTTTATTTGTGTACACAGAAAGAACCTCTATACATCTTATATAAACAATAACGTTTATTAAAACAATTATTTATTATTATGGGAAGCTTATTCAATATGAGTGCTAAACTTTTATTTGGTTTAGGTACTCTAGCTACCGCTGGAGTCACAACGTTAGTATCATGGTTCTCAAGACCAGATAAATTTCTTTTTACAGCCGCCGATGATTATATCAGTGCAAAATTCACAAATACAGTATTAGATGTGAAGAAGTATTTATTTTCAAGAGATGAAATGCAAGCTATGATTGAAACTAGTGTTCGAAAAGTTATTCATGAAGAATATCAAAACATTTTCTTGAGCTTCATCTCCTCTTTAGGTGATAGTGTATTCTTTGCATTGAATTCTTTCAAAGAATTATGCGTAGCCAAGCCATTTTTTGTGTTAGGGGCTAGTCTTGCTGTATATTTTGGATATAAATTTAAATATTTATTTACTGAATATTTTCCGAATGTCTTAAAAAAGATTGAATTCTTTTTCTTTGGTAATTCAAAACTAGACTCTACAGAGATTCTTAAGAAAGGAACTTTAGATGCTACTCATGAATTAAAGGAGTTAACAAATCTTCAACATAAGTATTCAAAAGAGATTAGTCAGATGTTTCTTGATTTCTCTGGGACCTTGACTAAGAAGTTGCAAGAGACAAATCATTTAATTGAGCAAGGGAATAATGCAACATTTCAATTAGTGATGACAATGAAAACAACTCAAGATGAAACATCTAAAGCTTTAGAAACAGTTATTACAAATACTGTAACTACTCTCCATGAACATAGGACTTTTATCCTTAATGCATTGGATCATGTTCAATTGGATTTGCTTGAGAAACTACAAACTATTCATGAAACAACTTGTAATACTCGTCGTATGACAGTAGATATTGTAACTGAAGTTATTGGAAATAGCAACGAACCTTTGATTCAAACTAATGTTGCTAAAGTACCTTACGCTCGTGAAGTACATGATCAAGGTAGTGGTACAGGTAATGTGGTACATAAAGATCAAGGTGTTGCTACCGATGACGTGAATATCGTTGGCCAAAACTCTGATATTGGTAATGTTGGACATCAAGATCATACTGTTGTAACAGTTGAAACAAATAATAATGTTGGTACGGTTGTTCAAGGAGATCAGAATCAACTTGATAGCTTACGAGATGAATACTTTAATAGTTTGAATCAAGAATTGCCATCATTTGACCGCCAACCTTTTTCGAGAAATCTTATCAACGATATGACCTTAGAAGAAGTTCGTAATATTCCTCATCCTTACGGTCTTGATATGACAGATTCTTCTGCAAATTCTGTATTAGAGTCTTTTGACTGGTCTATTATGTATTCAATTCAAAATATCTCTATGTTAATTATTTTCTTTGGATTATTACTTCATTATTGCATGAAAAAAAACAAGTTCTATGGTATTTATTAAATCTAAATTAAATTCTAAATTTGAATTATATTATCTAACTAAAGTTCGTACCTATGCACAACATGTAGATGATAAATTCAACTTACAAGGATCTACTCATGAACATTTAGAATTAACAAATGAACAACATGAAGTTGGGGAACACCATGAAATTGGAGTTTCTCAACATTTAGTTGTCAACAAATCAATGATTCTTCAAGAAGCATTTCAAAATAACCCGCTTCAACCAGAATACTTCCAACAATTGAATCAGTATATGAAAACAATTGAAGTAAATAAGATCTTGAAAATTCATCCAGAATATTCTTGGTTTCCGAATAAAAACTTTGAGGAATCTATCATTCAAGACTACAAAGTTGGTTCCAAATATCTTTTGAGCGCACAACATGATGGACAAGACCCTTATTGGAATCCTGAATGGAAACAACTAAATGTTTCACAATTTCTCACAGGTCCGGAGAGTGTTGTCAACAAAATCCTAGTACCTCTTATTAGATATGATTTTAAAAGATTTAAAGAACAACGAATTCAAAATGGAGAACATTTCTTACCTAATAAAGTTTTTTATGTAGCTCTTTATCTAAAGATTCGACAAATCACGGAACGTCTTCCATTCTTTAAAGACCTTGATGATGATGCTCGTTATCTACGTAACCAGGGAGCAGTGAGTATTGTCTACACGGGTATGTATTGGGCTCAAGAAGGAGTTCCATTACCTGCAATGGATGTGTTCAATCTTCTTAGATTAAGTTTTATTTTTCAACCTGAATCATTTCCAATGCTATCAAATTTAGGAAGTAATGTAATGAGTAATCCAAGTGTAGAGACTACAATGAAACCTTATAGAAGTGTATATAGACCAGTTGCAGAATTCATCTCAGCATCATACATGGCCTGGATCCATGCCATGAACACACTCAAACAAATCAAAGAACAACTCATTCAAGAACTACAACACATCCAAAACAACATCCTCCAGAATCTCTCAACCATCCTCCAGGAAAAATTTGATCTTCTAGATGACAAAAGAAATAAAATCTTTGAGGACATTAAACAAATGCTCCAAAATTACTTTGAAGCCGTGAAAACTACAATTCTAAACATCCAAGGAAACTTCTCCCCAACATACTTTAAATTATGTTTCACCGCAGCAAGTATTCTTCTGGTTGGCATTTTGTTAGAAAAATCTTCTCTTAGATTTCCAAACTTTGAACTGTTCTATAAATTGTTTTCTCAGCATCAAGCTAAAGATGCGGAAGAAGTTAGAGGTGTTGCTCTATTAGTTAGATTATTTACTCAATTGATGATCGAAACAATGAACGTTGCAACTGAAAATCTGGACCAAGTGCTTCAAAGCTTTCAATTATCTTTGGCTCAAGTCTCAACATCTTGGACTGAAGCATATGAAACAGTAAGTACTTTCTTTCATCTTTTTCCTTCATCTATTCAAACTTATATTGAATCTTTCACTGAACCTTCAACTGAAGCTCTTGGTTGTGGTGGGATTGGATTAAGTGTAACAACAATTTTACATCGTCTTAGTCAATCGTTTCATCAAAAAGCTACCAATCACAAAGCTATCTTATATTTTGGACTGAGTGCATCTTTCCTTCTGTTAAATAATCTTACTCCATTTCATTTGATGGACAAACCATTCTTTGGAGATTGCATGAATTCTTACGAGAAATTTCTTCAATCAATTCTTGGCCCAACACCAACACTGGAAAGTTTGAAATCATTGAAAACGGTTGAAGAGTTAGCAGAGATGTCTCAAGATGATTTAGAATCAGAATACAAAGAAGCTAAAGAAAGTTATGCAAAAAATAGATTTGCATTGGTTACAGTTCTTCTTGCTGTTCTGATGAAACTTGTCTTGCCTTCTGAGGTTGAATTGCCTATTGAAAAAGATTAATTCTGATGAACTATTTAATGTTGTCTTCTTTGGAGGGTTTTTGACCCTCCATTGTTTTGGAATGTTCTTTGATTTTTCTGTGCATTTAGGTGTTTTGACGTTCTTCTTTGAGCTTTGTCTGTGTGATAGGTGTATCTGGGTGTGTGATTGTTTTCTGGTTGTGTTTGGTGTGTTCTAGTGATATTTGTGTTCTGGTGTGTTTGTGTGTGTTGTTTATCCTAGATATTTTTTTTGTCTTGTTTTCAGAGAGTGAGCTAAGGCGTGAAATCAGCCGCCTGGGGACTACGACCGCAAGGTTAAAACCCAAAGGAATTGACGGGGGCTTACACAAGCGGTGGAGCATGTGGTTTAATTCGACACAACGCGCAAAACCTTACCAATTTTTGACATAAATTAGGAGATATTTGTTGAGAATGTTTCTTTTAGTTTACAGGTGCTGCATGGCTGTCGTCAGTTCGTGGCGTGAGCTGTTGGGTTAAGTCCCAGAACGAACGCAACCCTCAGGGTTTTTGCTTTGAATCAAAACCCCAACTGCCAGTGAGATACGGGAGGAAGGAGAGGATGACGTCAAGTCCGCATGGCCCTTATGAATTGGGCTACACACGTGCTACAATGGTGATGCCAAAAAGATGCAATTTGGTCACAAGGAGCTAATCTCTAACCATCACCCTAGTTCAGATTGTTCTCTGCAACTCGAGAACATGAAGTCGGAATCGCTAGTAATCGTAGATCAGCATGCTACGGTGAATTTGTATCTAAGCCTTGTACACACCGCCCGTCACACTACGAAAGTGAACTGCACTCCAAAAAATTCCCCTTCTAAACAATTAGATCAATCTTACACACCTTCCAATTGAATACTCGTGTTTTGAAGACATTTTCACAGTGTTGTCTATGATTATAGTGAAGTCGTAACAAGGTAGCTGTAGGGGAACCTGTAGCTGGATAGACTCCTTTTTTTTTCTTGAAGTAAATCATGAATTGTTTGAATCTATGAGTTTGATCCTGGCTCAGAATGAACGCTAGCGAAAAGCTTAACACATGCAAGTTGAATGTTTTTGAAACATAGCGAACGGGTGAGTAACGCGTAAGAATCTACCAAAAAATTTGTGTTGATCACGAATAGTTCTAAAGATATGTAGTATCGTTTTTTGATGAGCTTGCGTAAGATTAGATAGTTGGTGGGGTAAAGGCCTACCAAGTCAATGATCTTTCACTGGTCTTAGCGGATGACCAGTCACACTGGGACTGAGATACGGCCCAGACTCTTTTTGGAGGCAGCAGTGAGGAATCTTGGACAATGGGCGCAAGCTTGATCCAGCTATTTCGCGTGGGTGAAGAAGGTTATGTTGATCGTAAAGCCCTTTCATGGAGGTGAAAGATAATGTCTTAACTCTAAGAAGAAGCTCCGGCAAATTCTGTGCCAGCAGCCGCGGTAAGACAGGAGGAGCGAGTGTTATTCAGAATTATTGGGCGTAAAGGGCATGTAGGTGGATTCTGTGGGTTAATTGTGCCATTCCAAGTGTTATCATTGGGTTTGCAATTAATACTTAGTATCTTGAGATCAATGGAGGAAAATAGAATTTCTAGTGGAGAGGTTAAATTCTTAGAGATTAGAAGGAATATCTAAAGCGAAGGCAATTTTCTGGGTTGAATCTGACACTGAGGTGCGAAAGCGTGGGGAGCAAACAGGATTAGATACCCTGGTAGTCCACGCCGTAAACAATGCTGATTCCTCTTTGGATGACAAAAAAAATTATTTTAAGGGAACAAGCTTCCCTTAAAATTTAATGAGATAGTTCAGTTTGGTAGAACGTCGGACTCATACCTCGATGGTCGGGGGTTCAATCCCCCCTCTCATTACACACAGTTTTAAATGGATGCTTAGGTTTAACAAGTTTATGGACGTTTATCAATGCGAAAAGTCACTTGAAGAGAATCCTCAATGACAAGTGAATCTCCAATGTGGAAAACCACACCAACACAAATACTACAAAGGGAACTGAAACATCTAAGTACCTTTAGGAAAAGAAATCAACCGAGATTCCGTAAGTATTGGCGAAAGAAAGCGGAAAAGACAAAACAAAAACTCTAGCAAACAGAACAAGGTGGGATCCTTGACCAAAGATGGTGATAGTCCAGTATTCTTTGAGAGGTTTTTGAAAATTGAAGTAAAACAAATCAAATTGTTTGAATAAAAGGAGGCCCACCTTCTTTGTCTAAATATATTGTTAAGACCGATAGTGAACAAGTACCGTGAGGGAAAAGTGAAAAGAACCCTAGAAAAGGGAGTGAAAAAGATCCTGAAATTTAAAACGTCCAAGCAGTCAAACAAATCATGGAATTTGTGTGGCGTACCTTTTGCATAATGGGTCAGTGAGTAAATAAATTCAGCTTGCTTAATCGGATACGTGGAGGCGAAGCAAAAGCGAGTATGCAAGATGCAGAGTGTTGGATTTATTTGACCCGAAACTAAGTGATCTACCTATGAACAGGTTGAAGAAAGCGTAATTTCTTTTGGAGGACCGAACCGACGTCTGTAGCAATAGGCGCGGATGATTTGTGGGTAGGGGTGAAAGGCCAATCAAACTTAGAGATAGCTGGTTCTTCGCGAAATTTATTGAGGTAAAGCGTTCAATTTTGGTCAAAAGGGGTAGAGCACTCATTAAGCTATGGGGGCCCAAAGCCTTACTGATCTTTGTGAAACTCCGAATACTTTGTGACTTGAAAATGAATAGACAGACTTAAAGTGCTAAGGTTTTAAGTCAAAAGGGAAACAGCCCAGAATTTTTGCTAAGGTCCTTAAACAATAAGTAAGTGGATAAAGAAGTTTTTTTCCGACAACAACTAGGAAATTGGCTTGGAAGCAGCCATTTTATGATGAAAGCGTAATAGCTCACTAGTCGAGGAAAAAAGCACTGACAATGTATCGGGGCTCAACTTATTTACCGAAGCAATGTAGAAAGAGGTAGCGAAGCGTTTTGTAAACCGATGAAGATGTCTTGTGAAAGATATTGGAGGATTCAAAAGTGAATATACTGACATGAGTAACGAAAAAATCATGTGAAAATCATGATCGCCGTAAGTTCAAGGGTTTCTGCGGTCCGCTTCTCGGCGCAGAGTGAATCGGCTTCTAAATTTCGTGTGAAAACATTGAAATGATGAACTTCATCAAACTGACAAATTGGAATAAAAAAATCACCAAATTGGATAGGGAATTTTTATGTTTAATTTCAGGAAAAAGTTTGATACTTAACTACCGTACCCAAAACCGACACTGGTGAACAAGTCGAATAGACTCAGGCGTTGAGATAACCATGCTGAAGGAACTCGGCAAAATATTCCCGTACCTTAGGAAGAAGGGAAACCAAATATTGGTGACACAAAAATGAGGGTGACGACTTTTTACTAAAAAATTAGGACTCTGCAAAATGGTAACATGAAGTATAGGGTCTGACGTCTGCCCGGTGCTAGAAGCTTAAGAGGAGAGTTGAAAGATTTGAATTCAAGGCCTAGTAAACGGCGGTTGTAACTATAACAATCATAAAGTAGCGAAATTCCTTGCCAGCTAATTCCTGGCCTGCATGAAAGACGTAACGATTGCCCTACTGTCTCCAGCATGGACTCAGTGAAATTGAATTTTCCGTGAAGATGCGGAAATCGTGCCCCAAGACGAGAAGACCCTATGCATCTTTACTGTACATTTACATTGAACAAAGACCTTAAGTATGTAGGAAAGGTGGGAGTGCTTACATCCTTGAAATACCACCTTCTTGAAGTCTTCATTCTTATTTGCAGAGCAAAAAAAGTGTATATGAGGCAGTTTGACTGGGGCGGTCGCCTCCTAAAGAGTAACGGAGGCGTACGAAGGTAAACTCAATGAAAGTTGGAAACTTTCTGAAGAATGTAATGGTAAAAGTTTGCCTGACTGCAAGACTCAACAAGTCGAGCAGAGACGAAAGTCGGTCATAGTGATCCAAAAGTACCGCGTGGAAGGGCTTTTGCTTAACGAATCAAAGATACGCTAGGGATAACAGGCTAATAATTCCCAAGAGTCCTTATCGACGGAATTGTTTGGCACCTCGATGTTGACTGATCATATCCTGGGGCTGAAGAAGGTCCCAAGGGTTCGGCTGTTCGCCGATGAAAATGGTACCTGAGTTGAGTTTAGAACGTCGTGAGACAGTTTGGATTCTACCTGGGGTGCGCGTAAGAATTGAGAAAACTACTTCTTTGTACGAGAGGACCGGAAGTATTCAACCTCTGGTGGACTGGTTGTTAAGCCATTAGCATTGCCAGGAAGCTACGTTGAGACAGGAGAACCGTTGAAAGCATATGAAACGGGAAACTTTTTTCAAGACAAATTCTTTTTTTTCGTGAAAGATTCTCACGTTGATAGGCGAAATGTGTACAATTTGTAAAAATTCCAGCTTTTTCGTACTAAACTTTTTAAACACAGATAGTGCAACAAAACACAAATTCTATGAAAAGACTTTCTTTTTTAAAACAACCACTGCTTTCTGCAGTGAATGATCATCTCATTGATTATCCAACTCCTTCAAACTTAACTTATATGTGGGGCTTCGGATCTACAGCTGGAATTTGTTTAATTCTCCAAATTTTAACTGGAATCTTTTTAGCAATGCATTATACTCCACATATTGATCTAGCTTTTTTAAGTGTAGAACATATTATGAGAGATGTTGAAGGTGGTTGGTTCTTACGTTATATGCATGCCAATGGAGCAAGTATGTTTTTTATTGTTGTGTACCTTCATTTATTTAGAGGATTATATTATGGAAGTTATACAAGTCCAAGAGAATTAGTTTGGATTGTTGGAGTAATTATTTTACTTCTCATGATTCTTACAGCATTTATTGGATATGTTTTACCTTGGGGTCAAATGTCATTTTGGGGAGCAACCGTAATTACAAGTCTTGCCAGTGCTATTCCAGTTGTAGGAACTGATATCACTCATTGGCTTTGGGGCGGATTCTCAGTAGACAATGCAACCCTTAATAGGTTTTTTAGTTTACATTATTTATTACCTTTTATTATTGCAGGAGCAAGTCTTGTCCATATTGTAGCTTTACATCAGTACGGGTCAAATAACCCTTTAGGATGTAGTTCAACAGTAGATAAAATTCCTTTTTATCCTTATCTTTTACTCAAAGATCTTGTTGGTTGGGTAGTTTTTGCTTTATTTTTCTCATGGTTTATTTATTTTGCGCCGAATGCATTGGGCCATCCAGATAATTATATTCCAGCCAACCCTATGTCTACTCCTGCTCATATTGTTCCAGAATGGTATTTTTTACCAGTCTACGCAATTTTAAGAAGTATTCCTAATAAGTTAGGTGGTGTATTAGCTATTGGATTAGTTTTTGCATCTTTATTAGTCTTACCTTTTATTCATTCATCTCCTATTAGAAGTTCAAGTTTCAGACCTATTCACAGAAAATTATTTTGGTTATTAGTGGCTGATAATTTACTTTTAGGTTGGATTGGTTGTCAGCCTGTAGAAGATCCTTATGTTTTGATTGGTCAATTGGCCTCGGTCTA
>JACLAB010007043.1_pt1 | contig 14333 bp, 8 predicted proteins | sample 8027921 | NCBI WGS metagenome assembly JACLAB01 (sample SAMN15725117, study PRJNA655200) | protist metagenome | isolation source: fluorescence activated cell sorting (FACS) single amplified genomes of... | place: USA: West Boothbay Harbor, Gulf of Maine | collected 2000-07-19
TTCTTGAATTAAATCGTATAGCACCTTTAAGCACCACTGCCTGTTGTGCTCGCGATTTGTGTTTCTTCGGCAGACGATCCGCAATACGTCTTGCTTCGCGTTGTACCTCTTGTCCACCAACAGCTTGATGTACTCGATAGCCTCATCGCTTAAGCCAGTGATGCGCTGCAATTCGCTAAGTTTCACTTCCATCGAAACCTTCCAGTTGAGCGGGTGCTCTTGCTCGTCTCCCGGCTCCATGATGAATTCGCTCGTCCACGTCAACACCGCTTCCGGATCGACTTCTTCATCGAGCGTCTTCGGGAACACATCGGCGTACTTCGCCGCCAACTCTTCACCCTCTTTCATCCCACGCATCATCTTATCGATGAGTTCCTCCGCTCGCGCGCAGCTCTCTTCCAGACTCGCCTCCACCCACTCTCGAGCGTTGTACACGTCCCGAACATCGTGACGCGTGGGATACGAATCCATCTCCGTCAAGAATCCATCGTACGACCCCTTATCCCTCCTTGTCGGTCTTCGCTGGTTTTTTATCCCGAACACCCACCCACCATCCTCAGCGCTCTCCGTGGTCATCGTTTTCTCCTCCGTCACGTTTTCGCTCGCCGCGACTTCACTCGCGTCGCCTTCGGCGCCTTCGCCTTCGCCCTCGTCTCCCGACCCCGACGTCGACGCGAACGTCCGCCCACGCGCCGCGTACTCGCGCACAAACATCTCAGTCGCGCTCGCGCGCACGCCGATCGCGCGTTCGCGTCGTGCGCGCGCTGGATTCGCGGTCGAACTCGCGGTCGAGCCGCCGGCGATCGTCGTGACGTCGCGCGCCGCCGCGTCGGCGTGCGCGCACGAGGACGATAGCGCGCGCGCGGGGCGTTCGACGAGCGGCGCGACCATCGCTCGTGCGAGGCGCGCGCATCGAGTCGCGACGGACGACGACGACATCGTCGCGCGAGCGCCAGAGTGCGGGCGCCCGACCGAGGAGGGTTAGCATCGAAGTCGCGACGTCGCGACGGATTCGGACGACTTCGGTGCCGATGCATTCGCCGAGGATTGATATTCCGCTAGAAACGTGACTTACTAAATATTTCTATCATCACGAGACGCCGCCGAGGAGGTTGCGCGCCGCACCGGCGCGCGCGGCGAGCCGCTTGGCGGCGGCTTTGGGATCGCTCGAGCCGCCGCCGGCGACGGCGGCGAGCGATGCAGGATCACGAAGAAGTCGTAAGAAGCCAGCCTTGGCGGACATGAGTTCTGGGTGGACAGCAATCTTTTGGAAGAGGCTATCGGCGGCAGACGTTCGCGAGCGATCGTCTAGAACAGTTTGGAGGAAGAGCTTGTGATGGAGCGCGACACGCGGCGCGATGTCAACGCCGAATTCCAAAGCCTTGAGCGCAGTCGGTGCGAGCGCACCTGAAAGCACCAATCCGGCAAAAAGTCGAGCCATGTTCGATATGCGTCTGACTGAAGACGACGGATCGTCGATTTCTTTGAGCTGATCCCAAAGGCAGAGCTGAAACGTCAGCCGATGCGAGCGCTGACGCTCGCACAATTTGCTGGCGAGAACCTCGTAGTATGGATTGTAAGCCTTTTCTTGAAGACAGCACTCAAGCAGAACGCGAGGAATTTCACGATCTTGCTTGTCAGCGAGCGGTAAGCGCAGCAAACGCTCGAGAGCATCGGCAAAATCATCTGCACCCATGACGACGCAAAAAATGGCTCGACGCGTTTCTGTGTTCATTCGCATCTTCTTCGCAAGTTGAAGCAACTCACCACCCTCGCGTGTCTTCCCAGCCTGTTCGGTGATCGCACCTTGCGCTGCACGCGCCGCGAACCACTCCGCGGTTCCTGCGGCGTCGGGTAACCACCACTGACCTTTCTGACTCTCAGTTTTGATGAGCTTTTCGTACGTCAATGCGCGAAGGGCCACGGTAGCCTCGCCCACGTTTGTGCCCCGCAACCACTTGCTGAGCGCGACAGGGAAGCCCCACTGATCTTTACCGACATCTTGTGCGCTGTCCCGCTTCTTGTTGTTTTTCAAATCGATAACCATCTCGAGCATCAAGCGCGCGCGCTTTGAGAGTTGGCCGCCGTCTTCGCCGTCGCCGCGCTCCTTCTGCAACTCAGCCACGCGCGCTTGCAAAGCCAAGATGAACTCTTTCATCCCCACTGGATCTTCGGAACGCAAGCGGTTCCCTGCGATGCGAAGCAAGGTGAGCATGAGCGTAGAGTCAAGCTCACTCAAACTCTTGGCCAAGGTGACTAGAAAACCGTAACAACACGCCGACGGAAACAGCCCGCACGTGTACAATCTCGCGAGAACGTTCACTATGTTGCTACATGATCTCGCCTTTCCATCCATTTGCTCTTGTTCTAATCTTACGCAAATGGCCGAGCCGAAGCGCGCGCCAGCTTCAGGCCCGATGGAGCCTGCAATGCCGGCGATGAAGCCCGCGATGGCGGCGGAGTATTGGTCGCTCGCGCGAGGCCCCTCGGTGAGAGCGACCATGATTTCTTTTGTCGCTGCGTCGCACACTTCCAATCGAGGATACTTTTGCGCTAAATCTGAGACATCGTTGACGATACCGGCCACGTTCGCTTCGCCCATTCTATTCATCAAACCTCTGATTTGCCTCGCGCATTGCTCAAAGCCAGGCGATTTCCCCGCGGCGGCCGCCATCAATGCACGTTGCGCCGGCGGTATATACTTCCCTGTGTTCGCCGCCGGATCAGAAACTTTTGATTCATGGCCTTGTGTCTCTTTTCCAGCGTCATCGTCGCCCGAATCTTCGTCTCTGCTCTCTTCTTCATCGCTCTCATCGCTCTCGTCCTCGCTCTCGTCCTCGCTCTCTTCATCGTCTTCGCTCCCCTCTGCCTCTTCATCATCCTCGCCGTATTCCTCCTCCAAAAAGTCTATACCAGGCAATCCCTCGAACAAAGAATCCAACCCATCGTCCGGTCCTTTCCTTCCCTTCAACTTCTTCTCCAACCGTCTCGCGTTCGCCTCGTCCCGCTCGTACGCCTCTCGCATCGAAGCGCGCATGGTCGTCTTCGACTCTCTCACCGTCTTGACCCGCTTCACCGCGGCGTCCGGTGTCTTGACCGCACGTTGCTTTTCATCTCTATCTCGTTTCGTCGTCGTGGTCGTCGTCGCGGTCGTTGTCGTGCGTCCATCGTCGTCGTCGACGGAAATCTTCGAGCCGCCGCCGGCGTGCGCATTCGTCGCCACCGTGCGTTTGTCGTCGCTCGTCTGCCGCGATTCTCGGCGCCGCGCGGCGCTGTCAGCCTTCCACTTCGCGCTCGCCTGGCGTTTCTTCGCCGCTTCCGCCTTGGCGGCGTTTCGGCGCGCCTTTCGGTCGAGTTTCGGGTCGGTGCGCTTTTTGGTCGGGACACCTTCGGTGCCGCCGTCGTCGAAGCCGTCGAGCTGGCGGAACAGGACGCCGGGGAGCGTCGGACCGTCGTGCTTACGACCGGATTTACCGCGGCGTTTGGGCATCGCGCGTGCGGCGATGTGTGTGGTTTGGCTCGCGCGCTCGAGCTCGCTACAAGTGGCTACTGGCTACATTTTAACTAAGCTCGAAACCGGCTCGAGATTGCGCGGCGTACGACACGGATTTTTCCAGCGTCGACGCGCGGCGGTAATTTGGAAGCTTGAGCATGTTGAAACACGTGCTGGCGCTGGGAAGGCGACGGACGTCGGTAGCGCCGAAGTAGGCGAACATCGAAGCCTCGCAGCGAACTTTGTGAATGACAAAGGGTGGATTGAGGTGCTTGAATCCTTGGAGCGGCGGTCTCGGTGACGATGTGACGAATTTTAAGACGTCTTGGCGCTGTTGCGGGGTAAATTTCCGCATCACGCGCCAAAAATTGCGTATCGTTGCGCTCGAGGACGAATATCCACCCGAGTATCTTGTGTGGATTTCCCAATCGTCAACGTCTATCGCGGATTCGCCGCCGCTGAGAAGTAGACTCAACTCTGTCACATTGAACAGCCTGAGCCAGCGTTGATTGATGATTTTCGTTAGACCTCGCATGAAAGCGAGCATCGGCGTCGCAATACGTCGATTCAAGTGGTAATCCGCCAGTAAGTGTACGTAGAATAATTTGTTCGCCGCCGTCACTTCAATGTCTCTCCCGCCGGCGACAAGTTCTCTGGTCACCAGCTCGCCATAAATCTCTTCACTGCAAGTGAAGTCTAAACACAGATCGGCGACATCGCCCTCATATTCTAATATTTGCACGATTGATCGCGCGAGATCTTCATCAAGGCTGGGAATGTCGTCAATCGTTCGCGCTGTTCCCAAAACGTGCGCCGCGAAGAATGGCGCCATGTTTATGTCCTGCAAAATACCTTCGTACATTCCCTTTCCGATCATCATTCCAATCATCTCAAGAAGCAATACCCCTTCGTGCGTGTCTCCTGCGCGAGGGCTCGGATAAATCAGTCCAGAGGCGTTGGACTGAAACAACCCGCGGTTCGGGTCGAGGCCTTGTTCGGTGACTTGACTGAGGAGCTCTTTGAATAAACCTCCAGCGTCAATGCCAGCCTCTTCTTGACCCGCGGCGTTGACGAATTTCACGAGTATGCGTCCTCGAGCTTTCGCGCCGAGAGGTAAAACTGACGTGAGCGTATCCTCTAGTACGCTCTCGCGTCGCAGTGTCACCTTTGCCACGGGACGCGCAAACGTATCGCCGTGCGCCGCGTCCGCACCGCCGGCTTGTGGTCTATATCCAGCCTTGAGTCTGTCGGCCTTGATGAGTTCACGAAATATCTTCACTCGTTCGTCGAAGGCCACCGCATGTGGGCAGTCATTCAGCAAACCCGTGATTTGTGTCGGCGCACCACCATCGATTTGTGATTGCAACGCCGACGCGGCGACTGCTGGCTCAAGCTCGATGGAATTCGGCGCAAGCCACAACTCCTTCGGCACGAAGGTGCGTCGCGCATCGCGCGTGGTGAGCGCGTGAAGTAATTCGCTCGCGGCATTGATAGATCGCCTCATATCTTGTGTGATTAAGTGTACGTGATTCGACGCGTGCGAGCGAACAATCAAAGTGTTCACAGCCACCGCTATGGCTCGCTGCTCGTCCAGCGAGAACGGCTTTTGCTCTTCAAAGAATTGCTTGTCTCGCAAAACGACGAGAAGGTACGTGTACGCCGAGCAGAAATAACCGAATCGCTCCAGCTCGGAGTGTGATAAATCTAATATGCCTCGGTGCGCGAACGTCGAGGCGACCCACGATGCACGATCAGAGTCTGAGACTTTGCTCGGCAGCGACAACGCTCGCGCGAGATGGTTCCACAGCGAGTGCAAGCAGCCAGGCGAAAAAGCGCACGCCGAATACACTCCATCTTTATTCGCGCGCGACAACTCGGCGTAAAGCGACGCCGCTTCGGCTGCTTTATCGGGCGATGCGATGCAACCGTCGTTTCCGCCGATTAAGCTCGCCAAAAACCACGTCTCGCTCATCGCGTTCGTCGCGCTCGCTCGAAATCGACTTTCGCTTGACAGTCGACTGTGCCAATTCGCTGATTGCTCTCGCGCGCTCGCGGACAACTCTGCAAGCGCGCGCAACGCCGTGGTACTGTTATCATCATCCGCTTCCGCGAAAGTTCGAACGTTTTCGCCTCCCTTACTGCCTTTGCACATCAACGCGAGAACGTTTTCAATCGCGCACTCGGCGCCCTGACTGCGTCTCGCCGAACACGCGCGGAGCACGCGCGTCAACGTTTTCGGCTCTTCCAGAATGCGCACGGCATCGACAGGTAGATTCGTTCGTAACTGCGGTATGCCGAGCAAACGCACGGCGAGCGCGCTGAACGACGCATCGTCACCACCGCTCGTCAACGGCGCAAACGCCGCCGGCGCGAGCGCTCGCGCCACGCCTGCGCGATGCTCGAACCCGTCCGCCTCCAACACCGCCGTCAACGCCTCACACACCGCACCGTGCGCGCGCACCGCCAAATTTTCATCCCCACCACACAATCCGCACGCGAATTTCACCGCGCACGCCACGAGCGCCGGTAAACGCGTCCTCGCGTCTTCGTCGTTCGCCGTCGCCAACGCGTTCGTCGCGAGCGCCTCGAGCGTCCCGTCGTCGCATCCCGTTCGCAATTCCTCCACCCCCCTCAGCGCCAGCGCGTACGCTCGGAACGCGCGTTCGCGCCCGATCTCGTTCAAACTTCCCCTCCTGCGCAAGATCGCGATCGCGACGTCGCGAAACGCGTCGAAATCCTCGTCGGCGTTCGCCGCCGCGTCCCCGTCCGCCTCCCTCTTCGCCAATCTCCCCATCGCCGCGTCCAGCGCCTCGATCTCCCGCCGCGTCGCCTCCCGTCGCGCCGCGTGCCTCCGACGCGCGCGTTGACACCGCACCGCCGCCGCCTCGCGCGCGCGCGCCCACCGACGCGCGTCTCTCGCGTCCCTCGCGTCGCGAAGCAGCGCGTCTCTGCCCGTCGACGTCGTCGCGTCCGCGCGTCCGTCGCCCCGCGCGCGCGCCCTCGCGCGCGCGCGCGCGTCGAAGTCCATCGAAGTTCACGCCGTCGCGCCGTCGCCGTTTCGCGCGCCGTCGCGACGCGCGCGCGCGCGAGAGCGGCGCGTCGCGCGATGTCGAGTTCGTTACGACGAAAGAATGAATGAATGAATTGAATCGAAGTCGCGCGTCTACCGTCTACCGCGCGCCGTCGCGCGCGAGCACCGTCTCCACCGCGCGCGCGACGTCCATTTCGCACCTCACGAGCGCGCCCGCGCACGCGCCGTCGTCGTCCGCGAAACCCATCCGCGCCATCTCGCGCAAACCATTCGCGAAATCGCCGACGCGACGCGGATCGATCTTCAAATCCACCGCCAGCGCCGCCGTCGCGCGATCGCACGCGCGCTCGACGCGCGTCGTCGCGATCGCCGCCTCCCTGTGGTCGATCGCGTCGTCGTCGAGCGCGTCGCGCGGCTCGAGCGCCGTCGCGATCGCGCGAACGTCGGCGGCGGTCGACGACGACGCGATCGACGGCGTCGACGACCGCGCGTCGCGCGTCGCGTCGCGGCGTCGCCGGAAGCGGCGCGCGAGATCGTTCGACGCGTCGACGACGTCGGCGTCGACGTCGGGCGCGGCGAAGGCGGCGCGCAGGCGCACGCCGCGCACGACGCGCGTCATCGCGTGCGGTCGCGTTCGGATCGAATCGAATCGAATCCATCCATCCATCCATCCATCCCGTTCGTTCGTTCGCGTCAGAGCGCGACGCGCGCGCGCGGGCGAGTCGCGACGCCGCGAGGACGGACGCGCGCGCGCGCGCGACGACGATGAGCACGCGGAAAGAGCGCGAGAGACTCGAGGCGCTCGAGCAGAAGAATCGAGAGAAGGAGGCGAAGCGCGCGGCGCTCGCGGCGAAGCGCGCGGCGCGCGACGCGGCCAAGGCGACGCGCGGGGAGGCGCGCGAGGGCGACGATGACGACGAGAACGACGCGCGCGCGACGCGCGACGCGGCTCGGACGCGCGAGGACGCGCGGCGAGGCGACGCGTGGAGCGAGGCGGAGGACCTGGCGCTCGTGGAGGGCTTGCGAGCGCGAGGGACGTCGAGCGCGAGGGACGCGGCGAAGAGCGACGAGGAGAGGTGGGAGGCGATCGCGGCGCACGTCGATGGACGAGACGCGATGGAGTGCTGTCAGCGGTACAGGGTGATGCTGGCGAGGGTGAAGCGGGCGAGGGAAAACGGGGAGAGGGTGGCGAACGGCGAGACGCTGCCGGAGGAAAACGTCGTGCGAGGCAAGGCGAAGACGAGGAAAATGTTGAGCGTGAAGCAAGAGCAAGAGGAACAAGCGAGGAAGAAAAAGGAGGAGCGGGCGAGAAAGGAGCGGGAGGCGCGAATCGCGGCGAATGGGGGGCGGTTGAGCTCGGAGGATTTGGGCTTTCACATTCGAAGCGGCCCGGATGCGAATCGTCGCGCCAACTGTAACATGGACATTCACATCAGCGGTATTCAGCTCTACGGCGGACGCGATGAGTTGATTCAGGAAGGGGTTTTGAAGTTAGTGTTCGGGACGAAGTACGGTTTGGTCGGGCGAAATGGATGCGGGAAGTCGACGCTTTTGCGAGCGATTTCCGATCGCATAATCAAGTTGCCCGAGTTTTTGCACATCATTCACGTCGAGCAAGAGGCGTCACCGGACGAGCGGTCCGCGTTGCAAACCGTCGTGGAGACGGATACCGAGCGTCTGTACTTGCTCAACCTAGAGAAGCGAATGTTGGACGAAGAACTCGATCAAATCGATGGCATCGACTTGAACGAGGTGTACGAGCGCCTGGACGAAATAGACGCCGACACGGCGACGGCGCGCGCGGGACAAATTCTGGGCGGTCTCGGTTTCGATCCCGAGGAGCAAATGAAGGCGACGAAAGAATTTTCTGGTGGTTGGCGCATGCGCATCGCGCTCGCGGCGGCGCTGTTCATGACGCCGGATTTGTTGTTGCTGGACGAACCGACGAATCACTTGGACGTGCACGCTTTGACGTGGCTTGAAGAGTTTTTACGAAATTGGGAAAAGACGGTCCTCATCGTGTCGCACGATCGCGGTTTTTTGAACGATTGCACGACGGCAACAATTTTCTTGCACCACAAGAAGTTGCGCTACTACGGCGGATCCTACGATACCTTCCTCAAGGTGCGCGCCGAGCACCGAGCCAACGAGGAGGCGATGCAGCGAAACCAAAGTTTACGAGAGTCATCTCTGAAGCAATTCATTCAGCGATTCGGGCAAGGTCACAAGAAAATGGTGCGTCAGGCACAATGTCGCATGAAGATGCTCGAAAAATTACAGAGCGAGCGCGTGGACGTAGATTACGACGATCCGTATCTACGCATCAATTTCCCATCCGCGTCGCCGTTGCCGCCACCGTGCATCTCCGTGATGAACGTCGCGTTCGGTTACGAGGGCTATCAAACCTTGTACCAAAACTTAGACTTTGGGTTAGACATGGATAGCCGAGTCGCAATCGTCGGTCCGAACGGGGCTGGTAAATCGACGTTTTTGAAGCTTCTTGAGGGTGACATTTTACCCACCAAAGGTTGGATTAATCGTCACACCAAGCTTCGGCTGGCGCGTTTCTCTCAACATCACTTGGAGACGATGAACTTGGAGGAAGATTGCGTAGCTCACATGAAGAGACTAGACAGCGAAATGCCTATAGAGACGGCGCGAGCGTACTTGGGTCGATTCGGCTTGTCCGGCGAGCTCGCGACAAAGCCCATCCAAGTTTTGTCTGGCGGGCAAAAGTCACGTCTGGCATTCGCCGAACTCGCGTGGAAACAACCTCACATTCTCCTTTTGGATGAACCTACTAACCATCTTGACTTGGAAACGATCGAGTCACTTGCCATGGCGCTCAACAACTTCGAAGGCGGCGTCGTGTTAGTCTCGCACGACGAGCGTCTCATTTCGCTCGTCGTCGATGAAATTTGGATCGTCACGAAGGGCGACATGAAATCCAATCCTCCGGTCCCAGGAAGCGTACAAGTTTTCAATGGATCGTTCGATGATTACAAAGCTAAGTTGCGCGAAGAGTTTTCGGGCGGCAACTTGTTGTCGGAGAAACGAAAAGCTGAAAAGAAGAGGGGAGGTGGGCGTGCGCCCGAACCTGAACCCGAACCCGAGAAGGCGCCCGCACCGGCAAAGCCTCCCGGAAAGATCATGATGGACAGTGCGTTCACAAAATCCACGTCAAACGATGTCTCCAACGAACAAAATCGCGCAACTCCGTCCCAGTTGAAGTGGGTTCCGCCTCATTTGCGAGGCGCCGCACAACAAGACCAAGAGAACGCGGGCAGCGCCGACCAAGCGTGGGACGACGCATGACGCGTGCGCTCAAATACACACACACGAGTTGAAAGTTGAAAATAATATAATACAATACAAGAATCGAATCACAACTGTAAATCGCTACTCTTCCTCTACTCTTCCTCCTCCAGCAATGATGCCGGATCAGTCGGCGACGTGTTCCACCGAATCGCTCGCCACGTCAGCAACGCGCCGGCTTCGCTGAAGATGTCAACCAAAAGCTCAGACAGTGCTCCGTTGATCACTAAGTCGCCCTCGGGCGACGATCCAAGCACGGGATCTCCCAAACCTAAGTCGTGAAACTTATGCGCCACTTCAATCTGCGTGATAAATATAAGCAGTCCCACGGCGAAACACCCGCCGCTCACCGTTCGTCTCATAGCCTCCCGAAACGTCCCGTCGAACGCCTTCCGCTCGTACGCCTTCCCCGCCAGCCCCCCCACGACCCACACGCTCGCTAATTTCGCCCCATGCACGATTGCGGGCAACAAATACGCTAATCCACGCCACCTCGGTCCAATCGGCGCCAACCACGACGGAATGTTTCCCGCGCTGAGCGCCGCCACCGCCACGAGCACCTGCGCCGACACCGCGACGAGCGAATCCGCGATCGGCAACCCGCGGTCGACTTCAGAGATCGCCTCTGGGCGGAAGCGCGCGCGCACCTCAGTATTCCCGAACTCCAGGCCGCGTTTGAACTCCTTTTCGACGTCGACGGATAAATCGATGAACGCGTCATCTTCATCTTGCGCGTCTTGCGACGCCTTTTTGTCGCTTTTCGACGGACCCGCGCGCGTGTGAGTCACACGCGGTGCGCGCACGCGCGAGAGACGCGTCGACGGCCGTAGGGCGGTGCGAATCCGCGGCGACGTGGCGGCGCGCATGCCTTGGCGCGGCGAGGTGTGACGTCGGACGAGGTTGGTCGCGCTCTGGCATCGCGACGCGCGAGAGAAGGCCTCGAGCGCGCTGAAAGAATATATAATAAATACAACGAATCACCACGAGCGTCGAATCTCGCGCGCTCGAAAGCTCAAAAGTATTCGAGGCCTAAAAATCTTCTGAGCGCCTCTACTATGGGCATTTGGAGCGTCATGACTGGACCTTGTCGCGCCGCTGCGGCAAAGTAGCCCCTGTATAACCCACGAACGCCGTGATTGGCGATGACATCGCGCGCGATGGTCAACGCGCCTCGCTTGTCGCCGACGTTGGACATGACGAGCGTCTTGAGCGTGTCCACGGGTTGCGTGACGGTTTGCGCGACGACGCCGCTCGCGAACGAGCACGTAAAATGCAACGGCGGCGCGTCCTCGCTAAACGTCCCATTTTTCAACAACCACCGCTTACTGACATCATACGTCGCCAACTGCGACCCCGACAGCGTCATCGCGCGCGCCACGCACGCTCCCGCGCCTCGCCACAATCCGCGTCTCACGCCTTCCTCTCTCGCCACCTCCGCGAACGCCCCCACCGTGCTTCGATACCCACACTCGCTCGACTGCATCCGCACTCGCACGACGTCGATCGGATTAAACACCACCGCCCCTATCCCGCCCGTGACCGCCCCCGCGAGCACCCGCGCGCCGACGCCGTCGCCTCCGAGGACGCGCAGCGCCTCGTCCCGCGTCGTCGGGTACAGCCCGATTCGGAATCCCGTGTACGACAGCCCTCGCATCCACGTCGCCGCGAGTCCCGGCATCATCAGTCCCCGCGCGAAGCCATCGCGCGCGATCGCCTCGCGCGCGAGCGCTCGCAGCGCGACCGCGTCCGGTCGTTGCTGCGCGCGAACCTTGAGCACCTCGAGCGGGTTGAACACCGTGTCCGCGAGCGCGCACCCGACGCCCGCGGCCGCCCACTCGCGCGCGACGTCGGGCGCGACGCGCGCGGTCGTCGCGCGCGTCGGCGGCGGCATCGCGTCGACGCGCGCGGCGCCGAGCGACGCCGAGTGTGGGACGTCGTCGGGACGTCGTCGGGACGTCGTCGGGACATCGCGACGCGACGCGACGCGCGACGATGCGTCGACGCGCGACGCGCGCGCTGCTCGAGCTGAGCGCGACGGCGTCGTCGGCGCGCGCGGGCGCGCGCGACGGACGCGGCGCGGCGCGCGCGGCGGTCGGCGCGCACTTCGCGACGACGACGACGACGACGCGCCCGCGCGCGGCGCGACGCCCGATCGAGGTGGAGCGGGCGACGATCGATCAGGACAAGGCGCAGATTCGACAGAGCGCGCGCGTGCGCAGGGCGCTGAAGCGCGTGGTGCACGAGGAGCTGGCGCACAAGTTTGACGGCACGGGGGCGAACGTGATGGACGCGCGGGTGTCGAAAGATTTTAAGACGGTGCACGTGCTGTACGGAACGACGCGGATGGGGGAGGAACACATCGCGGGGAACGCGTTGGAGCGGAACGCGCAGAAAATACGGACGATGCTGTCGAAGATGTTGACGATGAAACACACGCCGCGGTTGGTGTTTCGATTCGAAGGCGCGCGGAGCGAGGCGCAGCGGCAGTTTGAGGAGGCTTTGGTGCGCAGTTCGCGCGAGTTTGCGGATGAATTAAGAGAGGACGAAGAAGAGGACGAATCGACGTGGGACGACGACGACGACGACGACGACGACGACGACGACGACGACGACGACGACGACGACAGTTCATCTTCGAGCTCGTCCTCGAGCAGTAGCAGTAGCAGTAGCAGTAGCAGTAGCAGTAGCAGCAGCGGCGGCAAACGCCGACGAGAATGAGCGTACGGTCGCGGCGCTTGATTTCACCTAGCGTGTTCTATATGTATAACAACAAATTTTCTACATGTCTACCACGTTGCGCGTGGGCCGAGCGTGCTTGAAGCCTTCATCGATTCCGGAAGCAACACGCCGCTCGACCAATGGACTAATTTCGGCGCGTTCGCGTGTCGCTCGGCGAACGTCTTTCCATCCTTATTCACGAACCCAGGTGCGTCGTTCGCCCCTCGCTGGTTCACCTCGACGTTCTCCGGTGTCTCGCTAAACTTGAGCCAACAGTCGCCCGCGAAGTGCTCGTGCGCGTCTGGTTCAAAACAACCGCCCTCGCCGACGTCTTTGGGACACCAAACGAACACGTTGCACGGCAAAACCTCTGCACCGATGCCGTTCGGTTTCACCACGTGTTCTTTGCACCGTTTACCGCACTCCTCCGCGGTTTCGGTTGTGTGATGGATTCCCCAACGAACCGCCACGCCGTCGTACGACGCGTGTTCCTCGATGTGCGCTCGCAACTTCTCGCGCCCGCTCGCCGACGCGAATTCTCTCGCCGTCGCACTCATCGCCAGGCACGTCAAATTCACGTGCGCGTAGCCATCGACGGCGGGCGAACCGCACTCTCTCTCTCGGCGAACGTTCGCCGACGTCGCCTCCGCCGCCGCTTCGGCGCGCGTCTCCTCCACCTCGGGCGCCAGCGCGTGCGCGCGCTGCGTCTGCTCGAGCGACGACGTGCGATGATTCACCGACGTCACCGCCGCGCGCACGCGTCCGTATCGCCCGTCCACGCCGCGCGCGCTCGTTCCAAAGTAAATCTTCATCAATTCGACACCGACATTCATCAGCGCGATCGCCGCGAGTCCGTAGCGCGCGAGCGCGCTCTTGCGATCGCCCGCGGCCGCGTGACCGCGAGAGTGCGTCCCGAGCATCGACACCGAATCGCGCGCGCGCGCGCGCGCGCGCCCCGCCAAAATACGTCGCGCCCTCCAAATAATCGCCCCCCACATCACACACCCACCCTCGGTCGCGCCGTCGAATTAATCGCGCCCGACTTCACACTCCGACGCGATCGACGCGCGCGCGTCGTCGCCCGCGATCATGATCGGCGCGCAGACGGCGTCCGCGCCGTCGATCATGGCCCAGTCGGCGTCCGCGGAGGCGCTGAATCGCGTGATGTCGAACGAGATGCCGACGGCGTTCGACGAAAAGTTGAGCAAGGCGCTCGACGACAAACTGCGGGAGGAGGACGTGTACGAAGACGCGGACGAGTGCGCGCGACGCGAGGAGGTGCTGGGGGAGATAAACGCGCTGTTGCAAGACTGGGTGCTGGCGGCGAGCGAGCGAAAGGGGATCACGGAGGACATGCGGCCGTCGTGTAACTTGTACACGTTTGGGAGCTATAGATTGGGCGTGCACGGACCGGCTGCGGATATCGATACGCTGTGCCTCGGGCCGAGACATCTGAGCCGAGAGGAGGATTTCTTTGGATGGGATGAGAATGATTACGAAGGTTCGTTTTATGACGTCATGCGGAAACACCCTGGAACGGAGAGCATCGTGCCCGTGCGCGACGCCATCGTGCCGGAAATCAAACTCGTGTTTAGAGGTTTTGAAATAGATATGGCGTACACGAGCTTACCGTCGTACACGCACGTGCCAGAGGACTTAGACGTGTGTCAGACGTCGGTGATGATGAATTTGGACGACCCAGGGGTGAAATCCCTGAATGGTTGTCGCGTGGCGGATCAGTTGTTGCGCGTCGTGCCAAACCACGACGCGTTTCGA
>JACLAB010007661.1_pt1 | contig 14332 bp, 10 predicted proteins | sample 8027921 | NCBI WGS metagenome assembly JACLAB01 (sample SAMN15725117, study PRJNA655200) | protist metagenome | isolation source: fluorescence activated cell sorting (FACS) single amplified genomes of... | place: USA: West Boothbay Harbor, Gulf of Maine | collected 2000-07-19
CGGGGGTTTTCGCGCGCGCGCGGGCGCGACCGCGGTTCTGGTATGCTATGCGCACATCAATGTGCGCGCGCGCGTGTGACCGTGAAGTACGATGTGTGTCATGTTGTGCGCGTACTGACGCGCGTGGTGTGTGTTTTCGCGCGTGTTGCAGGCGCAGTTTGTGAAGATTTCGTTCAACGCGCCGCCGAGCCTGATCGCGGACGCGGAGCACCAGTTACGCATCGACGAACGCGTGTTGCGTTGGCTGATCACGAAGAAGCCTGCGTTGAGGCGTTTGAATGACTTTAAGGCGAGCGACCCGAGAAATCCGAACTCGATGCAGAGTTACGAAGGGCGGAAGAGGTCTTGAACGCGGCGCGGGCGTTTGTAACACAAGTAGAATGGATTGCGGTGATATAGGTGCGTATTCGAGCGACTCGCGCGTCAGTTATTTTTTCTTCTTCAAGCACTTTCGTTCAAACGGTTCAGCACATGTGGCATCAAGTGGCTTCGATTCGATGCGGATGACGATCAAACTTTAGTTATCCCTGTATGAAGTACTGTGGCCAGTGCATTCTGATTATAAAGTTATTAGCTCTAGCTGACGCATGGACGTCGTGACCGAGCCACATGCGTTGAACCAGTGAACCTTGGTGTTTTTTTCTTTTGCGATATCGTTGCCGATGAGGAACAAATCTTATCTTAGCGGATTTCTCTGATTTTTCGTGAGGAAATTCAAGACACTGTTACACCGCCAAGGCAACTTTCTTGGCTTGATGGCGTGTCAGGAGCGTGGAGGATGACACTCTACATATTCGGATTCCCTCAGAGCTTCGGCTGTGATCGAGCATGTAACGACCTGACACGTTTTCCTGTCGATGCTTTTTTTTTAATATTCGTTCTTTGCGTCGGCGACGACGACGACGAGTCTCCAGTGATGAAGATAGCAAGGGCGTTTCTCAAAGAAACCATTCGCAGTGCCCGAACCCTAGAGTTTTCGCTACCGATTCGTCGGATGCCTAGCTTGAGAACTTGTGCAGGCCCTTCCTTCCTTGGATGTCTGAGGAGACACATACTCGTCGTCGTCAACCGAGTGCACTTTTTAGACATCAAACGCTGACGGCTATTTGTTTTGTACGCAACGCAGCACTCTCAATCACGCGCTTATTTTTTAGAAGCTCTAGCAGCAATACATGTAAATTATAAATGATGAATCGAATAATTAATATCTAGTAAAGGTATGGATTGGTTACCAAGAAATCTGTTCTCCAGCGTAGTCAAACAAGTTGCCCGAGGACTTCTCCATGGTGGCCGCGCCGATGACTTCGAGTAACTTTCTCGCCGCATATTCCGTCGTGAACAACTTATCCGCCGGAACATTCTTCTTAAATGGTTCTGAAAGTTTCGTGTCCACGGTCCCCGGATGCACGCACATCGCAATAATAGGTTGTTTCTTTCTCGCGAACTCGATAGCGGCGTTTCTCGTCAATTGATTCAACGCCGTCTTGGACGCGCGATAAGAGTGCCATCCCCCCAAAGCATTATCTCCTATCGAGCTCACGCGCGCCGACCAATTCGCAATCACTGGTACGCCGCCGTTACCACCCTCGTTCGCGTTCGCCGTCGCAGTTTTCAACATTAACGGCGCGCAATACCGCATCATCATCGTCGGTCCGACGGCGTTGGTTTGGTACGCCAACATCATGTGCTCGGCTTCTGTTCTCAAAATCGACGTCTCTGGACGCATGCCGTTCGGGCCCGTGAGCACGGCGGAAACATTGGCCAAGAAATCAAGTCGTCCGATGTCATTTTCGACAACCTTGGCGGCGGCTTCGATGGAGGTGAGATCCGTGACGTCCACGCGGAGCACGCGCAGTCTGTCGCCGTGCGCCGCCCGCAACGCGTTGAGCTCAACGGCGTTTTCCGGATCTCTGCACGTTGCGATGACGACGCCGCCCGCGGCGCGGCCAGAAAATAATTTGTCGTCGCGCTCCAGGAGCTGCCGGGTGAGTTCGAGGCCGATACCGCGCGAGGCACCTTGAATGAGCGACGCGTGAGTGTGCGACGTCACCGATGCGCTCGCAGTGCTCATGGCGCGCGCAGCGTGCGTGACGTGTCGTGCGAGCGTGCGAGCGTGCGCGTGCGCGTTGTGCGCGACCACAGGAGCGCGCATGAGCGAGCGGAGGGCGATGGAGACGGCGCACATCGCGACTGCGGCGTCGACGTGTGATGACGCGCGCGCGTGGGAGCCTCTTGTGCTTTGTGCTTTATTGGCATCCGCACGAAATACTGACAAGATATTGAAATTACACGACGTCGAGCGCGCAAAGCGCGAGTTTACACCTCTTCGGGTGTTTTCGTCTTGAGCTGCAACGCGTGCACGCCGATGTGCAAGCCCGCGATGCCCTTCATCTCTTCGTCGATGATTTCGTACACCATGCGGTGCCTAGCGACTTGACGCATCCCCTTGAACGCGTCGCTGACGATCTCCACCTTGAAGTGCGTCTCGGCGCTCGGATCGCCCTTACCGGGATTTCCAACATGTCCAGCGTGCATGGCGCTTTCGTCGATGACGTTGAGCGTCACCGGCGCGAGTGCGGCCGTGAGCTTCTGGCTTATTCTATTGTAGATTGGTCGACCGACGTTCATGGCGGCACCGGCGGTTTCGGCGCACCCAGACCCGTCGGGTTGCACGCGCGTTCGCGTCGACGTTGTCGTTCGCGTGGTTCGGACGCGCGAGGGTGCGACGGTCGGGGTCGTTGCGAGGCGTGCGAGCATGTCCCGCCGCGGCGAAAAGTGAGGTTACCCAAGCGCCGCCGTGGGGTGCGGTTGGTATCGAGCGTCGCGAGCGCTGTCGTTCGCGTGCGGACATATGCTGTGGATCACATTTTATCTCGGGGGCGTTAGTGGGTCTGTGCAGAAAATATAAACGCTTTGAAGTTCTGGTATTAAAAGCGCCGACGTCTCGATGCGTCGAGTCATCCGTCGCGAGCGTTTTGACGCTTAGGCGCAACCACCAAAGTCGGACGGTCACATCTTTGCCGCAATCATTCAGTGCGGAAGGTACATTTTCGACATGTCATCCAACGCGTGGTCCATGTGGCAGCAGAAATCCGTGTCAATGTTCTGCTTGCACTTCATCGCCCATTGCATCACGGCGTGGTGAGCCTTGAGCGCTTGCACGTACTCCGTATCATTCGCGAACACTTCTGCCTTGACGCGTTGGCAAAGGCAGTACGACGCGATGGTTGAGATGATTTTATCGCAGTGCTCTTCCTTGGTCATCACCCATCGCGTCATTTGATTAATCTTCAACGCGTCGCCAGCCGCATCCTTGGAAAGTTCTTGAATCTGAGTCATCGCCTTTCGCACCGTCGCGCTCATCTCACGAAGCGACGCCACGGTGGCTGGATCATCGAAAATACCACACGGTACTTGGCAGTGCCCACCGATCAATCGCGCGCGCGCGATTAACGTGCCGTCGCGTCCGACGGTTTCAGCCGCCGTCGCGTCGTCGGACACTCGGCGTCCGCGCGACGTAGTCACGTACTCATGCGGCACAGACTTTTCGCGAAGCTTGGCGCGCACCGCGCGGATGGTATCGCGTTCACCGACATCCACGGTCACGGTGCGCCCGGAAACTGCGTGCGAAGCGAATAAAAAGACAAAACACGACAAAGGGTGAGTCAATGCGCGAATCATCATGAATCAATCGCGTCAAACAATCGACGCGCATCGCCGCGATCGCTCGCGCGTCGTCGTCGTCGCGCGCGCGCCATTCGATCCATCGTGCCGTTCGTCCCTGGCGTCGTTCGCTTCGCGCGATCAAAGCACGTACGGGTGCGAGCGAAGATTTGCATTCTGTTATGACAACGCGTCAGTGACTGACGCCATCATGTCCGGGCCGTGCGCCATCGCCCGCGCGCGCGACGCGCGGACGACGCCGACGACGGCGCGCGGACGCATCGCACGCGTTCATCGCCGCGGCGCGCGCGTCGTCGCGCGACGATGCGCGCGCGCGCGGGCGGTGGATGACGATGGCGAGGCCTCCTCGTCGACGTCTTCGACGCCGCACGACGCCGCGGCATCGGGCGCGCGCGACGATGCGCGACGCGCGCGGGCGCGGGATTTATTTACCAAGGTGTCCAAAGGCGCGACGACGCACGGGGACGACGACGGCGGCGGGGCGAGCGTGGGGAAGTTGTTGTACAAGTTGCAGCGCGCGAGAGACGCCGAGGCGGCGGAGGACGCGTGGGCGCTTTTAAATCGCGTTCGCGCCGACGGCGGCGCGGTGGCGTTGACCACGAAAGAGTGGAACTTTGCGTTGAGCGCGGTTGGGTATTCCAAGGCGGACGTGCGCGCGGGGCGTGTGTTGGAAATTTGGGAGCGCATGTGCGACGCGAAGGCGCGGCCGAACCGCGTGACGATGAGCGCGTTAGCGCGCGGGCTGTGTCGTGGTCACGCGGACGTGCGGTCGACTTTGGCGCGTTTGCGACAGGGCGTGATGCTCGGAGGGGATATGGATGCGTATGTGTTGAATATATTATTATTGGCGTGCGTGCGGGACGCAAAGGCGTTGCGGGACAAACGCGGCCGGCGAGGAGGCGAGAAGGATGGTATCGACGAGCGCGCCATCGTTGACGCCGCGCTCGAGGTGTGGACTGTCGGACAGAGTTATCATAACGCATACACGCTCACAAGCGTGATGCAGGTGTTGCGTGGTTGCGGGCAAGTGGGTAAGGCGCTTGAGATTTTTGACGCTGTGGTGTGGGAGGAATGCGACGCCGCAAAACGAGTCGCCATCGACGCGTCGGCGCTCGCCATCGGGCTATCGTGCTGCGCGGAAGTCAATGATGCGAAGAGCGCGAATAAAATGTATAATCGGGCAAAGAATGAAAACTTGCTAGAAGAGCTCTCGACGCCAGACGTTAACGTTGTTTTGACGGCGTGCAGTCGAGAAGGCAACGTGTCGCTCGCCACGCAATTATTCGACGCCATGCTCGAAGGGCGCGAGCCCAGGCCAGACAAAGCGTCGTTAACGGCGGTGATACTCACCTGCGGTCGAGCTGGCAAGGGTGCTATTGCGATGGAGTACTTCAAACGTGGTCGCGCCGCCGGCATCGATTGCGATACTATTATGATTAACACACTGCTCGATGCGTGTGCAAAGTCGACGCATACCGATGGACTTGGAGTATTCATGGATGCCATTGAAAAGCAAGTTCCAATCGACTCGTCAACAATTACTTTCCTGTTGGCGTCTTTTACCGAATCTGCGGCACAACCTGGCCAACTTCAGTCCGCCATCGAAGTGATGAACATGGGTGAATTTTTAAACCTCGAGCCCTCAACGGCGACGCTAAATGCACTATTGCGCATTTGCGTTGCCGCGGATGATCTAGATCGAGGCAGAGTCGAATTCATAAAAGCGCGTGAACGCGGAATACCCGCATCAAGTACGTCGGTAGCTATTTTGGCCCAGGCGTACGCCGTTCGCGGTGCAGTGAAAGAAGCTATGGAGCTGATTCGAACTGGAGCTGCACTCGGCGTCGAACTCAACGCTGGAATATTCATTCAATGCGTCTCTGCGTGTAAGGCGCTCGCCGATGGTCAAGGTGCGTTGATGTTTTACAAAGCAGCGCGCGACGAATACTCCATTCCGCCTGTCACGCGTCTCATCAATGAGCTCTTTGATGCTCTAGCCCGAGGCGGCATGTGGCAAGACGCCTTACGTGTACTTAGCGACGACGTGCTCGATAATGTCGGTATCGGCGAACGCTTGGCCGATGAAGATACCGTGGCTCGTCTCGTACGCGCGTTTATTGTCGGCGGCGAGGTCGACCAAGCCGCCGCCGCGCTTGAACTCGGCAAATTCTTGACCAACGCGCCGTGTGATCGCGCCTCCATAGCGCTCCGCAACGCCAAAAGAGTAGCCATGGCTAAACCAGCATAACGGCGATGTCCCATCCTCTTCGTAAGTAGTTGATTTAAATGCACATTGTACAACCCGCAGCGCAAAACTGCGTCCCCATTGTCAGGCTCTCTCTCGCGTGCATCCAGTCGAGACGGGCGCGATGGCTGACGACGCGCGCGATGCCCCGCCGTCCAACGATGATGAGCGCGCCGCGCACACCGATGTTACCGCCGACGGCGACGCCGGTGTCGCCGCCGGCGCGGCACCGGGCGACTGGCTTCTCGCGGCCGCCGCAGGAACGAAACCGACGAAAAAGCGCAAAACGCTCGCGCACGAGTCCGTGTACCTCGACGCCTTGCCGTCGGCGTCAATGTATGAGAAATCATTTATGCACCGCGATACGGTGACGCACGTGGCGTTCGCGCCCGTGCATGATTTCTTCATCACCGCGAGCGCGGATGGGCATTTGAAGTTTTGGAAGAAGAGACACGAAGGCGTGGAGTTCGTCAAGCATTTCCGCGCGCACGCATCGGCGATCGTTGGGCTGTGCGTGAGCGCCGATGGAGCGTTGTGTGCGACGATTGGTGAGGATAAAACGGCGAAGATTTACGATGTGGTGAACTTTGATATGATGGCGATGATGACGCTCGAGTACACGCCGACGGCGTGCGAATTTATTTATAAAAAAGGCGACGCTGTGCATGCGATTGCGATCGGTGACGGTGACGGTGTGATTCGTGTGTACGATGCAATGTCGTCGTCGGCGGCACCGGTGAAGACGATGGAGAAATTGCATCGTTCGGCGATTACGGCGATGCGATACAACGCGGCGAAAATGTGCGTGATTTCAGCAGAAGGCAAAGGCGCGCTCGAATACTGGTCTTCCAAGCAAGAAGATGAGTATACGGCGTTGACGAGCACAAATCATGCGCAAGTAGGTTTTAGTTATAAGTTAGATACGGATTTGTACGCCATGGCTAAGGCGAAGACCAAGGCGTTGACAATCGAGGTGAGCGCCGACGGCGAACAGTTTAGCACGACTGGCCCAGATAGACGTGTCCGGGTGTTTAGATGGTCCACGGGTAAATTAAGAAAAGACATCGACGAATCGTTGGAAGGCGCTGAGCATATACAACGCAGCGGTAACGAAAAGTATGTCATTGAGGATATTGATTTTGGGCGAAGACTCGCTGTCGAACGTGAAATGTCCAAGACGCTCGACGAATACGCTTGGCCCAACGCAATTTTTGACGAGAGCGGCAACTTTATCATCTATTCGACGTTGTTGGGTATCAAAGTCGTGAACCTCGTGACGAATCAGTGCTCGCGCATTATTGGTAAGGTTGAAAACACTGAACGTTTCACGCGCTTGGCGCTTTTCCAAGGCGTGCCGCACAAAGATAAGCGCGCGAGAGGCAGTGGTAAAGATGTGAAAGTCGCTGAAAAAGACCCTACGATTGTTGCGTGCGCATTTAATAAGGTTCGCATGTATGTGTTTTCGAGTCGCGAACCGATGGAAGGTGATGACGCCGCGAGTGGACGCGATGTGTTCAACGAAAAGCCTCGCGCCGAAGAAATCCTCGCTGCATCGTCACTCCCGTCCGCAAGCACTGGCGTTGCCAAGAGTGTGGTGATTCATACCACGCTTGGTGACATTCACATTCAATTGTTTCCAAATGAATGCCCGAAAACGTGCGAGAACTTTAGCACGCACGCCAGAAACGGTTACTATGACGGCATAGTCATTCACCGCGTGATTAAAAATTTCATGATTCAGACGGGCGACCCGCTTGGAGATGGTACGGGTGGTCAATCTATCTGGGGTGGGGAATTCGCAGATGAAATCGTGCGAGATTTGAGACACGACCGTCCTTTCACGGTGTCGATGGCGAACGCTGGTCCCAATACGAATGGCTCACAGTTTTTCATTACGACTGTAGCGACGCCGTGGCTTGATGGCAAACATACCGTGTTTGGCCGCGTCACGCGTGGCTCTGACGTCGTTCAAGCGATTGAAAACGCGAAAACGGACAAGCGGGATAGACCTTTAGAGGATATTACCATGCTGAGCATGAAGTTGAACTACTAGGACGTGCTGATATTGTCAAAAGAAATAGTCTACTTCTGCAATTCATCGTACAATGAACTCGCCATTGATTTGAACACAGATGCCCCGCGTGATGCTACGTCCCTGATAGCGCTTAAATCCTGCTTGGCTTGAAACGATACTTTTGCCATCAAATCGCTCGCACTCAAATCAAAATCGTCTTCGGCATCGACGTAATTATCATATCCGCCGTAGTCGTTACGTCCACCGTATTGGTTGGACGAGTTCGACGAATATGACGACGTGCTCATACCCGTAGCCCCACCCACGGAGTATCTACTGGCGTTCATCGAGGGTGGTGGCGCAGTTGCCGCACCATGGGCGTTGTGCAAGCCGTATCGCGGATCCGCATGGCCGCCGTACGATGCACCTCGATATCCGCTACCCGTGCTTGCGCTCGCGTTCGTGCTCGATTTCGAGCTCGTGAGCTTCGGATTGACGAGCATAACATGACCATCCGTCGAACGAGTGATGTTTGTTGTATTCACTGGCAAAGTGGAGGGCACGGGAGGCGAAGGGGCGCTGCGAACCGCGACGGATGCGGCGGCTCTCGCGACGACGGGCGACGCCTTAGGCGACTCCACCTCTTCTTTTCCTTCAACTTCTGGCTCAGGCGCAGGTGCCGCAGGTGGTGCCATCACTGGTGACCTCATGTAGCCCGGAGAAATCGACGATGACGTTTGTGACGGCTTTGACTTTGGCAACGTCATCGTCGGTCTGCGTCCAAAAATCGCGCTTCGCGGCTTTGACGGCAAAGGCTTTTTCACCTCAATCACGGCCGGCTTGGCCACCGCCGCCGTCACAGGCTTGCTCGCGATCGGAGCCGCAGGAGTGGCAGCACGTGCGTTCAATTGCGGCGCATTATTCGCTGCCGTTCCGCGAGTTTCCAATGCGAAAAAGTCATCCCCCGTATCCGCTCCGCCTCTGGGCGAACGCGGACTCATAGCCCCATCGTCTTCTACACCCTCCGCCGACGCCGCACGCAACGCTTCAACCTCTCTCGCAATTTGCTTCGCATACATCGTCGCCGCCCTAGACGTATACTTTTGCCCGATCCTTCCCCGCTCGCTCGCGCTCCACCCGTGCTTACTAAAAAACGCCCTCGCCTTATCGTTCCCTTTCGTCGCCCGAAACACATCCAACTCGCGCTCCGTCCATCGATCCATATTCGCACTCTTCACCGCGGTGATGTGCACCCCGAGCGAGCGGTGCACGCCCGAGCAATCTAAGCACACGAACACCCCAAAGTTTTTCGACGTCCACTTGGGATTCGGGCTGTCGCAATCGAAACACGAGCGGTTGCCAGACTTGCGCAAGAGCGCTTGGAAGAGCGCATCGCGCGTGGACGTGTCCACGGCTTTTTGGTCGTCCGCGGACATCGATCGGGGCGCGCGTGCGGGGCGTCTCGGCGCGCGTCGCGCGGTGCCGAGCGCGCGCGCGCACCCGTAAGCGTGGTCATCCGAGTGTGCGATACATTGGTGGCGTTTCCGGCGTTTTCTTTTTGAATTTTTGAACTGTCGCTCGGATTCCATGCGTCAGTGCGCGACGACGACGACGACGACGACGACGATGTCGGACGCGGACGATGCGCGGATCATAGCGTTGGGCGAGCGCGTGACGAAGCTTGCGTCGGCGAAAGGGAAGTCTGGCGCGAGCGCGCAGAAAGGTGTGGAGGATGCGTTGGAGGTGCGTGGATGGATGGGATATGAGATTGTGATGCGTTCGTGTGTGTGTGTGCGTGTGTTCGTTCGTGTGCGCGCGCGGTGTTGACAATGGTGGTGTGAGACTGATTGCGTGCGGCGTGCGTGTGAATGTAGGAACTTGCGAGTGCGTTGAGTCGCGTCGGGCAAGGCGAAGGCGCGGCGTTGGGCGCGTTGGCGAAACGTCTCACCACTCGAGCGTTGATGACGCATGATAGTAAGAAGGTTCGCGCGCTCGTTGGGTTGTGTGTAAGTGATTTAATGCGTATTTTTGCGCCCGAGGCGCCGATTGAGGGTGATGCTGCAATGCGAGACGTGTACGAGTTGTTCTTGGATGCGTTGTCGAATTTGAAATCCATAGAGAGCGAGGAATTTGAGATTGCGAAGAGTTTGTTGTTGAATATTGCAAACATTGGATTGTGCGTACCGATGTTGGATTTAGACTGCGAAGGGGCGGACGACTTAGTTCGTGACTTGTTCAAGGTGTTGTTGGATGCTACAAACTCGGCAAACGCGACGACTGTCTCTGAAGAAGTCATCAAGGTGTTGTCGACGATGATTGAAGAGAGCGCGGATGAAGACGTGTCAGTACCGTCCGATGTCTTGTACGAAGTGTTGTCTCGTTTGATTGATCCGGTGCGGACATCGAACCCGGCCGCTTTCAAGATTTCGTGCGAACTCGTGCGCAAATGTGAACACCAGCTCCACGCGCCGATTCAAACTTTCTTGACGCGTGCGATGCACGGAACGGTTGATGAAGACGACGAACTGAGCCCGTTGAGTAAGCGACATGTCGATATCATTGAAGAGATTGCGGTGTGCGATCCCACGGCACTTGTGACGGTTTGGCCGTCGGTTACGGATGATTTACAAGCGGATGATTTGAGTATGCGCCTGCGCGCAGTCAAGCTTTTGGGCCGCGTTTTGGCGTTCGACGCGTCAGAGATTGCCGAAGACTACCCTCACTTGCTTCATGACTTTGTTCGTCGTTTCAACGATAAAGCCGTGGAAGTTCGCGTTGAAATGGTGAAGTGGAGTGCGTCATTCTTGAAGACGCGCGTGTCGCCCGACGCTGCGTTATCTTCTGTGCCAGCGGCGACTGTCATCAAGCAAGTGCGCGAACGTTTGCATGATTTCGACGATCACGTGCGTAGTGCGGCTATTCACACTTTGTGCGATATTGTTGACAAACCGAGCTCATCCGAGTTGCTCAGCATTGAAGTCATGCGTGAAATTGGCGAACGTATCAAGGACAAGAAGTCGGGCGTGCGCAAGACTGCGCTGAAGCGTCTGTGCATCGCTTACCGTGCTTATGCCCAACGATGCGCCGAGGATGCTCCAACATGGGAGGCAAAGCGATTCGATTGGATTCCGTGCGCGTTCTTACGTGCGATTACGATTCCCGACGTTCGTTTGCACACTGTCGAACCCGTATTGGCTGAAATTTTCCCGTCAAAAATGTCTGCGGAACTGAGAAGCACGTTTTGGTTGCGTGCGTTAATATTAGCTGATGACTTCACTATTCGGTGCCTGAAGCATTTGCTTCACGCCAAGTCGCGAATTCAGGCTGACATTCGCGAGTATTTTTTGTTCCGCGCAAAGTCAAGCAAGATGAACAAGAAGGAGGCCGAAGCGCAGTTGGCGAAAATCGTTGACTCTATTGCGGTGCACTTCGCAGAACCGGCGAAGGCGAAAAAGTCGATGATGGCGTTGCACGAACAAAAGGATGGTAACATTTTCAGATGCATTCAGCATGTTTTGAACCCTGAGACGTCGTTTAGCGACGCCATGAAGGCTGAGGAAGACTGCTTGAAGCGCACGAAATCCAGCTCGCAAGCCGTGGATCACGACTTTGTTAAGCTATTGCTTTTGAAGATCCAGTCTGCGCCTTTCGGACGTGAGCACGTGCGCGGAACACTGAAAGCGGCGTGTAAGGCAACTCGCGCGTCTTCGAAAAATGCGAACCCAGAGTCGACGCTCAACAGCGTTGTAGTTGCTCTCGAACACCTGTGCATTCTTGCGGAGACGTTTCCCAAACTTTTTTCTGGATGTGGTGATGAAATCGATGAATTGTTAGACTCTACTGATGAACGAACTGTGACGCGTACGTGCAAAATCGTCTCTGAAGCGGCGATGGCGCTCAAGCTCACGCCGCGTCGTGGTTCCATATGGGAAAAGCTCAAGGAGAAGTGCTCTACTGGAGACCGCAAGCAAGCAAAGTTGGCGACCAAGGCGCTTGGATTATTGCAAATGGACCTTGAAGAGCACGTCGACGCGGTCGATGCGCTGGCTGGTGCCACCGCTGGTCAGCTCAGTGCGGTGTACTTGCATCTCGCAGAATTGCTCGCGGAGGATGCGTGCTTGGATTCCGATTTGCCGGCAGTGCTCGGATCTGTGTCGACAATCGGTGCTCGGTACCGCGACACGTTCGATTTACAACTCGATGAAGTAGAACAGTACGTGACACATACGTTATTGACGCGCGTCCCATCCAAGGGTCGCATCGCCGTCGGTGTCGTGAGCGATGTTGCGTTGTTACAAGCGTATGGTTTGAAGACACTCGCCAAGGCCGCGGCGCACAAATCTGCCGCCGACACTCCGGCGCGCGCGTTCACCGCTCGAGTCATCGAGTTGTTGCACACATATGCCGACCTGCAAAACTATAAGCGAGGCGGTTTGTTCGAAGAATATTCTCCCGCTGATGGCATGCACTTGTGCTTCACCGCTTGCAAGTCGATTGTTATCATCGCACGTAACACGCCACTCGGAATGATCAAGCCAAGCGCTTGGATTACGGCGTCCATGTTTTTACACCATTGCGATTCTCCGGCGATGAAGCGCGAATTTGTTGGAAAGTTAAAGAAAGGACTCGTTGTGCGCTCGAGCGAACAAGGGTTGCCGATGATGTGGGCCGCCACGCTCGCAATGTCTCTCGTTGACAAGGACAAAGCCGTCCGCGACGCCGCAAATGACGCATTTACCAACTGGGTAATCACGCAGCGTAGCCGTTCGCAATCTTTCGCCGCGCAAGAGGCAGCTAAAACGAATAGCGATGGGTCGTCTGCAAAGTTCTTGCTCGTGCACATGCCCGAGTACGTATTGGTGTACATGGTTTTCTTGCTCATTCGTCATCCACTCGCGCCGAAAACAGCAGAGGAAGGGATGGCTGATCGAGGGTCGTTGTGGCGACAAATTCAGTTGATTTTTTCCACTGCCGTGTCCACGTTGACGCACGGCACGAACGGCGACGGTATTCCGGCCACGTGTAAGATTCTCCGTCGCTTGAAGACAACTATGGACAAAGTAAACCCGGACATGTCGGATTTGATTTACTCCTTGAGTGACTTGGCGTTGTTTGTCGTTGTCGATCACGCTGGAGCAAAGGGCTGGGATACGAGCAAATTTCCAGGTCATGTCGTGTATCCGACACAACTCTTCAAAACGACGCAGTTTATGGCGAGTGGCCCGCCGGTGAAGGAAGGCGCACAACCAGGACTTGGAGATTACAGTCACTTGCCCCGCGGGTACGTCATTGTGCGTTCAGTGCCAATCGCCTCGACAAACTCTGCTGCGGCGGCGAAGCCGGCGAAGCGCGCGCGAGCCAAGGCGTCCACATCAGACAAGTCAACTGCAAAGAATGGCAAAAATCTCAAGCAAACCAAGCTCTCGTTCGAAGCGCGCCCGCGTGGGCGTGAGATGCCCGACCGCGCCGCTCGTCGCGACGCAATCGTCGACGTTAACAACATGGACATTGAAGAAGAATTTGATGATTACGAAAGTGAAGAAGATTATGATACGGTGGATGAACCAAGCGGTGCGCTCGTTGTTGTTTCGTCGCCACAGCGTTCTCCTTCGCCTATGACGGAGAACAACGATGTGGGGAGCCCGAAGCGCAAGCAACGCAAAACTGAAAAACCTGCCATGTCAGACGTCGACATGAACGCTGAAGTCGATGTCGGCGTCGATCCAGATGAAGGCGCACGACGACGACGTCGTCGATGATGGTGCTTCAAAACAAATGTATGTACGATACGCAACGAACTAGGATAGGAACATAACGCTTAACGCTCTTTTTTCAATACTTTACAAATGAAACACTCAAACGCCGCTGAGCCCTACATACCTTCTACCCTACAGTTGTCTGCTCCGGACGTCGGCGACGAGCTATGGACATGAACACGCATATCACTGACCATGCCGCGCATACGACGCCGATAAACAAGTACAGCGCTGGAAGAAAGTAATTCTTCCCACCCATGAACGAATTCTCCGACAGCACGATTGATTTATGACCGTCAAACATGTACGTGTTATATCGGTTGGTGATCGTAAACTTTACTTCTGTATTGGCTGGAATATCGACATCAATACGCCCCCACAATTTACGAAAGTTGCTCTTCGCCGCCATGCGCATCCATGTGATGAAGTGCTCGTCGTCGTCCACGTTGCCTTGTATGGCCGACCCACCACGCGTGGCCGCATCCGTGTTCATATTCTCCGGTGCAAAGTCGCCAAATTTAAACTTCTTATCGCTCGGCCATGCAATGTTTGTCTCATCAATCGCCGTCGCGACGTTATCGACCTGCAATGCGAACGTGTCATTAAAGTAACTCCACGCTTGCACGCCGCACG
>JACLAB010005876.1_pt1 | contig 14316 bp, 10 predicted proteins | sample 8027921 | NCBI WGS metagenome assembly JACLAB01 (sample SAMN15725117, study PRJNA655200) | protist metagenome | isolation source: fluorescence activated cell sorting (FACS) single amplified genomes of... | place: USA: West Boothbay Harbor, Gulf of Maine | collected 2000-07-19
GCCTGCTCCATAGCCTGCGCCATGAATGCCGTGTCGCCCTCCGAAAAGAGGTCCATGGTGTCCCTGAACCTCGGCAGCCTCGCCCCGTCGCTGTATGATCATTGAGAGAGAGAGACAGTCGGGAAAGACTTTGCATGTAGATCTCTCTCTCCCTCTCTCTCTCTCTCTCTTTCCGTCGAGAGAATCCAGCCGGGCCCACCATCTCGTTTGAAGAATATAGGCTTTGCGTCCTTTCGCCGCTGGAACAAAAATGATTCGCGCGGCGAGGACGGGGGTGACGCGGACGACGCGGACCGTCACGGTCGCCCACGCTCGCAAGGGCTTCAGCGAGTTGGTAAGCCTTTCCGGCAAGGCGCCCAGCTCGAGTGGGCGGAAGTTGCTATCTGAGGGCGCGTATACCATTTCCCCACCGGGGGACGTTCCACCAGGCGTCACCACACCGTCGTGGTTCAAGGACGGGCGCATGCCGCCATGGGACGGCAGGCCGCAGATCCACTCCCCCGAAAACCTGGTCAAGATGCGTGCAGCGTGTAAACTGGCAGCCGACATTCTGAATATGGCTGGCAGCTTGGTCAAGCCCGGGGTCACCACGGAGGAGATTGACCGGGCCGTGCACAAGGCTGCCATCGAGGCTGGCGCGTACCCGTCGCCGTTGAATTACGGGGGATTCCCCAAATCTGTTTGCACTTCGGTAAACGAGTGCATCTGTCACGGCATTCCCGATGCGCGGCCGCTCGAGGAGGGTGACATCGTGAATATCGACGTCACAGTGCTTTTGAACGGGTATCACGGTGACACGTCCAGGATGTTCAGCGTCGGGAAGGTGTCGGATACCGCCGCTTCCCTTTGTAAGGCGACTACCGAGGCTCTCATGGCCGGCATTGGTGTCTGCAAGCCGGGGGTTCGGTTCGCTGAGATTGGGAAAGCGATCCAGGCGGTGGCGGATTCGCACGGATTCAGTTCAAGCAAGTCATTCGTCGGACACGGGGTGGGGACTGTGTTTCACGCGTATCCGCACATCCTGCACTACAAGAACAACGAACCGGGATCCATGAAAGCGGGCATGACGTTCACCATCGAGCCCATGCTTTGTGAGAAGAGCGCCAAAGAGGTGTTCTGGAAGGACGGCTGGACCGCGGTGACTCGGGACGGGGGCCTGAGTGCACAACAAGAGCACACGATTCTCATTAATGACACTGGATACGAGATCCTCACCGTGAGCGATTGATTTCATGTAATCTCCAGTCATAACCTCCAGTCACTGATCTGCACCTCCACCCCCAGATCTGCAGCGTCGCCCTCGAATCGGCGCCGCCGGAACTCGGCCCACGCAATATCGCGGTAGAGACTCCTCTCCCTCCCCTCGGACACTTGTTTTGTCATTGGCGAGATGACAGCCGTCTCGGAAGGGTTGAAGAAGAGCGCGATGGAGTACCGTGGGAGAGGCCAGTCCCGCTCACACACAACTCTGTGGACCGGGGCGGTGGCAGCGTCGTTGGTGAGTACCTGAAACATGTCCCCCAGGTTGATCGTGAGAGTGAGTGTCCCGTCGTCAGCTTGCACCGTCCGCTCCCAACCACCCTGCCGATCTTGGTACTGGAGGCCTCGCACGTCGCTGGCCCACAGCACGGTGAAGAGACCAGCGTCCGTGTGCGCGTGGATGTTCAAGCCTCCGTCTCCTGCATGCTTCGCGTAGTGATTCAATCGCATAAACCCAACACTTTTGGAATTCTCTCCCATGGGATGAGTTGCAGCCTGCACGGCATCAAATGACAGGTCGAAGGCGGCGCAGAGCGCTCGATACAGTGGGTCGCACACGCTCTCCTTGGCCGTCTTATAATAGTTCAGCAGCGTGTTTCGAACGGCGCCGTCGGGCAGGCGATTGCACCCATCGATCGGACTCACGTTCGACGAGTGATCCAAGCGACGGCTGGGATCTGGAACCCACGCTATGTCCCACACTTCTTTCAAATCCACCCGCTGCTTCGTGAGCTCGCTGTTGGACCAACCCATCGCCGTGCGCCCGGGCAGACGCTGGAACCTCCGCTTCTCATCGACCGGAAGCGAGAAAAGGGCCGCCATAGCCTCGAGCGCATCGGCCGGGCATTTTTTCAAGAGCACCTGAGCGTCTGTGAGCTGGAAGACCCCCCTCGTCCGACATACCTCACCCAGCTGCGACAAAAACACCTCGTCAAACACCTCGTCACGGAGCCGGGCAGCAGCAAACGCCTTCATCGAGTTGGAAATTTGAACACCAACCCTATTCCCGCTATTTTCTTTGTTCCAGTCGTCGAGCTCACTCGCGCAGGAGCGTACCCCGCACACGAGAAGGAGAGAAAAGCCCAATGCACGCGAGAATCGCCGGTCGGTCACCGGGACAGCCGATTGTGGCTGGCGTGACTGGAGGCCCTCACGTCGCAAAGCCTGTCAGGTCGCGTGCCAACGCCCGGGATTCTAGCTGCGCGCCGGCGGACGCTACAATCGCTCAACCTCGACCATTCAGGATCACACGGGGTGACCTGCTGAATGCCGGCAAGGTGCTGGCCCTGACTGCCCTGGCCCAGCTCGGCGGGTCCCTGCAACCGATCCGCTCAGCCGCGGCGCTCACGCAGGACGAAAACAACGTGATCAGGATGTTTCAGAGGAACAAATCGAGTGTCGTATTTATAACCAACCTCACGCTTCGTCGGGATGCGTACACGATGAATCAGATGGAGATCCCCCAGGGCGCTGGGAGCGGCATTGTTTGGCCGTCCAAGGACGGCCAGGATGGCACCATCGTCGTCACGAACTACCACGTGGTGCGGGGTTCCAATGAGCTTATGGTGAAGTTAAACGAGGGCGAAGACTCCCTTGCCACGATTGTCGGCGTCGACGAGGACAAGGACATCGCCGTGCTGAAGCTGGCAAAGCCCATCGAGGGGTTGCGGCCCGTCACGCTGGCGCAGAGTGCAGAGGGCCTCCAGGTTGGCCAAAGCGCGTATGCGATCGGCAACCCCTTCGGTCTCGACCATACGCTGACGTCCGGCGTGATCAGCGGATTGGGCAGGGAGATCTCGTCGCAGGCAACGGGCAGGCCGATCACGGACGTCATTCAGACGGACTGCTCCATCAACCCGGGGAATTCGGGTGGGCCGCTGCTATCATCAGATGGCCTCGTTATCGGAATCAACACGGCGATATACTCGAGCACGGGCATGTCGGGCGGAGTGGGGTTTGCCATCAACATTGACACGGTTAAGAACTCGGTCCAACAGATCCTGACGAGCGGCCGGGTGCGAAGGCCCCTGATTGGGATCCAGTTCGCGCCCGACATGAGCGTTGAGATGCTGGGAATTGAGGGCGTGCTGGTCATCAGCGCCAGACCGGGGAGCCCGGCCGAGAGAGCGGGCATCAGGTACGATTGGCTCGATTTTCCTCCTCGTTTGTTCTTTCTCCCTTCTTCTTCTGTCCTTGACCCGGTTGTGTTTGTACGCTGATCGAAACCCTTGCCCTGAATTTCTCCAGGGGAACGGAACGGGACGAATACGGCCGGCTGATCCTGGGGGACATCATCACGGGTGTCAAGTCTGGGTCGATCCGGATGCCCATAAAGCAGAGCGCCGATCTGTTTCGACTCTTGAACCGAAAAACGGTGGGAGATGTCCTCGAAATCGAGATCTTGCGGGGGGATGAGAAGGTCGTGGTGGAGGTCCGCCTCGAGGACGGCGAGCCCGAGCCCGAGCCGGGGAACAACAACAACAAAGGGGGGAAGTAACCGAACATGTGCCGGTTCATCATCATCATCACCATCATCATCATCGCCATCATCATGAAGAAATAAACCGGAAACTGTCGACGCTCATTTTCATCGGACCCAACTCAGCGGCCAGAAAGCCCGCATCACAGGCGTCCACCTTCCCACACGACAGCGTGCCTGTGATGACGTACAGCTGCTTGTCCTTGATCGCTACCCGCGACACGATGTGCTTCGTCCCCCGCGTCGTCTCAACCTCGTACTCGTACTCGTACCCCTCGGACGCGCCCAACGACACGGCCCGTTCTCCCATCATGGCCACCCGCAGCGTACCATCCTTCTGTTTCTCCGCATCCAGGACCCTCTGTCCCACCTCTTCCACGCTTCCATACTCCATGACCGACGCTATCCGAACGGGTAACCGTGTGATTCCAATGTTGACGCCGCGGCGAGACTCCGAGGTGAATAGCGCGTCGGCACCAGCCTTGCTGGACACAGCGTAGCCGGCTGGGTACGATATTGTGTACGTGCTCCCCGCGTATTCGGTCAGATCGGCCGACTCCACCGCATAGGCGGGTCTCGTCGCCTTGACCGACGACTCAAGCGACGCGAGCGACGCGAGCGACGCCAGGGAGAGCAGGAACGCCCGACGGCCATCTTCGAGATCGTTCTCCGGGTCCCGGACGGCCGCACATGCCCACCTGCCCGATCGAACAGAGAAGGGTACGGTGTTAACGACGGTATGGCGAGTGTCCGCAGCCGCTCCTCCACGACACGTGTACGAAATCATGGTCCGATGAACTGGCCCGCTTCCTCCTCTTGTTCGTTCTTGTCCCCCTTCTCGACCATTCCCATTCCGATTACCATCCCGCGTTTGGACGCTCAATACTCATCTGAGACTGCCGCTCGCTTGGAGTTCGGTGCGCTACCGACCGTCGAGACTCGATTTTCTCGATTTCCTCTTGGATTGTTGATCGCGCCAATCAACGACGCTCTTCCACCCGACGCACGCGTGTCAAGATCGCAAGATAATGAGCGTTCTAGTGTTCGGAAACCACGGAGGCCAGGCGCGCTCTCCTCACAGCGGGGCCAGCGTCCTCTGTCTATTGGAAGAGCCTGATGATTCGCTCAAGGTCTTTGCCCTAGAGCAGCTGAACGCCAGCATCGAGGAATTTTGGTTCCAGGTGAGCGGGTCGATCGCGCTCATCGAAGCTCTGTACGAGGACGAGACGTTCACGAACCGTGAGCTCTGCGCCCTGGTGTTGTCCAAGGTGTTCTACCACCTGGGTGACCTTGACGAGGCTCTGACGTACGCGCTGGGGGCGCACGATCTCGTGGACGTGAACGAAGCGAACGATTATAGCAAGACTATTCTGGCGTGCTGCGTGGACACGTACACCGCCCAACGCAAGGAGGCCGCCAAGCAGGGCAATCTCAAGGAAGACCAGGTGGATGGGCGGCTGTTGGTCATCGTGGAGAGGCTGTTCGAGAAGTGCATGAACGATAGGCAGTTTGAGCAAGCCGTCGGTCTGGCCATCGAGTCCCATCGTTTGGACATGCTGGGGAAGGCCCTGGTCCGGGCTTCCGAGTGTGCGCCCGGGCCGTCTTCTGAGGTCGGGTCGTTGGCTGCCGAGTCGGATGCGGGGCCGAAGTGCGGGCTGGTACAGTACGTCTTGAAGACCACGCACAGATCCATCTCCAGCAAGAGGTACCGCGACGATATCCTGGAACTGGTGGTCAGGTTTGTCCGCGGCGACGATGGAAGCCGGGCGCCGGGTGCCGCCCCGGGTATCGGTGCGACGGACAGCAGTGACCTGACGTCCATCATCAAGTGCCTGATGATACTGGATAGACCTGACGAGGCCGCCGAAATCCTGCTGGAACTTGTGAACGGGCCGGACGAGGACGTGCTCATGGCCTATCAGCTCGCGTTCGACGTTTACGAGGCTGAGAATCAGGCCTTTTCGTCTTCAATCCGAAGCATTCTGGCCAAATCGAAGCCCACGGGTGATGGCGTCGCGAAGGAGGAACCGGGAGCGGCCCCTGCGCCCGCGCTGGATGGGGCAGAGCCCAGAGACACCTCTATGGAAGGTGCCGAGGCCGTCACCGAGGAACCGAAGGATAAGATGACTCTGTTGGACCAAATCGTGTCCGGGGAGATCCCCATGGAGCTGGAGAGGCAGTTCCTGGCGAGGAACAATGCCACAGACCTCCAGATCCTGAAGAACATCAAGGCATCCGTCGAGCCCAGGAACAGCGTTTGCCACGGGGCCACCGTTTTCGCCAACGCCATGATGAATGCGAGCACGACGAATGACTCGTTCCTCCGCGAGAACCTCGACTGGCTGGCCAGAGCAACGAACTGGTCCAAGTTCAGTGCCACTGCTGGCCTGGGTGTCATTCACAAGGGCAACATCAAGAACAGTAGATCGGTCCTGAGCCCGTACCTACCATCCTCGGCGTCGTCTTCGTCTCCGTACTCCGAGGGTGGATCGCTTTACGCCATTGGAATGATGCATTCCAATCACAGCGCGGGGATCACAGAGTTCATCCTGGACTTTCTGGTGTCCACCCAGAACGAAGTGATTCAGCACGGCGCATGCCTAGGCCTGGGAATTGCAGGCATGGGAAGCGAGGATACTGCCACATTTGAGGAGATCAAGAACGTCCTTTACAATGACAGTGCCGTGGCCGGCGAGGCTGCCGGCCTGGCCATGGGGCTGCTTTTTGCAGGGAGCGGCACGGACCTGGCAGAGGAGATGCTGGCGTACGCGCACGACACACAGCATGAAAAGATCATCAGAGGGATCGCAATTGGACTTGCGGCCATCCAGTACGGCAGAGAGGAGAAGGCCGACGTGATGATCGAGGCCATGACCCTCGATCAGGATGCCATCCTGAGGTATGGGGGCATGTTTGCGATCGGACTTGCCTACTGTGGTACAGGAGACAACTCGGCGATCCAAAAGCTTCTCCACTTTGCTGTCAGCGATGTGAGCAACGACGTTCGGCGGGCGGCTGTGCTTTGCCTTGGCTTCGTGCTGGCGGGCAACCCGGAGCTCTGCGTGCGGTCCGTGTCGCTCCTCGCCGAGAGCTATAATCCACACGTCAGGTACGGTGCGGCTATGGCGCTGGGAATTTCAGGTGCAGGATCTGGGTGCAGGGAGTCCATCGGCCTGCTGCAGTCGCTGTGGAAGGACTCGACCGATTTTGTCCAACAGGGTGCCCTCATCGCGTCAGCCATGCTCCTAATCGAGCAGCCGGAGTCCAGGCAGGAAAAGCTTCGTGAGCGCATCAACCATCTCCACGGCAATAGAGGCGTCGAACTCATGACGAGAATGGGCGCCATCATGGCGTCCGGCATCCTCGATGCTGCTGGTCGGAACTCAACGCTGTCCCTGCACACAGACGTCGGAGGCCTTCGGAGGTCCGCGGTTCTGGGTCTGGCCCTATTTGTTCAGCACTGGTACTGGTACCCATTGACCCATACCATTGCCCTCGCCCTGAAGCCGACGGCTCTGATTGGCGTGGACGGAACCCTCGCCCCGCCGTCCGACTTCAAGACCGTCTGCGACTGTAGCAGGACGACCTTCGCGTACCCTGCAAAAGTTGCAGTCGAGAGCAAGAAGCTCAAAGAAAAGATGCCCAAGGCCATGCTGTCGACGAGCAGAAAAAAGAAGACCGACGAAGCGGGCAAGGCGGACAAGGGAGCTGAGGTGGACAAGGTGGACAAGGTGGACAAGGTGGACAAGGTGGACAAGATGGACGAGGACACAGTCCCTGCCCGCGGGGAGAAGTCAAACGCCGATGCGCTCGTGGATAACGCCGACAAGGCCGACGCCGCCGTCGAATCTGAGAAGGAGGGCGCCTCCCGATTTGAGCTGGGCAACCCGGCCAGGGTCGTCCCCATGCAGCGGGATTTTGTGCGATTGGTCGACGATAACAGGTGGAGGCCGGTCAGGTTCCAACAGGCAGGTATCCTCGTGCTGAAAAACACCAAGCCGGACGATCCTGTTGAGTATGCGTTTACGGACGAGGAAAAGGCAGAGGAGAACGCGACAGGGGAGCAGCCTGCCGCCGAGCCCGCCCCCGAGCCCTTCGACTACGTCCCTTCCTAACGTGCCCGGCTCCCTTCATCGTCGAATAGTCCATCACAATTGTGAGCGGATGCAACGTCATCACCTGTAACGGGTGTAAAAAATCATGCTCGAGAGCCGGTCAGGGTAGCGACCATTGCGCTCCCTTTCCTTGCAACTGCCTCCCCCAGGTCCACCGCCCCGACAAACATCCTCCGCGCGTTCTCATCCTCTATGACATTCGGGTGCACACTCACGATACCCGCCCGCTTCAAAGCGCCCAGCAGAACGGCCGTGAGGGCGGCCTGGACTGCTGCGGAGGAAAGGAATCCCATCCGACTGTTGCTCGTGACGTGACGGTCTACTCGATCGAAACGTGTTCCCCTCGCTGTCCTCGCTCCTAAATGCTTCCCTGTGTCTACCCCGGCTCAAACTCCTACTTACCGTTATCCCAGATGTGTGAAGTTTTGAATTTGCAAATTCAAAGAAATCAGCAGATGGTCGAATGAAACGCTCCTCCCCCTCCACTCGGTATCGGGTGGCGGTACTCTCCCGACACATCGCGGGCACCGGGGTTACGACATTGCGCCCCGTGTGCCTTGTGGGGTCGATGATTGCCGATGTGCAGGGCGAGCTTTCCGAGACGGGGATACCCTCTTTTCGGACGGACGTCCCCAATCAAGCCTCCTCCGGCGGCAAGGTGACTCAGGTGGCGGGTGGGGTGTGCCTGAACATCGCGCGAGCTCTTCGGGCGCTGGGTCTTGGCCCCATCCAGCTGGTGTCGGCTGTCGGACCGGATGCCGCCGGTCGGATGCTCTTGGAGACGTGCTCGGAGGCGGGGATATGCACCAAGGGCGTCCTCACGATCGAGAATGGAAGAACGGCAACCGTTCTATGTCTTTTAAACTGCGGAGGGGAGGTCGTGTTTTCGCTGGCTGACGTGTCAATTCTCGAAGATCACGTGACGCCGGCGATGGCGCTGACTTGCATGGCGCGGTGCGACTATTCGGGTGGGATTGTCGTGACGGATGGAGATCTTCCCAGTGAGGTGTTGAAAGCGGTCTGCAGGCGCGCCCGCGCCGAGGGGTGCACTGTGCTGTTTGATCCTGCGACGGTTCGAAAGGCGCCACGTTGCCTCGAATGTCTCGGAGACATCGACTTCCTCTTTCCGAACGTGGACGAGCTTATGGAGATCTCCAACGCAATGGATGCGAACGAGGTGCGCGATCGAAGTCCGATCCCCGTGCAGTCTCGCGGTCGTGGAGTCCCGGAGGTGTTCCATCTTTGTCTCCCGGCTGCTGCTGCAATTCTGGGACGTGGCAGCGGACATGTGGTACTTACTGCAGGCGATCACGGCGCTGGTATTTACTGCAACCGCGGGACGGACCTCGAACTAACGTATTGTCCAGCTCTGCCCGCCCCGCGGATAGCCAGCGTGTCTGGGGCCGGCGATTGCCTGGTGGCGGGCTTTGTTCGCGGTCTGGAGCTGGGTCAGAGAAAAGAGGACGCTCTGGCTTTGGGTGTTGCAAGCGCATGGGAAGCTTTGCAGACCAAATCGAACGTACCGCCCCCGCCAGGGTTTGACGGTACGCGTCTCGTGGCAAACGCTCGGTTGCTGGGGCGCCAGATCATCATTAAATACATTAAATACACGCAATGTAAGACATGAACACTCATTGACCCCCGAACAAACCTTGGGCCACGCCCCCATTGTCTGCGGCCCTCGCGGCGTCGTCAGCCGCGGGCAACAGGCTTGCCAGGAAGCCAAGGACAAAGGTCTGGACCTCTCGGAGCCATCCGACCCGAGGGGGCGGCTCCTGTCTCTCGCGCTGATCTTGTCTCTCTCGTCCGTCTTGATGATCGTCGAGCTGCTGACCGGGTGGTGGTGGCCGCTGACCCTCGGCCGGATTTACCCCTGCCACGTCCCCCCCTTGCAGAATCCGCCGCAGCATGCGACGGCCAAATTGCGTCGTGCTCAGGTAAAAAAACAGCCCCACGAGACCCAGGGTGAGCATTCGGGATGGCGGGCAGTGCTGATAGATGATGAAACCTGCCACGGCCAACTGGAACAGCAAGCGCACGTTGATGTGGATCCTGATTAGGTACTGCCGCCTGTTGTCGTCGTTATTCTCCGCGTCGACTCCATCATGCCGATTATTTCTGTCATTATGGATATTAACTTGCCCAGCGGGTCGACGCACGCGCCGGATCTCGTCGCGGACCCGCGCATCGTTCGCTCCCAAGGGGCCAAGGGCGGCCTGAAGAAATGCCTCGAGGGCTTCGTCCCCCTCCCCATCAGCACGCGCCCTACGACGCCTCGGACCTGCCATGGCAGAGTTTGGTACTGGAATCATCGCAGGGATGAAGGTGAAGCCACTCGCATGCGAACCTGACGTGTTCTCCATAAGGGCGCGCAAGGCGCCCTCGTAGGAAGCTTTGAGCACCGCCGTGTACACGTTGGTGGTTGATCCGGATCCCCTAGGCCGCATCGCTGTTGGCTGATCAGGGACCGCGGGATCCGAGTTAGGCCGAGCATGCGACGTGGGCGTATCCCCCTGCCGGTTCTCCGACGCGTTGGCGGCGAGGTCAAAGCCCCCGGGGCCACGATTCCTCTGGTTCCTCTGGTTCACGGCTCCATTGTCGCCGGCGACGCCATCCACGCGCTCCACGTCCGGAGGGGGTGGGGTGGGCATCAACGTCTCCGAGGTGGCCGCGGAGGTCGTCGCAGGCCGCAGTTCGAGTTGCTTGACGACCATGTGCACGGCAACGACGTCTTCGACAGGCTGGGGGATTGGCGACCGCCCGGCGAGTCCGAAGACGTCGGAAAGAATCGCGTCATCGCGCAGCACCTTGCCTGCATACACCAGGGTGATCAGCTCTGCACGAGGGCGATCAGGATACTCCTGCTCTATTCGTGCCTTCAGGTGGCACACCGTATCGGTCTGATTCATCCGAATCTCCACGACCGCTTCCCTCTTGGGATTCTTCAGCGCGACGCGGAGGGAGTCGCGTGACGAACTCGCCGCTGCTTCCATCCCGACCAAGAATAAGAACGAATGGACACAGAAAAAGTGGACGAGCCGCTCGAAACGACAGAGGACGAAAGAAAAGAAAAGTCCAAAGCGTTGCCGGAGAGACACAGCGGGTGTGCGTGAGAGAGAGAGAGAGAGAGGTATCCATCGGAAGGCGACACCATGGATGTGAGGAGGGCGCAGAAACAGCTCCTCCTGCGGATACTGGCTTTGAACTCGAAGCACTCGCAGATTTCGATCGATCCCAGCCACGACTCGTCCTCGTACAAGGTGCTGATCTTGGACGCGGTCACCAAGGACATTGTCGCGCCACTGATACGCGTCGACGAGCTCAGAAGCAATGGCGTGACCCTGCACATGCAGATCACGGCAGACAGACAGCCGATTCCCGACGTGGCGGCGGTGTACTTTGTCGAGCCGTCGGACGAGAACATCTCTCGGATCATCGACGACGCCACGCGGGGCGTCTATGATTCTTTCTATCTGAATTTCAGCTCCCAGATATGTCCTGCGGCGATGGAGCGGCTCGCCACGGGGCTGGTGGAGAGCAACGCCTCGGGCCGCGTCGAACAGGTGTTCGACCAGTACGCGCGATTTGTGGCTCTGGATTCGAATATTTTCTCCTTGGGGCTTCCCAACGTGTATCTCGAGCTGAATGATCCACGCTCGAAGGATAGCGCCGTCGAGGGAATCATAAACCGCATCGCCGACGGCATCTTTTGTGCGCTGGCAACGGTGGGGTCCGTCCCCATCATCTGCGCTCCTCCTGGCGGTGCTGCCGAACATGTCGCGCGGGCGTTGGATCAGCGGCTGCGCGACGCCCTCAAGACGAGGACGAACGTGTTCTCGGAGGCGCCTGAGGGGCAGATTGGAGGTCAGGCCGGAGGCTCCGAACGGCCCTTGCTTTGTCTGTTCGACCGCAACTTTGAACTGAGCGTGGCGGTTCAACATGCCTGGGCCTACAAGTCGCTGGTGCACGACGTCCTCGGGCTCAAGCTCAACAGGACCTCAGCATCGCCGTACCTGGACGGCAAGTCGTACGACCTGGATGCCAACGACTTCTTCTGGGAGGCACACGGCGTGGATCAGTTTCCGAAAATTGCCGAGGAGGTTGAGAACGAGTTGAGACGATACAAACATGCCGTAGAGGAGGTGAACAGATCGACTGGGGCAAACATCGATCCCAACGCTGCCATCAACGAGATCGATCCCTCTGAGCTCATGTCGAGCACTCACAGCTCTACCAAGGGTCTGAAATCGGCGCTGACTGCGCTTCCTGAGCTGACCGAGAGGAAAAAGAACATCGACAAGCACACGAACATCGCCACGGCCCTGCTGCGAGCGATTAAGGAGCGCAAGCTGGATCACTTCTACAATCTTGAGGAGGAGATGATCGCCGGAAAATCAAGCACTCAGAGTGTCCTTGAGCAACTTCGTGGGTCCGAGGGTAGTCCGGAAGACAAGCTGCGGCTAGCCCTCGTCTGGCTGCTACTGGGCCCCCCGGCATCGCGTGCAGCTCGAAGTGAGGAGGACTGTGCCAGCATCGAGGCGTGTCTTGGGCAGTGCGGCTGCAACGTGGCCGCGTGGAATTACGTGAAGAGAATGATGAGAATGAATTTGATCCGATCTTCGGACGGCGCGGGCGGCCCTGGCGGCGCGGGCGCCGCAACGGCCGACTTTTTGGGCAACCTGCAGGGGCTCGGCAACCTGCAAGGGCTGTCCAACCTGACGAAGGGCGTCAAAAACCTGTTGACTGGAGAGCAGGAGGCTGCTGTCACGGTTGCCGTCGAAGCTCTCATGGAAGGCAGGGCCTCACCGGCGACGGAGAAGCACCTGATGCTGGACTCAAAGAAGGCCGTCCCCGGTGAGGCGACGGTGGGGTCCGCGGTCGCCTCCGGTGCGTATCGGAATCACCATTCAGCCATCGTTTTTCTCATCGGGGGAGGCAACTACACGGAATGGGCGTCACTTGCGTCGTGGGCCGCACGTGCACAGCCCAAGAAGACCATCGTGTATGGTGCAGACGAGTTGGTCAGCCCCGACGAGATGGTCCACGCGTTGGAGACGCTCGGGAAAATCGTTTGATCACATCATTACACGTCACATGACACAATCTAAGCGTCCTGGCTTGCCGTCTGCTGTAACCGACAACAGAGCCACTCCTTCCCCTTGTTGGCGCCTACATCGGCCGAGCTGACCACGGTCGGTGGTCCTGCGTCGCCTCCATTCCTGCAATCGCCGGCCCGATCCCTCACATCACTTCCTATCGGAAACATCCAACTGGTTGCACCGTTTTCTTTTCGCAAAACCTGCGTGCATCGCGTGAAAGGCGGCGGGTTCTCCAAGACGAGCGTGTCGGGGTCCCCGCTGAACGAGTAGCGCGTCTGGTGGCGCTGCTTCCACTTCTTGAAATACTTGGGCGCCAACAGATTGAAAAGGTGATCCCTCATCTCGTCGTTGGAGACCAGAACACCATTCGTGCCCGCGACAACGGCGGCGTACATCCAGTACCAATCATCATTCGACCCCATCGGGGCAGCATAGAATCGATTCTGCTCGGTCAGGGAATTTAAGAGAGCCCTGGACTTCGGGGTCGATGCCGCTGGCCCTCGCGTCCGGTTTATGTGTAGAACAACGAGCGGCTTCAGGTCGGGGTGGCATTCGCCGACCCGCTCCACGACCGCCTCGATCTGAGAGAAGTTGAAGCCCCCGGACTCGAAGTTCTGGTTGTAGAACGCCACGTTCGCAGCATCGATGATGACACCGAAAGGTCCGTGCTCTTTCAACCAGGCGACAAAGTCATCAAACTCATCCGCTCGCTTTCCGTGCTTTTTGGCCAGGCTCGCAATGCCCTCGGCAAACTGGGAGTACTCGGCGTCGTCCAAGTCCACCGCCCGCAGCACGTCGTCGCATCGCTCGCAGAATCCGTCATCTCGCACAGTGCATACGGAAGTCGTCGCCTCGAAGTCCGTCCGCGAATCAAAGAGGGCACGAAGCACAGCAATGGTGTCCGGGTGGAGCTCGGTTGTCTCCTTGGCCATGTGACCGAGGACCGCCTCCACCCTGTCCCACCCCATCCCGGGATCCTTCGACATGGCCTCGATAACCTTGCAGAATTCCGCCTCGCCAGGCTCTAAACCCGCCTCCATCACCGCCTCGTAGGTCGCGAGCGCCCGTGCCGCGGCGCCACTCACCGCAAAGGCTGCGAGCGCCGGCAGGAAGCACCTGTTTTTCTTCTGCTGGGCGTCTGTCATGCTCAGCGCATGCTTTAGAGCGGCCTCCCCGTCGCCTAAGATGGCTTCCTTCCTCGCCAGCGCCGTGTAGCACATCTCCGCCAGGGGAGCCCCGCTCGACGCCGAGGACTCCCGCAGACATGCCAGGATTTCATCGCACCGTTCCAGCCGCTTTGTCCTCAGGTACTCCTCCCTTCTCTCTTTATCATATACGTACGTCTCCCATTGATCTCCTCCCG
>JACLAB010013339.1_pt1 | contig 14297 bp, 10 predicted proteins | sample 8027921 | NCBI WGS metagenome assembly JACLAB01 (sample SAMN15725117, study PRJNA655200) | protist metagenome | isolation source: fluorescence activated cell sorting (FACS) single amplified genomes of... | place: USA: West Boothbay Harbor, Gulf of Maine | collected 2000-07-19
AGCCACGCCGTCTCAAAGTAGTGCAGGCAGATGTTGGACCAGTTGTACTTGAGGATGCCCGTATCCTGGTCCACCGAGCTGGCCTCGACCGGATCCAGCTCCGAGTACTCGACCACCTGCAGTTTCCCGCCGCGCTGGGCAAAGACGCCCACCTTCTCCTCGGGGTGGGACTTTGCAACGACCCGCGCGCCACACTGAATCTCGTTCGAGGCGCAGTAGCCCGCAAACACCGGGTCTGCCACCCTGACCAAGATGTTGTCCACGGAACAGCAGTCGACCGCCTGCACCCCGTGTCTCTCCATGTCGTCAAAGATGCCATGCTTGTCGAGTGCCACGTACAGACCCCCGTTCCCGTCTGGCGCCATGGCCACCTTGCCCTCGGACTCCATGATGATCTTCCCCTCTGGCGTGAATGCCGGCAGCACACCTTGACTGAAGAAGACAATCTGATCCTTTTCGAGCCCAAAATGGCCGTGATCCTCGAAGAACGAGACGGTGTCGGCGTGGGTCGCCGGGCTGGTCATCACGTACCAACGGATTTTCGCAGACCCGCCGGCCAGGACCTGCAGTCGAGCGATGCGCTCTGCCTGCAGCTGAAAGAGGCTTTTACCGGACGGCAGCCCCACGTTGTAGCACCCTTTGGGCAGCGAGCTGCCTAGTCGCGTCCCCTGTCCTCCAGCAAGCAACAACACGCCGAGCGCCCCTCGGCCGATCATCTCCAGGCCCTTTGCGCGCCACTCGGACCGCTCGACCTCGCTGATCTCGGACTGGCGCCGCACACCACTGCTCATCACCGGCTCAATGGGCAACCCCACGGTGCTGGACGCGGACTGTGATGGATCGAGGAGCGGGAGGTCAGCGGGGAGCGTCGGAGGCACGCACGAATGCACCAACACGAATGCACGGATGCACGGATGCACGGATGCACGGATGCACGCGAGTGACAAGCACACACCTTGGCATCGTCAGCCGTACTGCTGTGGAAAATCTCGTTCAGCCGGGCCGGGTTGAGCGACGCCAGTGTACCCTCGAGCTCCTTCCTGGCGTCATCTGCCAATCGCTCGTAGCCCTCGAACACGTGGGCCTGCCCGTGCACGGCGTACAGCTCCTTCAGCGATTCCATACTTCGACACGGGAGCGGATCGCCGATCGTGCCCGATTTCGATGCGCACCCGTTTGTTTTTGCCGATGCCTCGCGAGGCCGGAGAGGGTCGGGCACTCGTTCGCCGTCCTCGACGACATTGATTGACGTCTTTCGTCTTGGTACTGCCAGCACGATGTCTTCGGGCTCAAAAGCCAAGGCGTCAGCCCCCAGGGCGAAGGGACTGGCGTCAAAGACCGGGAAAACGCCTTCGAAAACACCCAGCACCGCGAAAATCGCAAAGCAAAAAGCGGGCACGCCGACCCCGGCAAAGGCAGCCGCTCGAACGCCGTCTAAAGGTGGTAAGTCGTCGTCTAAGAAGGCACCGGCGTCTGCATCGAAGGCAACGGGCAAGGGAGTGGCTTCGAAATCCAATCGGCCTGGCCCGAGCGGGAGTCCAGCGGGGCCCAAGAACGCCGGCGAGAAGATCCACGACGATACGCTCGTCGTGTGTGGCAAGGAGGTATGTGGGAGGAAGCTGGACATCTGGGACGAGGCGATGGGCGACTGGCGCGACGGTGAGGTGATCAAGTTCAAGCCGTCGTTGCGGGAGCACCTGATCAGGTTCCTCGACGGGCCGTCGGAGGGCGTCGGCGAGGAGGAGACGTGGTTCGATATGTCCAAGCAGAAGTTCCGCTGGCTATCGGCGGCGCCAGAGGACGCCGCGCCGAACCCGTCGTACAGGAAGGCGCCCAAGCGCAAGGCGGCCGTGGGGTGCACGGTCAAGGTGTATTGGACCGGCATGGGCAAGTGGTACCTCGGCAAGGTGCTCGATTACAACAATGACACCAAGTTGCATACGGTCAAGTACAGGGATGGCGACGTGCAGACGCTGTCCCTGCGGCACGAGGCGGTCATCTACGTTGACGGTGGCGGCAAGGCGACCAAGACGCCCAAGACGAAGAAGGCGGGCGGCAAGGACGGCAAGGACGGCAAGGATGGTAAGAACGGCAAGGGAAACAAGAAGGCTAGCCATAAAAAGGCATCGGCTGTCAAAAAGGAGGACGGCAAGAAGGATAACGACAGCGAGGAGGGGGTCGGCAAGAAGCGAAGCAGGGACGCGGAGGACGAGGAGGCGGGCAAGAGGAAGGTCAGCCCCGCGGAGACCCAGGCGAAAAAGGAGCACACGATGCATATGTCCGTGATCGGTTCCCGTCTCGGCGTCTATGACCCGGACCTCAAGGGCCTCAAGCGCGGCACGGTCGAGGCGTTCAGGCAGGAGGATGGACAGTATCAGTTGCTCTTCGACAACGGCAAGATCGAGTGGCTCGCGCTGGGCAAGGCCGAGTTCAGGTACTTGTCTCCGAAGACGCGGTCAGGCGGGTGCGGCCCGCCGTTTGTGAACGCCATGGACAAGTTTGGCGCAGAGCAGATGAAGCTGCCTGGCGAGATCATCCACCCTTCGGGCATGGTGGGCACCAACAAGCCGGCCGAGACCATCTCCAGGAGGGCCCCTGTGAAGGAAGCGTGCATCAACTGGAGGCTGTCCATCCGCGGCACCGACAAGAAATGGTACCTCGGCGAGGTCGTTGCCTACCATCAGGGCTCGGACAGACACGTGGTGCTGTACGACGACGGCGAACACGAGGTCATCCACTTGCCGAGCGAGCTCATCGCGTGGCACGTCTTCACGAAGGAGACCAAAAAGGTGGTCTACCCTGGCAAGCCCAAGTCGATGGAGTCGCCCTCGGGATCGGCGGCCGTGGGCTGGCGCGTTGCCGTCTTTTGGCCGGCCGAGAAGGACTTTTTCCGCGGCAAGGTGACCGGATACGACGAGTTCACGAAAGCGCTCGACGTCAGCTACGACGACGGCGATCGATCCATCGTCCGCCTGGCCGACGACAAGATCAAGTGGGTGCTGCCGCCGGGCACCGAGTACGACACGGCACCGTTCAAGCACAGGGTCGAGGTGATCATTCCGATATGCGAGGAAGACTCTGGTGTCGTGTCGGAGGACAAGAAGGCCGGCGGCAACAAGAAGGTCAGGCAGCAAAAGTCGACGAGGAAGTTCAAGTCGGCCCGGGTTGGCTCGGCAAGCGCGTCCCCGTACGGTTCTCCATACGGCGAGGGCTTCAGGCACTCGATCAGAGAGCGGCAGGAGTTGATGGGAGAGCCGGTCGTGGTCCGCAACATCTCGTCCGCGCCCATGTTCCCCGTCGTGGGCGACGGCGACGGTTCGCTCGTCCAGAGCGCCATCTCCGTCCGCATCTACCTGTCCGACTCCAGCAGAGACTCTGCGGACGTGGCAAAAACTGAACAAGACAAAAATGACGGCACGGACAACAAGGACGACAAGGACGACAAGGACGACAAGGACGACAAGGACGACAAGGACGACAAGGACAACAACTCGTACCATAGCATCGACGAGATGATGCGCCGCGTCAACAGGGCCGAGGAGTCGGTCTTGAAGGGATTTCCGACCTACCTGCCGGCCTCCGGTGAAGACCCTCGGAAGGCCCCGCAGCGTCTTGACAAGCTCTTGCTCAACCCGAAGATGGTGATCCACCGGAAGAGCAACCTCGGAGACAACGACAGCGAGGTTTCCGACAACCTGAACAACAACCTCCACCTCAACAACTCGTCGTCGTTCATTTCCAGGTTCCAGAGGGCCAAGTCGCCCTTGGGCATGGAACCCAAGGCGCCCGCCGTGTCCAGCAGCGGGTCGTCGGACGATGAGGGTGGCGACGACGAGGAGCTTCTCATCTCCCCGCACCACCCGACGGCCGTCACAGGAATGGAGGAGGACAAGATGACCGACATCTTCTCGCCGAACGACGCCCCGGGGCCCATCGAGTCTCCTTTCAGCGAGCCTGCCATCCAGGCCGCGGCTGGAGACGACCTGCACGCGATGATGGGCGTCGAGATGATGCAGAGCAGCAGTGGCCTGAACAAACTCGATGCTCAGGACGAGTACTTTTAACCGTTTTCTCCCTTCGAAGTCAAAGGTCGGGTCGTTTCGTCGTCTCAAGAGCGGGCAAGCATCACGATAGACGCAGTCGTCCGTGGGGAGAGGGGTGGGGGAAGGCGAGGGGAGCGTTCTAGAAGAGGAGCGACGCCATGGCTGCATCGGACGGGCCTGACGGCCAGACCGGCGACACCGCCTTTCACCTCATCCAGTACGAGTCCGAGCGGCAGCTCCCTGAGATCATGGCGCTCATCGACGCCGAGCTGAGCGAGCCGTACTCCATCTTCACCTACCGGTACTTCCTGTCGCAGTGGCCGTTTCTGTGCCACGTGGCCGTCGACGATGCCACTGGGGAGTACTTTGGGTGCATTATCGGCAAGATGGAGCGACACCCATGCAAGGGAATCGAAGTAGAAGGACGTATGCGGGGCTATATAGGCATGCTGACTGTGACGAAGCAGCACCGGAAGAAGGGCGTGGGGAGCGGACTCGTGAAGAGCGTCATTCGGGAGATGATCCGCCGCGGATGCCAGGAGATTTGCCTCGAGGCCGAGGTGACCAACGCCGGGGCGCTGAAGTTGTATGAGCGGTTGGGGTTCATCAGAGACAAGCGGCTGCGGCGTTATTATCTGAACGGGTCTGACGCACACCGGTTGAAGCTCCTCGTCGATCGCCAGACCCACGTCGACAGCCCGACCGCCGACGCCAAGGCGCTGTTTTCGAATCTATATCTCTAACGCAATGCGTGTCTGTTTCACAGATTCATTCATTCATTCGTCGTTGTTGCTTTGACTGAGCATCCACACTGCAAACCCCGCGGGCGGCGTGAACACCATGGCCAGCGCGAGGACGGGATCCGGGGTGAACGCCACGGAATTCAGCAGCGAGCCGTACTTGACGACGGCAGCACCAGCGAACGCACCCACCGCGACGGTGGCCAGGAAGGCGCCCGTCGACGACGACGACGACGACGACGAGGAGGACGAGGGAGGGTCGTCGGGGGGGTCGGGGAGTGACGATGCTCGCGTACGAATACCCGTTTTGAGCAGCCGATCGCGCGTTCTGAGCGCAATGCGGTTCGGTATCCGTGTATAGAGAGATCTGACTGCTGTCTGAGGGGCGTATACACTCATCATCAGAACACGTACGAATTATTGTGGTCTCGAGAACGAGGCCATAGGGACTGACCGCTGCCGCTGCCATGACACACCTCCCTACCTCCCTACCTACCTCCGGGGAGGCTAAAGCCGCCATCCGCGAGCAGCGCCGACGCGGACTGCAGGAAGAGCGCGAGGTCGGCACCGTCAGGAGCCTGCTCCTCAAACTGCTGGAGCTGCTCATCCGTCAGGGTGACGCCGATAAAGGCAGCGGCCGCCTTGAGCTCGTCGACCGTAACGACGCCGTCCCTGTTCACATCGATCCTCCCGAACAGGTTCTCGAGCTGCGTCTGGGACGGCCCGCCACCGACTTCGGCCGCCGGCACCTCCCCTTCGGTGTCCGGAATGGGAAGGAGCACACGATCAATCACGTATCCCAGTCCATTGCTGGCCGGAACGGTGACGATGACGTTCGCGGTGTTGCCACTCCCGTCGGTAACGGTGTTTCCGTTGTCAGAGACGACGAACGTCTGACCGGTGAGGGCCGTCGAGACCTCGCCGTCCAGCCCGCCGCTGCAAACGGCGCCGTCGACGACGACGTGGTACTGGAGGAGACGCTTGATCACCTCCGTCTGACCGAGAAGCGTATCGGAAGTGACATTCAGGCTGTTGAGGAGCGTCTCAAAGGCGCTGTCGATCGGCAGGAATACGTTGATCGGGCCCTCGGCCCCCAGACCGTCCCCAAAGTCGACAGCCTTCACGAGAGCCTCGAGCGTCTGCAGCTGTCCAGTCGGGTTGTTGATGGCAATATCCTGGAAGGACTGCGGTCCGTTGGCCGCGCAGGACGGCGCGCCGCGGACAGCAGCTGCGCGGGTGTGGGCGACAGGTGAGGCGAGTGACAGTTTGGAGGGAGGTCGAATAGGCGATTACCGGAGAAAGCACTCCACGAGCGCGGCTATTCGTCATCATGGATCGCATATGGAGCGCTGGATATCGACGGAGCGCGGTGGTAGAGTAGAGAAACAGCTCGAGAACGAGAACGCAGCACGAACGCGTTCGTTCGATCGATCTACGCACCTGCCAGCCCAGCGACGACGACGGATGCGATGAGCGCAGTGGACTTGTTCATCATGATTGTTGTCAATTGTTTATATACAACGCAATGGAAATTGACTGAGCGCGAGCTGAGACGATCTGAGTCGAGAGTGTCGTCCGCGACTCCCATCACCACCGCCGTCGACCGTCCCAAACTGCGGCGATTCTTTACGTGGCAGCCACCGCCTGCAGATACTGGGTCCGCGACGGATGCTCGTCGGCCTCGGGCCCGCGATTGATCGGCGTCCACACCGGCTCCCCAACAAACAAGCGCAACGCCTTGACGTAGTTGCCCTCGTCCAGCGTGAACCGGTGGTAGCTCCCCGCCGGCAGAATAATCAAATCACCGGCCTTGGTCCACATCCGCACCCACGTGTCCTCCTTCGATCTGATGTCAAAGTATCCGCTCCCGGCCAGCACATAGCGGATCTCCTCGTCGCTATGAATGTGCTCTTCGGTCGAGTCGAGCGCGTAGCGCGAGTGAGAGCGAGCGAACGAGCGAGCGAACGAGCGAACGAGCGAATGATTGAACGATAGAACGATTGAATGAGCCGGCGAGCGGGGGCTCGCAAAGAGCGAGCGCACGCCGGTCGAGTCAAACACCCACCCTCGTAGAAGCACTTGATCTTCTCCTCGTACCCCGGCAGCGTGGCCGGAGATACCTCGATCAAATCCGAGTACGAATACCCCCTACACTTCTTGATGGCCTCCAGACGCGGGTCCCCCGCCTCAAACTTGCCCTCGTCCAGTCTCCAGTACAGCACGCCCAGCGCAGCCAGCTCCCGTGCGGAACAGGGCTTGTTCGGCGTCTGACGGTGTGGCGTGCGCTGGTCTGCGTCCGAGCTGTCCATATACCAGGCCTCCATGGTGACCGTGTCGACGTCGTCGGGCTGCGAGAGAAAGATTGGCGTGAGACGGTGCAGTGCAGCACGAGCGTTGCGGACGGACGATTCTCGTGGGTGGAGTGAGCATTTGCGCTTGAAATTGAAACACACGTACCTCGGCCAGCCGGCGCTCTTCGGCAGTCGTATCGGCGGTCGTCATACGTATGGTGCCGTAGATATATATATGACGGCAGTGCGAGAAAGGGAAAAAAGTGATCTCAGCGCTCAGAGGCTTTTCAGCCTGGGGGGTCGGAGCGAACTCGGCGTCAGGTGTCATTCACATCGAAGACCACAGCTGCCCCCCACCAACTGCCCTGATGACGGCAGCTTCTCCGGCCAGCCATTCTCAGCGAAGCATTAATTATTCTCTCAAACACCGTGCTCAGCTCAGTACGTAACTTCACAAGAGGCGACCTTGAAGTGGGGCAGCAGTGACAGTAGCAGTGACAGACGACTGCGCAGCAGCAGCCATACCCAAATTGCGATTCGAATCAACAGAATCTCGTTCGAACACACACACCTCGTCCGCAGTCCTCTCCCACCATGCTCGTCTATCACCTCCTTCTTCTGATCTCTGTCGTCGGGCGCGCGTCCGCCTACAACCCGTACGACTTCAGACCCACACACACGTTGCGGGGGCCGGGGGGCGCCAAGATCAAGACAAGTGACATCCCGATGATGATTACCTTTACGCACGATGACAACACCGACTCGAGGTCGGCAAAGTACGTGCAGGACATCACGGAGAGGTACACCAATCCGAACGGGTGCAAAATCCCGGCGGTCATGTTTACCACCCAACGGTTTTCCGACTGTGCCACGGTGCAAAAGCTCTACAATAAGAAGGGGTACGAGATTGGCGGGCACTCGGTGACGCACCGTAAGACGAATCAGCTCTCTTCTTCCGAGAAGAAGAAGGAGGTGACGCAGGTGCGAAACTGGCTCGTCAACGAGTGCAAGATCCCGGCGAGCGACGTGGTTGGCTGGAGGAATCCGTACCTGTTGGGTGACGCCGAGATCCGCAAGTACCTCGCCGAGGCCGGGTACCTGTACGACTCTTCGATGCCTGAGTTTTGGAACTCGGCGTCGTCTCCGTCGGGATCCAGGAAGATTTTGCCGTACAACATGAAGTACGGGATCGCGCAGATGCAGTCGTGCTCGTGGTTCGGGTCGAACTTGAACAAGTGCACTAAATCCGAGCGTCCGGACCTGGTTGAGATCCCCATGTACATGTACCAGAGGGGGCCGTCCAAGCCGTCCGTGAAGGGCCTGATGGATCCGCCCGGAGCGTACAAAGTGCTCAAGCGGGAGTTCGAGCGGAACTATCACTCGTCCAACAGGCTCCCCGTGACGATCTACACGCACTCGACGTCGACGAATTATCTGAACCAGGCGAAGCATCGCAGCGAGATCAAGAAGTTTTTGAGCTGGGCGATGAAGAAGAAGAACGTTTGGGTGGTTACGTACAAGTACGTGTTGACCTCGACCGACGTGCGGTCGCACGCCCAGACTCGACGCCCAGACTCGACGCTCACTCGCGCTACGCGCTACGCGCTTCGCTCGTTCGCCAGGCAATACTTGGACTATATGAACAACCCGGTGCCGGCCAGCCAGATGGCAGCCTTCATGGCCAAGTACAAGTGCGGGCGGTGAGTGCCCTGTCTATATACTCTCTACTCTCTACTCTCTACTACTGTCAGTGTTCGTGTTGCTGTTACATAAATAATCCCCGGCACCTCCTTAACCCTGGATGAGCGCGGCGGCGTTGGCGCTCTCGTATTTCCAGTTCGGAGCGATCTTCTTCGCCTTTTTATAGTAGCGTGCGAGGCGGTGGATCCTAGACTCGATCAGAATGAGGTGGAACTTGCCGTCCTTGTCCGCGCGGTTGGCCTCCAGGTGCTTGCGCATGGCGACGGCCTTCTTGATGAGGAAGTAGAGGTCCTCCGGGAGATCGGGAGACTGCCCCATGCCCTTCAGGATCCTCAGGATCTTGTTGCCCGTCACCGAGCGAACCTGGGTAACTCCGTGCTGGTCACGAAGGATGACACCGATCTGGGACGGCGTCATTCCCTTCTTGGCCATCTTGCTGATCATGTCCTTGACCTCGGCCGAGGTGATCTTCAGCCACGACGGCGCAGAGCGCTTGTACGGGAGAGCACTGCGGCTCAGTCCCTTTCCAGGTCCGTACATACGACCCATCTTTGCTGTTTTGTTGACTGCGACGTGACGCGGGCGAGGCGGGGCGTGTGAGCGGGGGGCTGTGGAAGGGAGGCCGAACAAGGGATGTCGGGTCGGCCGTTTCGCCCGGCTCCTGGCGCTCGCTCCGGCGCCGCCGCCGGCATCACGAACAGAACATGTTCCGTGCGTGATACGAGGCATGCGACGCGGATGACGCGGACGGGACGCGGAGAATTTCTCATGCCCGTCGCTCGCCGGCGAGCGCATCGAACAGGCCAACGTGGCGGCTCGGCGCCCGTTTCGCGGAACCAGACGGCCCCGAATGGCACCAAACGGCCATTCAGAGACACGAAGACGCCGGAGCGGGCGTGGCCGTCTCGAGATGCCACGTCCTTGAAATGGGGCGGAATTCCGCGTCGTCTCCGCCCTCCGTCTGTGCTCTCTGCCGTTGTATTCTCGTCCGGGTGGTCTGACGTACCTTCTTCGAACTGTAACTAAAAAGTGCGGGGGCGAGCCGGCGGTGGGGAGACATCATCATCACCACAGTGGGACCACCACCACAGTTCAGTCCTTGACCGGCAGGGCGATCAAACGCCAAAAAACGTTCACTATGATCGAGTTAACCGAGCGTCAACTCGGCATATTCTCTGTGAGTACCCGTTACATCCCACGCCCCCGTGCGCTCGCCCGCCTCGAGCCGTCCAGCTCTGCGAGCTGACGAATCCTCATCCCTCACTCACCACCGATCTCCCACACACGACCATCGAACAGAACGCCCTCTCGTTCACGATCATCATCCTGCTCGTGCTGTACCACATTTCCGTGGCGGATACCAATAGCAAGAAGCAGAGCGCGTAGTACCGACGACTGACGGATGTTCACGGGCGGAAAGCTCTCGTTCAAGGGCGGCGTCGGCCCCGCCGTCAAGAAGAAGAGCAAGAAGAAGAGCAAGAGCAAGAGCAAGAAGAAGGCCGATGCTGAGAAGGTCGATGGAGGCGTCGTGGCCACAGACGCCGCTGAAGCGCCTCAAGCCGCCGCTGAAGCGCCTCAAGCCGCCGCTGAAGCGCCAGACGCCCTGGTGCTGCTCCAGCAACACGAAAAGCAGCAGCCGGTCGACGCGGCAGACACCCGGACAGACGCGGAGAAGCGGCGCGAAGCCCACATGGCCAAGTACGAGAAGGAGCGGGCGAAGAAGGCGGCGAGCAAGAGTCACCGTGAGCGAATCGCCGAGATGAACAAGTACCTCGAGGGTCTGAGCGAGCACCACGACATCCCGAAGACCAGCTATTCATACATGTAACCCTCCTTTCGTTCGGGAACACGTCGATTACACGTAGACTTATTTCTTCGGAGCGATCATGTCCTCGGGCCTCACCCACGCGTCGAACTCGCTGTCCGTCACGCCGAGCGCGATGGCCGCCTCGCGCAACGTCGTTCCCTCCTTGTGCGCCTTCTTGGCGATGCTGGCCGCCTTGCGTGTGATTGGATATGAGCGCGTGCGTTCGTGGGGGTGCGTGAGAGCGTGGTGGAGAGGGAGAGCGAGAGATTCAGATGCACGTACCTTGTCGTAGCCGGTGTGCGGGTTGAGGGCCGTGACGAGCATCAGACTCTCGTGCAGGAGCTTCTCGATCCTCGCCTCGTTGGCCTTGATACCGATCACACAATGCTCCGTGAACGAATCGCAGGCGTCGGCGAGCAGACGGACCGACTTGAGGAGGTTGGCGATGAGCATCGGCTTGAACACGTTGAGCTCAAAGTGGCCGTTGGAGCCGCCGATGGCCATGGCGGTGCAGTTGCCCATGACTTGCGCGCACACCATCGTCAGAGCCTCGCACTGGGTCGGGTTCACCTTGCCGGGCATGATACTGGAGCCAGGCTCGTTCTCAGGCAGGGACAGCTCACCGAGGCCGCACCTCGGCCCCGAGCCCAGGAACCGGATGTCGTTGCCGATCTTCATCAACGAGACGGCGACCGTGTTCAGACAACCCCCCATGTGGACCACGGCATCGTGAGCCGCTAGTGCCTCGAACTTGTTGGGCGCAGTCACGAACGACTTGCCTGTCATCTCAGAGACCTTTTCGGCGACGGCCTCGGCAAAGCCAACCTTGGAGTTCAGGCCCGTACCGACGGCCGTACCGCCCTGAGCCAGCATGGAGAGATGCGGCAGGGACGTCGAGACGCGCTCCACGCCGTACTCCATCTGCGTCGCGTAGCCGCTAAACTCCTGGCCGAGGGTGAGCGGCGTTGCGTCCATGGTGTGCGTCCTCCCGATCTTGATGATGGACTGGAACTCGTCAGACTTAGCCTGGAGCGCTTGCTGCAGCTTCTTCATTGCAGGCAGCAGCCGGTCCTCGATCTCGACGACCGCGGCAATGTGCATCACCGTCGGGAAGGTGTCGTTGGAACTCGCGCCCTTGTTGACGTGGTCGTTCGGGTGGACGATACTCTTGTCTCCCAACGTCCCCCCGAGAATCTCGATCGCGCGATTCGCAATGACCTCGTTGGCGTTCATGTTGGACTGGGTCCCGGAGCCCGTCTGCCACACCACCAGCGGAAAGTGGTCCATCAGCTTTCCTTCGGCCACTTCCCCGGCAGCCTCCACGATCGCGTTCCCTACCTTGCTATCGAGCACGCCGAGGTCCATATTCACCTGCGCAGCCGCCCCCTTGAGGATCCCAAAGGCGCGCACGACCGGGTCGGGCATGCGCTCGCTCGGTCCGCCGATCTTGAAGTTCATCGTCGACCGCTGGGTCTGGGCGCCCCAGTACTTGTCCGACGGGACCTCCAGCGGACCGAACGTGTCATACTCGGTGCGCGTCGTCGACATCAGGCGAGTAACCAGGGAGGCTGAGCCGGGAGGGAGGAGGACAAGGGAGACGGAGTGAGCGACGCTGTCGTGCCGCAGAACGCGGTCGTCGGGTTCGCGTCGTGGGCGACGACGTCGACGTCGACGTCGACGTCGACGTCCGCGTCCACACACGTACCTCCGTGACAAGCGGATCGGCGCGACGAGCGAACGAGAAGTGTCAGCATCCAGTTTCAATTCAATTCAATTCAAAGCGTTACTCGGCGCGACACACGTGCACACAGCAGATAGCACACACACAGGCGCATACACGTACGCAGATGTCGTCACGCGTCGCATCGCGGTTGCTGGGCGGCGAGAGCCTGAGCCTGTTGGCCTCCATGCGCGGCCTGAGCCTCTCTCTCCTTCCGTCGTCCTCGTCCTCGTCCTCGTCCCTCGCGAGTGCGTCCAAGGCCGGCATCGACACGTCGTCGGTAAGGGACATCCCGTTCCTGGACGCGCTCTCCGTCCGCCACGCCCGCGCCTTCGCCCTGGACTCCCGGCGGGCCGCGTCGGGGGCCGCGTCGGCGTCGGCGTCGGCGTCGGCGGCACTAGAGCCGTCCGCAGAGGCACCATCCGCACCGCCATCACCGTGGACGCCAACGAGACTCCTCAACAAACGGAAAACGTTGCCCAAGCGGATGGGGCACCTGCTGAGCGTTCTCGAGAAGGAGAAGGAGGACGAGGCGCGCGCGGCCGTGTCGTTCCCGGACTTCAAGGCCGGGGACCATATCGAGCTCAAGTTGTCCATTCCGCAGAACAAAGGTCGCGAGACGGTGTTCAAGGGTATATGCATCGCGAAACGGAACCGGGGGTGGCGCACGTCGTTCACGCTGCGGAATTTCATCGGGAACAACGGCGGCATCGAGCGGTCGTTCCCGCTGTACAGCCCGCATATCAAGGAGTTCAAGGTGCTGCGGGAGGGCAAGCGGGTGCGTCGGAGCAAGCTGTATTACCTGCGCGACGTCCAACCCAAGGTCTATCGCATCTGAGAGAGATCGATCTCCTCTCTCTAGAGAGAGTTAAGTTTTACTAGATGCAACAACGAATCATCAGTGCAAGTTCAGCAAATGGCATGGCGGATGGAGGGGGAAAAGAAAGAAGAAAGAGAGTAGTAGGAGTAGGAAGGTTTAATTTGCGGGCGGTGGCCCCTTGGTGTAGCGTCCCCGCCGCATCGGCTGCCGCTTCTTGGCGCCCGCGGCAGGCCTCGGGGGCGGGATGCCGGCCGCCGATTGCATCGTCAGGATCTGTCCGATCAGATCGCCCCGAGAGCTTCCCACGTGGCGACCGACAAGCTCTCCTCCGCGGAAGAACAGGAACGTGGGCACCTGCGAGATGTTCTGCGCCTCCATGTACTCCCGCAGGTCGTCGTTCTTGTCGGCCATCACGCGCGCAAACTTGGCGAGGCCGGTGAAGTTCTTCGCCAGGGCCATCACGGCCGGGAAGATCTTCACGCACGGTCCGGCGTCGGACAGCGACACGTCCACCACCACGAGCTTCTTCTCGTCCGGCTCGTCCTCGACAAACTTCTTGACCTCCGCTTGCGAGTCCAGGTCCTGGATGTACATGCTCGCCTTCTCGTTCCCTCCCGCCTGGTCTCCGAAGTAGAGCACTCCCTCTCCCAGGTCCTGGTTCAGGTTGTCCACCCCCTTGTGCTCCCACAGCAGCTTGCCCTCCTTCCAGAACTGCACCGTGGGCAGCACGTCCACGCCCAGGCGATCGCAGATCTCGTCCCCGTTGTCGTCCTCCGCTTGCACCGTCAGGAACTCGACGTCCGGACAATCGCGAGCCGTCCGCTGGAAAATGTGCTTGAGCTGCTTGCACGGCTCGAGCGCCGCCTTCTGGTCGTCCTTCCAGTGCAGCTCGGGCTCCTCGTCCCAGCCCGTCTGACACACTTCGGCCGACTCGATCTCGATCACCACCAGCCTCTGACCAGCATTCTCGAAGCATCCCTCCAGGTCGGCCACCGAGTCGACGTACCTGACCCGCTCCTCGACGCGCTCGCTCTCTTTCAGCCTCCTCGCCATTGCCTGCTCTTGCGTCTCATCGCTGAACGTGGGAGCGCTGAAGTTGGGACGGCTGGGATTCTGGTCGTGCGTGCGTACGTCCAGGGCTCGGCGAGGCGCTTGGGGCCACGCACGACGAGCGC
>JACLAB010003541.1_pt1 | contig 14293 bp, 12 predicted proteins | sample 8027921 | NCBI WGS metagenome assembly JACLAB01 (sample SAMN15725117, study PRJNA655200) | protist metagenome | isolation source: fluorescence activated cell sorting (FACS) single amplified genomes of... | place: USA: West Boothbay Harbor, Gulf of Maine | collected 2000-07-19
TTCTCGATCGCGAGAGAAAGAACGCTTTGATCGCGCGAAAGGATGATAGACTGCGTTTTCCCGTTCAAGAAGAGCGTTGGTGTTCCACCGCGCGGCGCGTATTCGCAAACGACAACAGTCTCGTCTTTGAGAGAAAGAAATCTTGAGAGAAAGAACGGACGATTAAGAGAGATTTCTCCGAACAAAGGTCGGAATAATATATAATAAATGACACACGAAAACGAAAACGAAAAAGTAGCGCTGTTTAATTAAACCCTAAACCACTCCAAAAAAAAAATTCTCTCTCTCTCTCTGAACGAGAACGAGACCCCTCCACAAAGAGACGAGGAAAAGAGGACAAGAACGAACGCGACTACTACGTGCGTTGATGATGAAGAATAGTACGAATGAAATCGAAAGAGGATAATACCGACGACGAGGGGTTTACCCCTCCGTCGTGTTTTTTGTTCGCGTGCGGCGCTTTCGTGTGCGACTTTGAAAAAGAGGGAGGAAGAGGAGGAGATGAAAATGTGGATTCCGTCGTCGGCGTAACGAACTCTTCTTCTCAAAGTCATCGTGAAATCGAACGTTCAGGAGGCGCTTGGAAGAAAAACGAGAGGAGGAGGACTTTTGAGATGTCGATGACATCCGAAGACAACGCGTTTTGCATAATTTCGGCGAAGAAGAAGAAGGGAAATAAACAAGAAGAAGAACGACGAGATGGTGATGACGTCGTTCGAGCTGTTGGATTCTCGTCGTCGATGAAACATTTTGCGAAAGGCGAGGATTTGGAAGTTCGAGATGAGGAAGACGATAAAAGTCGTTCTCCTCCACTGAAACTTCTTTTCTCGGGATGGAACCAATTTGGACAACTCGGCGATGGGAGTTGTCAATCGAGAGCGCCTGATGATTTTCAACCTGTGCCTCTGTTCTCGCGGATGAACATTCGAGTGCGGAAAGTTGCGTGCGGTTTGTTTCATTCCGTCGCGTTGTGCGAAGGCGGCTCCGCCTACGGTTTCGGACAAAACCCGCAAATAGGCGCGCCGAAAGATGTCAAATACTCCACGATACCACGCCTCATCGAAGGCGGCGATTTAAAGGACGAAGACGAGATTGATTTCATCAGCTGCGGATCTCGCCACACGCTCGTCGCGACGAAACGCAAAGTTTTCTCCTTCGGCTCCAATGCGAAGCGCCAGTGCGGCTTTTTACGAGACGACGATAATACCGAAAACGACGACGACGAAGAAGAAAAAGATAACGTCTACCTCCCTCGCTTAACGCTCTCAATAGTGCGAGGGTCCTCTTCTCATATACATCGCGTTCGGTGCGAACGATGGAGTTCTTTCGTCCTAATATCATCGTAACACGTTTCATACTACTCAGTAGCTCTTCTGCGTCACAACTCTTCCTCTCATCAAAATGCAACACGCGCAACCTCTTTTCCCGGCGTCGACGGAAAACTTCCTCCGACGTGGATTCTTCCTCCTCTCTTACCTGTGTTTCACGTATAAACTCATATTCCAAACCTTGCATCACACCAGCCGCCAAACGAGCGCGACATCGCTCCTCCACTCGGTCATGGAAACGTTCGTTTTCGCGCTCATCGTGTTGCCGTTTTGGAGAAAACTGAACAGGCGAGCGATGTTCGTCCCGATGAGCAGCGGGTCGATTTTTCTCCGCAGGTTCGCCAATAAGGAGAAGGAAAGGAAGAGGAACAGTGGTGATTTTCAAGGAAGGAGGAGGAGGAAGAAAATGATGAGCACAAAGAGCAACGTAAACGCGTTTGTCTTTGGGGAGGAGGCGAGGAGGGATTTTGGTGAGGAGAAGGAAACGACGAGGAAGAACGAGGAGGGAGGAGGAGGAACGATCACGATGAAATCGATCGAGTCGAACGTTTCAAAACTGGAACGAATGACGCCGGTGTTCAGCCGAGAGTTGATGGCGTTCGTGAGTGGGAATAAGAGCGAGTTGTACGAGAAGAGGAGAAAGAGGAACGCCGCGGAGGCCGTCGTCGCCAAGCGAGGAAAAGAGGAGGATTTTCGGCAACCGACGAGTCAGTTTTTGTCAGTTTTTAGCGTCGGCTCGAGGAATAGCAGCGGTAGTGAGAACATGGTATTGTCGTTGACGGACGAGAGTTGCATTCGGCCGAGCGAGTTGGCGAAGAAACATTTTCCGGCGGTTATGAATGCCATGCGAGAGGTGAACGGGATGAACGTGAGAGTGGTCGCGTTGAGGCCGAGTTATAGGTACGAGGAGAAAAAGAAGAAGAAGAAGATGAAGACGAGCAAGACGACGAAGAAGAATAGCGCGGAAAATAACGACGACGACGACGACGATAGCAATACTAATAACAACAACACTAGAAGAAACTATTACTTGGAAGAAATCATAGCGAAAAGCAATCGACTGAATCGTCGGAATAAACCGAAACGGTTCCCTCTTTCGGATAGTTTGTACACCGCGTACGCGTGCTTAGCGAAAGATGCAGACTGTGATATCTCCGGTGTTGGCGTAGAGGCGGAATTTTTGGGGCATCCGGTACAGAAAATGCCACTAGAAGTTGGCGAAGTCGTCTGCGTGGACTCTTTGGCGAGAAGTCGAATGTTCAACGCGGGAGAGGCTATTTTAGAATATAACGAAGAAGACGAGGAAGAAGAACAATACGAGGATAACGACGACGACGACGAGAACGAGCATCGGCTGCTCCGAAAGAATATCTTTGCCAAAGCTGGCAAAGGATGCGTCGTCCTCGTCTTTGACTTGCTCGATCCGAAATACGAACGCAACGGCACCGCTCTAGGCATCGCCAAGTGCGTGGAAGAAATGACCAGAGTTTTCGGTAACGAAACGAGCAGCGCGTTTGAAAAACTAGCCGTGAGCATCAAGTGTAATCTATCGTAACGAATCTATGTGTATATTTGTATTTATACCAAATATTGTCATCGTTCTTCTTCTTCTTCTTCTTCTTCTTCTTCTTCTTCTTCTTCTAAACCGACGCCTAACCAATCGTCGTAATCGATCCAACCGTCGTCTCTATAATACATACCCGGTCTGACTGGAACTCGACTCGGCGTCGTCCGAGAATCAACCGCTGCCCACCACTCCGCTTGCGTCCGTATCCTCCGCTCTTTCGCGAACTCTCGCGCGAGCGCTTTCGCTTCCGCGAACGGTAACGGTCTCCCAAGCCAATCGTCCATATCAATCCATCCGCGATTTCTGTACGCGTTCCAGGGATCTCTCGGAATGAACACGCATCCGCGTCTGCGGTCTTTCGCCCAATCTCGCCAATCGTCCTCGTCGTATAACCCTAACGTCCAAACGAACTCTCTCGCGACTTCGTATTCCAAAATAAGCCGACTTCGGTGTTCCAATTTCTTTCCTAACTTGTTTTTTCCCCATTGCCTCCCGTCGCCCCATTTCGGGTCGATTTTTTGACTCGTGATGACGACGACATTCCGCCGTTTACTGGTAGATGCGTTGTTGTTGTTGTTGTTATTGTTGTTGTTGCCGCGGAGGAGGTGGATGGAAGGATGGTGATGACTGCAAAGAGAGGAAAAGCCAGTCATTCGATTTTTGCGTGTCAGTTGTGAAGAAGGGAAGTTTTAAATTTTCTCTACGACTCGTAGTACTCTTAATTTATATTGACAAAAGCTTATATTGCCGCTTTCTCTCTCTCTCTTTCTCTCTCTTTTCTCTGGTTTCCTAAATATATATATATGTGTGTGACGTTTAACCAGCTCTGGCGTCGTTCGGCCCCGGGCCTCCGGCTTGTTTGCTCATGATGATTTGGTCTACGCGCAACACGGTTCTGGCGGCGTCCACGGCGAGCTTGAGCGCCCAGTGTTTGACTTCCAACAAATCGACGATCCCGGCGGATTCGCAGAGATCGACCGTTTCCTGGTCGCCGGAAACGTCCACGCCCATTCTATTGTTATTTTTATTACTACTACTGTGCGCGGCGTATAAAGAGGCGATGACGCTGGTGGCGTCTAAGCCGGCGTTTTCGGCTAAGGTTCTCGGGACGAGTTCTAAAGCTTGCGCGAATTTTTGGATGGCGTATTGGTCCAAGCCGGTTTGGGTTTTCGCGTAGTCGCTGAGGCGTTTGGCGAGAGCGATTTCAGTCGCACCTCCGGCAGCAACCGCTCGTGAGTCTCTCGTTAACGCTTTGTACGCGTTGATGCCGTCGTCCATGGCGCGTTCTAAATCGTCCATCGCGTTCGCCGTGGCGCCTCTCAAGATGATGGTGCTCACGCGAGAGGCATCGTCTTGTTTTAAAACCAACACTTTCGAGTCGCCGATTTCCACGACGTCGATTTTCGACGCGTACCCTAACTCGTCCGGTTTAGGTTTGCCTAGTTTAATCAACGTCGTCGCGTTGGTCGCTTTACAGACTCTTCGTAATTCAAATTTTGAGGGGATTTTCACCGCCATAATTTTCTTGCGCTCTAAAAAGTGCAACGCCAAATCGCCGAAAGATTGACCGGTGAACACGACTTTACAGCCACTTTCGACGATTTCGTCGATGTACTTCTCCACTTGCAGCTCCTCGCCTTTAGAATATTCCTCTAACTCTTTACCGCTTTGAATCAAAACCGTGCCTTTCGTCTCCGTGGCTTGCGTGTCCACGGCGCACCCAAACACGGCCACCTTGGCGTTTTCTACGTGTCGGACGGACCCTTCCACGTTTCTCCGTATGACCATCCCGTGAATCGTTTGCACGTCGTTAATGTTTCCGCCGACAATTTTTGCCGTCCTCACGTCTTCCACGTTAAAATTCTTCGCGTTCTTCTTCGGGCACACGTCCACGCACGCCTCGGCGACGATACTCGCCAACTGTTCCTCGTACCCGCTCTGTTTCGAACTCAACGTCCCTTTCAACCGTTTCGCCACGGCCACTTTATCTCTCAAATCCATCGTCTCCGTCCCTTCAATAGCTAACTCCTCATTCAACCACTCCAAACACTTCTCCAACGCTTTCTGATACCCGTCTCTGATCTCGCTCGGGTGCAACCCGTCCCGAATCAACTCCTCGGCGAGACTCAACAACTCCCCGGCAAACGACACCACAAAGTTCGTCCCGTCCCCGACTTCCCTCTCCTGCGCTTCCGCAGCCATCACCACGACTCTCGCCGCTGGGTGTGCCACTTCTAACTCTCTCACGATCACCGCCGTATCCGACGTCACGAATAATTTTTCCAGATGGTTGATGACCATCTTGTTCATGCCGTTCGGGCCGAGACTCGTTCTCGCGATTTTCGAAAGCTCTCGGCACGCTTCGATGTTTTTAATCACCGCTTCGTCCAGGCCGGATAAGTGCTTGTGACCATCCTGTTGTTTAAAATAAAAGTAGTTTTATACGTGATAATATATCATCATCATCATCATCGTTTTGAAAGAAGATTAAGATGATCAGAGAGAGAAGTCAACGCCGGGATCGATATTTTACGAGACGACGGCGGAAGAACACATTCGTCGTGGAAAAAACAAACGCGCGTCTCTTCTTCCGTTGTTGTTGTTGTTGTTGTCGTAAAAGCACGCGTCAAAGAAGACAAAAACATCACAAAAAGAGAAGAGAAAGCATTTTCATACCTTCAGCATGGCTTGGAGCCCGTAAGGCATTCCAGCCGACATCGCGAGTGTTTATTCTATTCTGTGGAGTACTACTCTGCTCTCTCTCGCGCGCGTGTGTTTGTGAAAGAAGTGGTCTCTCGTCTCTCTTGGGTTTGTCTCTTGCTTTTTCAAAAAAACAAAAATCGAAAACCCTAAATACATTTTTTTTTTCCTTCCTTTGTCTTTTCTTTCTTCCTTTTTTGTGACACCAGAGTTGCGTGTTTTTTATTGTTTGGATGTATAACACACGCAACAAAAACAATATGCATTCTGCCGCGTCTTTTGCTGCCGCGCGACGTGCTCCTCAAAAACAGTATCATCGTTATCATCATCATCATCACCATCAGGAGGAGGAGGAGGAGGAGCAGCGCAGAAGAAGAAGGCTTTGTAGATTTTTATTTCGGTCGTCGACGAGCAAAAGTCGTCGTTTTTGTGGTGGTTTTGGTGAAGAATACATCACGTATCGATTTAACGATGATGATGGAAAAAACGAATCAGACGAGGAAGAAGTTTCAGAGGACGAGAGAACCACACGGGACGCGAAGAAAAAGAAGAAATCAGTCTGCATCGTCGGCGGGTGCGGGCGGATTGGGTCTCTGATCACTCGAACAGTTTTAAACGACCCGGAGAGACGATACGAGAGAGTGCACGTGTTGACGAGAAATGTGAACAAATGCATCACTCAAAACGACATAATGAAGGAAGAAAACGAAGAAGAAGGACGACCGGTTCGATTGACGTTTGGCGAGTGCGACGTGACAAATTTTACCGCGGAGCAGTTATTAGAAAGCGTGAAAGGGTACGACGAAGTCGTCGCGTGTTTTGGAGCGCAGAGAATCTCGAAACCGTTCGATTGGATCACGAACGCGGAAAACGTGGACGAGCGACATCCGAAATCGGTGAACTTTTGGGGCGTGAGGAAGTTGGCGTTGGCGGCGAAGGAAGGCGGGTGCGAACGTTTCGTTCGAGTGACTGGGATGAGCGTCGGGTATTCTGCGTTTGACTTCATAGCGGTTTTGTTGAATAACGTGTTATCGATGACGATTAAGTTTCAATTGCTCGGGGAGTTGGCGATTCGAGAGGCGTGCGTCGCGAACGACGAAACGAAATCGAAAAGGAGGATGTCGTATACGATCGTTCGGCCGGGGAACTTGACAGATTGGGAAGGGATTGATAATAATAGCGACGACGAGAAAAATAGCGGCAGTAGTAGCAGTAGTACGAAGAGTAGCAGGAGCAGCGGCGGCACAAACAACAAGAACAACAACAACAACGAAAGAGTCGTCGTTCTGACTCACGGCGACAACCACATCGACGCCTCCAAAGTCAGCCGAGAAGACGTCGCGCACATTATCTTCGTCGCCTTACAAAACAGAAAAGCGACGGAAAATGTTACCATATCCATCGCCGGTGCGAACAAAGCCACCGCGGGTATGCGAAGCGCCTTTCGCTGGGATCCGGCGAGAGGAGCGTATTGGGAAACGCAAGCCATCGACGACGCGAATGTTCAAATCCTTTCCAAATGGTCTGACTTGGACGTGCGTAAATTTCAACCGGACGAGAAGAACGACTTGAAGGAGAAAGCGCATCAGTTTTGGGCCTGGTCGTTTTTGTTGAGCGCATTTGGAGTCGCCTATTTATTCCTCCGAGCGATATTCTCTTTGGTTCGTTTCTTTATGCTTAGTTTGACGAGTAGTACTTTCGCGGCGGTATAATGGTGTGATGATGATGATGATGATGATGATAATGATAATAATACTAACAATAAGAATAGTAACGCATATTATCAAATATAAAATCAAGTACTGCTTCTAATCGCGACCAACTTTACGTCGAACAACAGAGTCCGATTAAAATCTTTCAACGTCTTGTTATCCAACACGAAATCGAGCGCTCTCAACCCACCAAACGTCGTCGGTTTCGGTCCAACCCCGTTATATCGTTCACCGGGATTCCGACTGTATCCTAATTTCTCCTCCAACTCGCCGGCGATTTCGATGCGTTTTATACCGCCTTTCCCCATATTCAACACCGCTTCGTCGAACGCCGGTATCGCCTCGCCGGATCCAACTCGAAACGTAAACGGCGCGTCCGTCTCTCGCGTCGACTCAATCTTCTTCGCCTGGTACCCCGCGGTGTACCCGACCCAATCGACGACGACCACGTCGCCTTTCTTCGGCACTTTCGCAAGATCGCCTTCTCGCAAGTCTATGTATCTCAGACCAGAGTTTGTGGTCAAAAACTCCTTATCGCCTTCCCGGAGAGAGGTGTTGCTGTTCGAGCAGTTTTCGCAATCTTTGACTTGGCCTTTTAATTCAGCCGCTCGTGAATTGGTTGTTCTCCCCGCAAAAGAAGACAACAACACACTCATTCCCGTCATCAAAACCGTTTTTCGTCTGTTGTTGTTGTTGTTGTTGTTGTTGTTCTCGCTGCTGCCTTCCTCCACGATGAGAGCAGCGGTAGTGTTAAAGTTGGTTGTTTTTTTTGCTAAAGCGGCGTGATGAGTCATCGTCGAATTGTCCGTCTTTATCTTTGGTGTTGTTCTTCTCGTCGTTAAAGTTCTTCTTCTCGTTAAAGAATAAGAATGAGAAGAAGAAACACTCGTCGTCGTCGTCCTCGTCCTCCTCTTCGTCGTCGTTCCTAAAGAGGGAGGAGAAACAGACGCGTTGCGAGAGCGACAGCAGCAGTAGTCATACGACATGTGAGATGATGTGACTGCGAGTTTTGGAGCAAAATTTTCCCCTTCTTCTTTTTACAGACAATCATTTAGGGTTTTTGAGATAAACCCTAAACGTGTAGCCTAAAAAGAGGACGCGGAGGAGAATTTTTCTCCAATCACATCACACGTACTACACGACTTCTATCTATGTCGCGAGGACGAGAAAAAGCATCATCTCTGTCGTCATCGTCATCGGCAGCGACAGGAACGAATATGAGTCTCGGGTACAGAGGGAGTAACACCAAGTTCAATTACGATTTGGAGCGACAACCTTTAATAAATGATGAAAATGATGATTTTGATGTCGAGAACGAAGAGGACGCGACGAAAATGTTCGGAACAACTTTGAGGAGGAAGAAAAGGACAACGACGATCAAAACCGCCGCGACAGTCGCGTTCGCGTGCGTCGGGGGATTGTTCGCGCTCGTTTCTTCCTCCTCTGGTTCTTCTTCTCCTGCATCGTTAGTGAAACGTTTTGTGCGTACGAATGAGGGTGTTGGTGCAAGTTCTGCTCTGGCCAACAAAGCGTACGGACGAAGAACAACATCGACGACTTCTTTCCTCGGTTTCGGCGGCAAGAAAGCGACGACGACGGGAGTGAAAACGACGAGGACGCCCAAGGTCGTCGATGGTGTCGCTGTTGAGAAGAAGACTTTGAAGAAGAAAGAGCAAGAGACGGTTCTCGAGGACGAACCGAAACCTCCGGCGCTGGACCAGGAGAGTTTACGACCGAAGGAGGAGGAAGAAGAGGAGGTGAAAGAAGCAGAGGAAGGAGAAGTGAGAGAAAAAGCAGACGAGAGTGAGAACGACGGCCCCGAGAGCCAAAGCGCTTTGGAGGAGATGGAGAAGAGCGTGGAGGAGGACAATAGTAAAGCGGCGGAAAAAGTTGCCGCGGCGTCGGCTTCCGCTGGTAGCACTGATGAAAAGAGCGGGAAAGTCATCACGTTGCACACGGCGTGCTCGCCTCTGGAGAGATTGAATTTTGATCCGAAAGAGTGGACCGGCGTCGTCGGCGCTCGCATTGCAGTGGCGCGATTAGACAACCCGAACTTATCCTTCTCGAAATCCATCGAAATGCGCGCGACCGAGTGCGGTTCGTACGAAATCGAAGAGGAAGGTGTCTTGGAAGACGGCGACAATTTCGGGTTTTATTTGTACCCAATCGTGAACAAAGACAGTCACGCGCCGCATCTCGGGTACCCGGTTAAAGATGTCGGGTGTTACGTCGCCGATCAATCTGGGTTTTGCCCGCAACAAATAGCGCCGATGGTGAAAACAATTGGCGGACCGTTCGGGTTGAGAGAGTGCACGAAGCCGAGTAAAGTGAGCAACGAGGAAACTGGAACCTCGAGCGTGTTCTTTTCGAGAGTTTACAGTAAAAGTAGCGAAGATTCGAGCAAATCTTCGAGCGCGTATCAGTGGGGGTCGTGCTCGGAAACGTGCGATTACAACAAGAATTCTGTTTGCGCTACTACGCAGAACGCTCAAGAAGAAGATGTCGCGGGCGCGGGCGAACAAGAAGAAGAAGAACAAAAAGAAGAAGAAGAAGAAGGAGAAAAAGAAGAGAAACTCTCCAAGAAAGAACTCTTAGCTAAGAAAGAGCGCGAGCAAGCGTTGAAGAACGAGGAAGAGATGGCGCAAAAGCTCTTAGCCGAAGCGATGAAGAAGGAGAAAAATTTGAAGAGCGAGGCGTACGAGAAAAAGATGGAGAAGAAACGCTTAAAGAAAGAGGAAGAGGAACGCAAAGAGTTGGAAGCGAACATCGATAAGGATGAAACAGTGGGCGAAAAAGTCATCGACGAAGCCATGGAAGCTCCGATTGATGACGATGAAAAAAAGACGAGAACGACGTACAGCGTGGTATCGACGCCGCCGGAGCCGGAGAAGAAAAAATCCATCACGGAAGGCGCGATCAAATCCATCGCCGATAAAATCGCCGAGAAGTTTGGGTACGAGCCGAAGAAGGAAGAAGAAGAAGAAAAAGAAGAAGAAGAAAAAATAAAAGCGAAAGTAAGTTCCGATGATGACGACGAGAAGAAGAGTGAGAAAACCAAGAAGACGAAGAAGAGCTCTTCTTCTAAAACAGACAACAAGAATGTCCTTTACAAAGGTCACGAGATACAACCGCCGAAACCACCAAAAGCGAGCTCGACGGTGACGTATACGGTAGTTAAGAAACCGGGAGGCGTGACATCGTCCACCGTGACTGGAAACGTTCCGAAACCACCCGCTGTTCTTCCTCCGAAACCGGATGGTATTTACGAACGCGACCCGTCGGCGAAGCCGACGGACGTTTCCAACGCCATCGCTATGGAATCCAACGTCGGCGTGAAGCCAGCTTTGGCAGAACATCACAGCGAAAAATACGAGAGTTCCAAACACGCGGGAGAAACCGATGAAGAGCTCGTTCCTCCGAAACCTCCGACGATTCAAGATGCCTCTACGTCGTCCTCGGGTACGACCATTTCGGAAAAGCCTCCTTTACCGCCCCCGCTCAAAAACTCGGTCCACGTCAATGGAGGCGCGGTTCCGCCGCGACCGCCATCGGTACAGTGCGCCAAACGCACCGACGACAAAAAACGTCTCCACGACGAAACTTTTGAGTTTGCCATCGAGAAATGTCTCGAGGAAGAACCCGTGCAAGGTTTATGCGAACGGTTTGGAAAGCTCTCCATGTTTGGCGTCATGCCGGAATGGGACGTCTCGTGCGTCACCGACATGACGGATGCGTTCAAGTATAAAACGTCCTTCAACGGCGACTTGAGCAAATGGGACACGAAATCTGTGGTTGATTTTTCCGGCATGTTTTCCAGCGCGTTCAAGTTCAACCAAGACATCTCCAAGTGGGATACGTCGCAAGTCACGAGCATGTTCTCCATGTTCTACTTCGCCAACTCCTTTGACAAAGACATCTCCAAGTGGGATACGTCCAACGTGAACGACATGACGGGCATGTTCTACGCCGCATCCAAATTCAACAAAGACGTTCGTCCTTGGAACGTGAAGAAAGTGAAATCCATGGAATCTATGTTTCGCGAAGCCGACGAGTTCGATAAAGATGCGTTCAAACACACCGACGCTTTATTGACAACCTCGAACATGTTCCGTAACGCCATGAAATTCAACTCGAACGTAAACGATTTAGTGATGGATTCAGTCAAAGATGCCTCGTACATGTTCTACGGCTCGGAAAAATTTGACCAACCTCTGGATAACTGGAACACCGCAAAAGTGGAAAATATGGAACACATGTTCCACTACGCCTCCAGCTTCAACCAAAACTTGAATCGATGGGACACGTCCTCGGCGACGAACATGAACGGCCTCTTCCAATCCGCGAGCACATTCAACGGCGACATTTCCAAATGGAACGTCTCCAAAGTCGAAAAAATGTTCAGCATGTTCAAAAACTGCAAAAATTTCAACGCGGATCTCTCCCACTGGCGTCCGGAGCGCGCCGTGGATATGAGCTACATGTTTTACAACTCCGCGTTTGACGGCGACGTCCGAATGTGGCTCTCGAAACAACCCAAGCTCGACACGACCGAAATGTTCGTCAAAGCTGCGTATTTCGGCAAGAATTGGAAGTGCGAAGACGCCGACCACGGACCGCCGCATTCTTGCTCGCTCAAGAAAGAAGACTAATATTTATAAACGTGTGTTTCATTCACGTTTCATTTCATTTGTAATACCAAACTAATACTACAGACAGAGCAAAAAGTTCCTGCATTTGAGACGTCACAACAACAAAGATGGGTGCCGCGTTGTCCATCTTTGGAAAAATAAACGAAGAATCGCCTCACTTTTCCTTGCTAAAGAAAACAGCGGAGTATGAAATCCGACGCTACGCGCAAGCAATCGCGGTCGAGACGAGTTACGAAGCGGTGCGTTTGTTTTTTGTATGCGACGACGACGCAGACACATCAGAATTTTAGAATTGGAAATCGTTTTATCGTAACTAAACTAAACATCAACAACTCTTAGGAACACGTGTTAGGAGGTCAAGGGAAGAGTTTCATGTCCCTGGCGAAATACATAGGCGTGATGTCGAAACCAGAAAACGAGCGAGAGGAGAAGATTTCCATGACGGTGCGTTTCGTTTCGTTTTGATTGTTTTCTAAATTCATATCTATAACAAAGGCACCGGTGTCCATGGGAAAAGTGGTCGAAGCGCCTAAAGGCGATAAAGAACAACAACGGTATAACATGCGATTTTTCCTACCCGCGAGCGAGATTAAGTCAAAAAGCGAAGCACCGCAACCATCGAAGGAGAACGTGAGAGTGGTGGACGTTCCGGAACGAACCGTGGCGGTGAGAACGTTTAGCGGGTACTTTCGGAAAGCGAACGTGGACGAGAATACGAAGGCGTTGCTGGAGAGCTTGAGAGGAGACGAGGAGGTGAAGAACGTCAAGGAGGATCACGTGGAAGTTTTCGGGTGGAATCCGCCGTGGACCATATCTTTTCTGAGGACGAACGAGGTGCTGGTGCCGTGTGATTTTGTGCCTTTGAAGAAATAAATTCAAAGAAGAGTTTGGGAAAAATGTTATAGAGAGCGCGCTTGTTGTGTGTTTAAAAGAGAGAAACTTCGTTTGTTTTCTAACTACTTTTGCTGTATCTAAATGCATTAAACTATTTATGCGGGGATCAAATCGTTCGTGTTTACAGCCATGCTCAACTTGGCTCTCCATCCCGGGAAGTTTTTCGCCAAGTCGTGTTGTATCCAATCCGAAAAGTCTCTGCTTTCCTCTCGTCCTCGAGTTCTTCTCAAATCGTTTCGAATGACGCGAATCACGTGTAATATCGCGTTCAGGCGACCGTCAACTCTTTCCTTCGATTGCATGTCCAAGGCGTGCGTAATCTTTTCTTTCACCACGGAGGGGTTCAAATTATAAACACTTGTGGCCGTTTGGTACGGTGTAGTGGTAATCGTATCGGGTCTGTATTCGTTAGGCGCTGATCTTCGTTCGACAACCAAGACGGCTTCTTCTTCTTCTTCTCCTTTTTCTGTCTTGTTGTTCTTGTTCTTTTGCGTTTCCACTTGGATCAAATACTGATTTCTGATGTTTTCCGGTAAATCCTTCCACACGGAATCGTCCACTTTTGTCGGCAACTCGTACTCTTCGTCTATTCTTCTTCTTGCGGCAGGTTTCTTCGTCGTCGTCATTTCCTTCTCAGGCGTCGCGACGAACTTCCTCCTCTCCTCGCGTTCGTCGTAAAACTCTTTCCTCTTCCCTCCACCAACCACTTGCACCGACGGCTCCAACAATTCCCTCCACCTCGATTTCGTCGACACCGGGTGTAACGGTTTCAACTCGTACCTATTCTCTCTCTCGTCCACTTCGCTCACTTTCATCTTGTTCTTCCTCCTCGAAAACCTTTCGACTAACCGCGCCTCGAAATCCGCCTGCGCTTGGTTCCCGTACGCCAGCGGGCATTCGATCAAACACTCTCTGCTCGTCACCGGTATCACGTGATAACAACAGTTGCGTTCCTCCTCAAACGATACCGTCAAGTGTTCCTTCTTGCTTCTTTGTCGCTCGACTTCCTCGCGAACTAAAGTCTCGAAGCATTTTTCTTCTTCTTTGGTGGTGGTGCTCACATTTTCTCTCTCCTTTTCCCCTTCCTCCTCGTCTGTCGAGAAGAATTGGACGGAGATAATTTTACTCGTTCGCTCTTCTTTTAACTCCGGCAGCGGTGGAGAGGACATGTCCCCGGTCTTTATGCTCAACCGTTTACGCGTATGTTTTTCCGGCGTTTGCGATGGGGTCGTTGTTTGCGTCGGTAAGATCTCTTCTTCTTCTTCGTCGTCGTCGGTTGATGATGATGATGATCCCAAAGAGGAGAGATTCTCCGTCCAATCGGACACAACGAGGGAAGATTTCTTCATCCTCGCTCTCCTCTCTTTTCTTTTGCGCACGTGTTCGAGAACTTGAGGTTCAAAGTGACCTCGACTTGGCCCGCTCGTCGCTCGGAACACGCCG
>JACLAB010007885.1_pt1 | contig 14273 bp, 9 predicted proteins | sample 8027921 | NCBI WGS metagenome assembly JACLAB01 (sample SAMN15725117, study PRJNA655200) | protist metagenome | isolation source: fluorescence activated cell sorting (FACS) single amplified genomes of... | place: USA: West Boothbay Harbor, Gulf of Maine | collected 2000-07-19
TGGGAGGACTACGGCCACTCTGATGAGCTCGCGAAGTACGGTGACGAGGACGACATTGCCGGCAACGCGCGTAAGGGTCTCGGGTCGAATCCCGGGAGCATCCAGCAACCCGGCACTGTCTCCGACGTCGAGGAGCGCGAGCGAAAACAGGAGATGGCAAAGGTCGAAAAGGGCAAAGGGAACAGGGCATTTTCGGAGAAGCGATACGAAGATGCAATTCGAAGTTTCACGCGATGCATCGAGCTCGACCCAGATGACAAGGTGTTTTACTCGAACAGGTCGGCGGCGCATGCGGCTACAAAAGACTTTGAAGCGGCGCTCGAAGACGGTGAAGCTGCGGTGCGCCTCGCGAAGGACTGGGTCAAGGGACACATTCGGGTTGGCGCTGCGAGTATGGGACTCAAGCGGTATACGGATGCACGTGAGAGTTATGAGCGTGCTTTGAAGTTAGACGAGGACAACGACCAGATAAAGGCGAGCTTGAAGGAGGCAGCAGAGAAGGAGGAACAGAGCATCAAGTCGGGAACGATTGTTTTCGCCGCGAAACGAAAGCGAGACGAGGATGGGAAGAAGTCCGCGGTGGGCGCGGGGAAGAAAGTAAAGAACAAAACGTTGTTGTCCTTCAACGAGGAGGAAGACGAGTGATGCTTTCGATTTCAATCTAAATCAGCGATTGAGCCCTTCGTGGCGTCGCTCGTCGGCAGCGCCATCTTGGATGCTCTGTCTTCCGCCTGAAACCGTTTACGCATCTCGTCGAGCTTCTTCTTTTTCTTCTTGCGCTCTTGCTCCCGCTGGATTCGCTGCATCCGGGGGATCTTGTACAAGTCTTCGAGGTTCGTTATGACAGGTACGTCAGGGTGTTCGCGCTGTGTCTTGTCGTCGTTCGTTTCCTTGTCGGACTCGTCACTCGCCCATCCGCCGTCGTCGCCGTCGAACGCGTACTCTTTCAGTGCGATGTCTTCCCACTCTGCGACAATGTCACCGGGGGGCGGCGCGACATCGTCGTCGCGTGCGGTCACGCCTGAAACGTCAGCTTCGTAGACATGGAGAGAATAAGGGCTCTGGGCGATGGGCGTTCCACCAGAGGTGACTTCGACGCGATAAAACCCTTTGTGCGCGGGCTTGAATGACACACGATACTGTCCATCGCCGTCGTCAGCGATCTCGACGTCGTCGATGACGGCGTCACCGGAGGCGATGGAAACATCCAGGGGAAAGTGCGTCGAAAGTTTTCCCTGCGCGGCGTTCCCGTGCCTGTCAACGCCGCGCACGCAAAAGACTGTATCTTCGCCGACCTTAGACTTCCGCACGCCGTCGCCGTCCACTTCGCAGCGCCTCGGTAAAGGCCGCGCTGGCAGAATCTTTACCGGGTACGGCGAGTCCGCGACGTGTTCGTCGCCGCCGATCAAAACGGAGCACTTGTACGCCCCGGCGACGGTGGTTCGAAACGTCACCGAGTACGTCCCGTCGTCGCGGTCGACGACGTCGGCAAAAGCGACGTCTCCCGTTTTGTTGTTCTCGAAACGCACGTAGAAGTCGTCTCCTCCGTTCAGACGCTTGTTTTTGACCTCATCGCGTGCCTCGATGGTGAACACGGTGTGTTCGCCGGCGACACCGCGGCTCAGCCCGGGACCCGAAACTTTCGTGAAGGTTGGGTCCGCCGTGCTCTGCAACCAGCAGTCCTCTTCCCACTCGCCGCGAAACACTGAGCCGTCCGCGTACGAACAGGCACCGTATCCGTGTCGTGTATCGTTTTCCCAGTCACCCTGGTACACTTCGCGGCTGCTTGCGTTCGTCATCTTCCCCTTCCCATGACGTTTCCCCTTCAACCACTGTCCTTCGTACACGGAGCCGTCGGGGTACAAGCGCTTGCCGACGCCCTCGGGCAAGTCGTTTCTCCACTCGCCTTGGTACCGCCCGCCGTCGGCGTATTTCGCAGACCCAGAGCCGTGCCGGAGATTGTCGCTCCAGGCGCCCTCGTAGGTCTCGTCCGTGGAATCGTACTTGCCCTCGCCGTGGCGCGAATCCTCCTTCCATTCGCCTTCGTAGGAAGTTCCGTCCGCGTACACGCACTTCCCCCGGCCGTGCCGGGAGTCGTCTTTCCACTCGCCGTCGTACTTGTACGCGCCGGACAAGTGAAACGTCCCGACGCCGTGCCTGAGGTCCTCCTTCCACTGCCCGTCGTACTCCATCCCGCCGTCGCTGGAAGAGAACTTGCCTTTCTCGCGCATGCCTCGATCGAATGTCCCTTGGTAGAAGCTCTTGTCCGCATACGAGTATCGCCCGCGGCCGTCCACGAAGTCGTCCACCCACTCGCCCTCGTACACGTCGCCGCTCGCGAACCGAAGCGTTCCCCAGCCCCAGCGGTGGTCGTTCCGCCACTCGCCTTCGTACACGTCTCCGTTGGGGTAACGGCAGACGCCTTGTCCCTCAGTCTTGTCTTCGACCCAGGATCCTTCGTACCGCAAACCGCTGATGTACGTTATGGTGCCCTCGCCGTGACGTTTGTCTTCCTTCCACCCGCCTTCGTAAAAGTCACCGTTCGAGCACTGATGAAGACCTCGGCCGTGTCTGATGCCTTCCACCGCCTCGCCCTTGTACTCATCACCGTTGGAATAGTTCAAGGTGACTTCGGGAGTGTACTCAGGAGGAAGCATCGGCGTTGACTGGTGATAGTCGTCGTGCGCGAGGTCGTGGAACTCGTCGTCCTCGCCGGGCTCCGCTCCATCCAGGGGAGGCGAAACGGCGGATGAGATGACATTGGAGTCGTCGTCGTCCGCCTCGAGGAGCGATTTCAGGCGGGCCACCTCTCGGCGCAACGCATCTGTGGAAAGGTCGGTGACGATAGTCTGTGCGTCCTCGGGATGGGGGGCTATCTCGACCATCGGATGACTGTCACTCGAGCTGCCGCACGTCGTGCGCGTCGGAATAACAACGCAACTCTTGAGTCCGAGAGTTTTTCCAAAAACCAAAGGTGCGCCTGTCTGTCATGTCTGTGTACCGGCATGACCGGTACACGTGGTGATTGTGTCGCCGATGGGCGAGAGCAAGAGAAATCATTGGGGCGGTGCACCACCACCTTCTATGGGTGCGCCTGATCGTACGGAGTGCGTGACGTGTAAAGCTAAGGGGAGCAAGTACAAGTGTCCAGCGTGCCGCTTGCCCTACTGCTCGGTCGCCTGTTGCCGGGAGCACAAGGGTGCGTGTCTGATCTCACTTCTGCTCGCGTAATTCTCAGTTTTAGGGCACCCACTGAACCATCCGTCGTCCCTCTCCCTGCGCAGAGAACTCTTGCGCGCCGAAGAAAGAGCCCGAAGAAAAGCCTCCGACGGAAGAGCCGTCGGTGAAGACCGAGGCACCCGCTCCACGACCTAAGCGCTCGTTCGAGGAGGACGCGGAGGACGAAGACGGGGCGAGACTCCGTCGAAAGCACCTGGTCGCGGTCGCCACGAGCGAAGAAATTCGGGAGTGCCTGAAAGACGAGAGGCTCGTCAACACCGTCGCCCGCATCGACAGTACCGCACGCGCTGAGCAAGCTTTGGACGCCGCGTGCGAGGATCCCGCGTTTCGTGAGTTCACTGAGAAGATATTGAACAGACTGGAAGAGGCTTCGTCGTCAAAGAGGTGATCTTCTACTCTCTTCGGAGACAGTGCTGAGGAGGCGGGTTTAGGATGTTCAAGGCACTCAGAGAGAAGACGAAGCAGAGGCTCACCGAGGCGACGGAGCGGGCGGCAGAGCTCAAGGATAAAGCGAAGCAGAGATTCAACGACGCGTCGGAGAAAGGAAGGAAACTCCGGGAAAACGTAGAGGTGTTCACCGGAGTCGACAAGGCTCGCGAAAGTTTTGCGCAAGCGGTGAATCCCGTCGGCGGGAGCAGCACGGCGGCGCGACTTGGCGCCTTTTCAGGAGCAGCTTTGGACGCCGAAGCATTGCGAGAAACGTTTGCGAAGATTGGATCCGAGCCGTACGAGCTAGTAGATGACGACCTCGATTATTCTGATGCGTTGAGACGGGAAACCACGGACGCCGGTCCGCGCGAAGACGTTGCCAAGGTGAACCGGCGGGTGGGAGCGGGCGCCGCCTCTGCGGAGGAAATCGTCAAGACCCTTCACGAAGACTTTTTCCTTCCCGAGGGAGACTTCGACCCTTTGAGGTACGTTTTGGAAGATTTATCGAAATCAGACCAGGATATCACTGTGGACGTGCTTCACAAACAAGAGGAGCGCTTGTCGAACCAGGTGGAAGCCGTGTCGACAAAACTTGCAAAAGACGTGAACGAGCACTACGAGGACTTCGTGCAGGGCATGCGGAACATCACTGAGCTCACTGATGGGTTAGAGCAAAGCTTCGTGATTGTGAAGAATGGACGGAGAAACCTCTCCTTTGCACGAGAGAGCGTGGGCCGTGCGATGAGAGTCGCAGAGTCACACACGCGGAAAAAGTCTCTCATGGCGGCACTCGACATGCTCGTCCGCGTGCGAGAATGCCAAAGTTTGGAGGCGCGAATACGCTCAAGCCTCGAGGCTTCGTGCTTTGTTGACGCCGTGGTGGAGTATGCGCAAGCGATGAACATATTGAAATCGCTCGATGGATTGACATGCGCGGAGACCCTGGGTCAAGACCTTCGTGCGTTATTGTGGGATCTGATGAATAGCGTCGAAGCGGTACTCTTCAAGGTGTGTGGAGATTTCAAGCCGGAGGAGTACAGCCCGCTTTTCGACGCTTACATGCAATTCGGAAGTGAGGTCAAGCCTCTCAGCGACAAAGTGCAAGAGCTGTTCCTGCGATCGGTTGAAACGCAAACGGAAGGGATGCTTCGGCTACACTCCATGACGCGTGCAGGCGTCACCGAGAACGACGACGCTGCTGCAGCGCGTAAGGCTCGGATGCCATATAAAGAGCTTTGCCAACAGCTCTCACCGACGCAATTCTTTCCATGCTTCCAGAAGACTTTAGAGGTTCTGTTTGCACTCCTCACTAGCCATCATAGAATGCTTCGGTGGCACGAGGAACAGGTCAAAGCTATAGAGAACAAAGGCGAAGACGCGGGCGAGAATCAAGAGCGTCTGGAGGCATACAAAGCTGTTGTTGGAGCACTCGTGCGGAGCCGCCGCGCGATTGCGGATATGGCTGGGGCGCGCATTGCTGCTCTTCTGCAGGCGTCCTCCGCTCCGTCATCTGGACAATTCAAGGCAGTCTTGGATTGGGCTAAGACTTTCATCGAGACCGCGGAAGCGTTTTGCGGTACGCAAGCTTCGACATTGCGAGGCCATCTCGAACGTGCTGGTGATCGCTACTTTCAACAGCTGCACTTGCAGAGGCTTGAAGCGATGCGCGAAATGCTGGAGAGCGAGATGTGGACGCGGCTCCCGAAGGCAGCCGCTGAACAGGCGCGCAGCGACATAAGGGCAGCGGCAGCTCGTGGTGGACGGGGCGTAACATCGGGTTTCGGAGTTGCTGCGTTCGGCGGTGCAGCCGCAGATGGAAGCGCGTTCGAAGCGCTGATAGCTAAGGGAAATCCCTTTGCGCAGAGTTTAGGAACGAGCGCGAGCATGGGATCCTTGACAGCTGACGCAGATGACTTACAACCTAAGTCGGATGGTACTGGTGAGGCGGACACCACGACAGGGGAAGAGGATGACGATGAGGATGCAGCTGTATCGGCAGCATTTATCGACGAAGATGATGATGATGATGAAGCGCTCAGCCCTGAGATGCGGAAAGCCCGCCGCGAGGCGCGTGCTGCTGTCGCTGCTGCAGACGCTGCCACGATCAGACAAGGTGATTCGAAGGGACTTGACGCTCGCAACGCGACGCTCACGGCGTCATCCCTTTACCTGATCCAGGGCGTTGCTGAGTACCTGCGCTTGATGCGAGTGCTCACTCCTTCCATGCCTGTTATCTTCCAAGGTCTGTGCTCGCTTTTTGAGACAACACTTGTCCGCATATTTGCTGCGTTTGGCCAACACGAAGCGCTGGATCCGCGATCTGATCTTATCACGCCGAGACTTCGAAACACGTTGGTTCGTCTGCTGAACGGCACGTCGCTGAGCACGATCATGAACCAGAGCGGTGGAATGGGTTCGGGTGCGTCAAAAATGGTGAACTCTTCAGGAAATTTGTACGGTTTGCGTGAGCGTGTAGTTGCGCTCGAGTCCCTCGCTTGTCTCGCTGAAGAGTTCAAGCGCCTGAAAGCGGGACTCAAGCAGACCTTGCCTTCCAGTGAAGATTCCAAGTTGGAGAGATTCTTCGGACAGACGATCGTGAGCGTGGAGGATGTTCGTGAGCACGTTTACGGGCATGTCGCCAGATTACTTCTGGATCTGTCTTGGGTTCCTGAGGTCATCGGCGATAGCGAAAAGCTGAGTGATGCGCTCAAGACGGGCAAGTACGCAAAGTCCACCGTGAGCACAGAGCACAACAAGTGGGTGAATGATCTGTCCACAGAACTCACGCAGTTCGGTGCGAAGCTCGCGATTGCGGACGTCACCGCAGAGGCGCTCGTAATGCTTTGGAACTACGCTATTGCGCAGACCGCGTCTGTGATAGTAGCAGGCTTCGCTCGTGTTAAAAAATGCTCGTCCGAGGGGCGCGCACTCATGGCTCTGGATTTGCAGGTACTTTATGGAAACATCAGACACCTAGCCCCTAAGGGCTCAAAACTCGAATTCGGGTATGCGCTCGAGTACGTGAAGGCGTTTTACATCGCCGCGGACCAACTTGAATACTGGTGCATGACACACGCTGAGTACTCCCACGCACAGAGAGTGGCGTTGGTTAATCAGATTGCAGGTGCATTTGGTTGGTCCTCCTCGGCGAAGAGTGAGTTCCTCGCGAAGATTGGGTCTAGTGAGCTGATGATGTAGTTTTTGAGGTAGCTTCGACTTTGAATTGTCAAAAAGTGAAATCTAAACTTTTCTGAAAGAAACAAATCATTAGATAGTTTCTGTGAGCAAATTGCTGCCAGCAATTGTCGGCGACAATTGCTGCCAGCAATTGTCGGCAGCAATTTACAGAACAAGCTTTTTTCGCAAATTGTCGCCTCAAATTGTCGCCTAAGGGGACAATTAGGCGACAATTTAAATTGTCGCCTCTTTTCAAATTGTCACCTAACTATTTGCCCACTGGCATTTTATGATTATGCAAACCCTACACTAGAAACTCATACCCTAAACGTTCACTTTTATGTTTAGGGCAGAAAAACTCTGGAATTACATCCAGTGAGTTTCTAGTGCAGAATTTAGTCAAAATAAAACTATATAGGCAAATAGTCAGGTGACAATTTGGGGAGGCGACAATTTAAATTGCTGCCTCTAAGGGCAAATTGTCGCCAAATTGTCGCCTGTAGGCGACAATTTGACGAAGAGGCGACAATTTGAGGCGACAATTGCTGGCAGCAATTTGCCACAGAAACTCTCTATTGCGACGGGATGCTCTCGCGGTCAAGCTGCACCCAGCTCTTGAAAGGTTTGCCGCGGAGTACGGCCAGACGAGTCTGTCGGTTGCGTCGTCTGAGGTCATCCTGATCGGAATCTCTGTCCCGACCTTTCGTCTCCTTCCATTCAAGATGGCGACGTTGTTGATCTTCAGCTGAAGTCACTCGATGCTCTCTCATGACCGGTGCGGGGAGGTCGGAGTAATCCTTCGAGGTGTCGTCAAACTTGATTTCATAACCGTCGTCGCGAAATAAGCGCTTCCATTCCGAGTTCGAGTGTTCGTGGGGAGACGCATAAAGCGCTAAATTCGTCTTGTGCAAGAATAAGGTGACAATACCGTCCTCGTCGATGTCCCAAGCACACATATCGGGGACAACACGATCATCCAGATCCCCAGAAAGGTACACTCGGTCACCGTTTCGGTCACGCACGCAAATGTGCGTGGCTGAGATGTCGACGTCGAGAGAAGAACCGGAAGTGCCACGCTGAATGCCAAGGACGAGAACGCAGATTTCAGATGCACTCTGACGCCATCTACACTTACCGTGTGACGGAGAGAACCAAACGTCCTGGTCTATTTCAGCGCGGTTATAGTGCACGCGAGCCATGCAAAACGCGTGTTTGTCGACACGCTCAACAGGATCACCATTGGCACGAGTGATAGAATACGACTGATAGGGCAAGTCCATGGCTAAGGACGGACGGGACACCTCGACCAGCGCAGTGGAAGTGTCATCGGCGATCATGCGCTCCTGAAAGCTCGCCTTTGCGTCATTGAGATGAACCTCTTCAACGAGGCAATCATGCGCAATGCATGGACCCAGTAACGACACGATAGTCGGCTCATCGCCGATGCTCTTCAACACAGATACGCACGCCTGCAGTCGTGATAAAAAGGTGAGCGAAGGAAAAATTCAAAAGTAGATTGATAAGCACTTACCTCACCGCGCTGTCTGCTTTCAATTTGGAACTGGTATTCAATCTGCGCGTACAAGAGAAATTCAATAAAGGAAATTCATGGAACCAGAAATCAAGTGAGCTAACTTACCTTCAGCTTTCGTTCGGAGCAGAGTGAAACGCGCTCAATGAGTACATCCTTGAAGCCGATGTCGCAGCCTCGCGCGAACGTTTCTTTCACAGATCGTCGGGCTGCTGCACCGAAACAGCCAAGCTTATCACAGTCATATCGCATTATACCCTTCACAAAGAAAATGTTCTCAGCAGCTTCGTCTGCGTCAATCGTCAGTCCATGCTCAACCGCAAGTTGCTGCTCGTTAATAACGCTCAGGACTGCACTTGATTGCGCATGCGTAAGCTTCTTGATGACTTCCTCAACCTCAGTCGCGTAGTCTTCGTTGTCAGGGTCCTGCGATAACCATTGGATGCCGAGCGTTAGCTCGTGAAAGGAATGCAAGATTTCAACGCAAGAACGTACCAGTTTTTTCGCTATCTGGAAGCAGCTTGCGGCCTTAACGATGTCACCCCCGTCGCTCTTGTCCGGTGCTTTAAACCCCTCCCCTTGAAGGAACCACGCCCAAGCGTCGAGAGGGTATTTCCTTCGTCTACATAAATCATTGTTAGTCAACTTAGCGAGAAAATATATGAGGGGCGCAAAAATTACTTACTCCCATGGTTTCGACGTTCCAGGTGCCTTCAAGACGGTCTTGATCATGATCTCGTTGTTGTTCGCGTCATCAGAAATCAGTCTCAGCGCTGCTCGTGCATCTGCGACGACCTGTTTGAAACATAATGCAAATTTGTACATGCATGCGCGCTGTAATTTAATCGTAAAGTCAGTTCTTCTGTTGCAGTCGCATTGAATTTATCGCAGCAAGAATAAACGCACCTGCACATATGCCATCGTCGCGCTCATGGGAGCGAGTGTCCAACTTGCAACGCAGTTTTCGTAGTCAGTTTGGGTCTTTTTCGTGCTGCTCTGCCACGATTTTATCTGCAGAAACATTGCTTCTCGCTTTTCCTGCGGCGATACGGTTTGTCTCGATGGCTTAGCTATGATACCCTTGGCCTCGTAGTCGTGGAGGATCGTGATGACGAAATCTGCGAGCTGTTCTCGAGTCATTCGACTCGCTATCTCTGAAACGGCGCGGTGGTACTCGTTGTGCGCCTTCGCTTTGTCCTCGACCAGTTTGTATGACTGGCTGAGTGCGTCGAGCGCCTGACCGTAGTGTTGCAGTCCTCGGAGAGCCGTGGCTTTTCTCCACCAAGCCTTCGCCCATTTACCGTTCAACTCGCAAGCGCGCTCGGCATCCTGCAGTGCCTCGGCGAATTTGTTTGCCTGCGAAAGAAGACGTCATGTCGCGTCAGTTGATGAGCTGTTGTCGAACCCACGTCGAAAGCATGAAATGACTCAGAGAGACGCTCACTTTGGCGTATGCTAACGATCGATTCGTGTACAGCGCGAGGGATTCTTTGTGCCCTCGTGGAAGGATGTCTAAACAGTCAGAGTACCTGCATGAACTCGGAAGAGGTCAGACACACGGCACTTTTTTTTTTTTCTTTTGGGCAAATGGAGACAAGACAAACCGAAGGAAGCCGACAAAGTAGAGCGGGCGAGAAGGGTCATCACGCACTTGGTGTATGCGTCCTTGTAGTTGCCAGCCTTCAGTGCGTTATCTGCTTGAATCTTGACGTAACCCATCTTCATAATCCTGTGTTAGGAGGAAGAGAGAACGCTCGTTAGATGGGCTGCAGTCATCTCAAACAGAAACGTTCGCTCGTCGAGACAGCCCATTCCTCCCATCCGTGAGAGAACGTGAGGACGTGGAGAAGCCACTCGAAGATGTGCTTACCAGAACTCTTCATCGCCAGAGAATCTTCCATCAGACGTCATGCTGATCCGCGACGCAGATCGTGCGACGCTATGGTCCGCACAACACGACGCGGGTCCCTTTGGCGAGATCCTTTAGGGAGGCGAAGAGGCGTTTTTTTCGCGTCCAAGTTTGATTTAATTTTTAGTAATTCTCGCAATTGATTACAAAGTTTTAAACCGCGATTACGATTTTTTGCTGATGCGCAGATGCGTGATTTCTGGATTTTCGGCAGCGCGTTTCTTGATTGTCGGGCCTGCTGCGGACCGCCGCCTCACTTTCGCCACCACCGCCGCCGCCTATCATGGGCGCGGAAGAAGCATCAGTGGGCATAGAGTGTAATGCCAACTCGGCGGAGGGCTTCCGGGCGATTCTCAAGGAGAGATACACCGACTTTGTGGTGAATGAGATCGACCAGGATGGAGAGGTGGTGCACCTTACGACCCTCGATGCGTCCATCGACGACGAAATCGACGAGATGGAGCAACAAAAGCGACAAAAGTTTGCTTCCCCTGCTGTCGAGAGGGCTGAGGGTGATAAACCCGAGCAGAAGAATGTTTCTAGTGAACCTACACCCACGCCCCATGATACGGCAGCTCCTGAGATCGTCTCAGCGGAGGCCAACACTCTGCTAAACGAAAAGATAGAGTCTGCGGTTACCGAGTTCACCAAGCTCGCCGGGGCGGAAGAGGCAGCCCGACTGAAAACGTTTCTTGAGCAGCCGGGCGTGCTCTCGCCGGCGCCAGAAGGATCCGAAGCACCTTCAGCTCTTGTTCTTGGATCGAGCAACGATAAAGCGTATCGAACAAGTTTGCACGTGTTCTTCAACTCGCATTTTCAACTCACCACGGACTCGGTGGAGCCATCTGCTGGAGGCGAGGGAAGCGGCGTGACGAAGAAGGACTCGAAGAAACCACATCTTTGCATTAGGGTGCACCCCAAGCACACAAAGGGAAAGAAAGGCGGGGGTGATAAGAAACGTGGGCGCGACGAGGGAAACGATAATAACTGGAAGGGGCATAAAAGATGGCCCATGGACTTGCCTCAATACCTCGAGTTTACCTTGTGTAAGGAGAACAAAGAGACGCAAGACGCGATGGGAGTGATTTCGCGCATCCTCCGCACCAAACCCAGGGACTTTGGCTTTGCCGGAACAAAGGACAGACGCGGTGTGACCAGCCAACGAATGACTCTACACAAGGTACGCGCCTCGCGATTGGCGAAGCTGAAGCTGTTTCAAATGAAGGTTGGTAACTTTAAGTACGTTGACCGCGAGCTTGGCCTTGGTGATCTCAAAGGTAACCTTTTCACGCTGACACTGCGCGGCATCGAAGGAGGAACTGAGGAGACTGTCACGCGCGCAGTGAATGAGCTGAAGTTGAGTGGCGTCATAAACTACTTTGGTTTACAGAGGTTTGGGACGCACGCTATAGGTACGCATGAAATTGGCGCAGCTTTATTACGTGGAGCATGGGCGGAAGTGCACGATCTCATCCTCAGACCGCGAGATGGGGACAACGGAGATGCCGCTGCTGCTCGCGTCATCTACAAGGAAACCGGTGACGCCGCCGCCGCTCTGAAACGAATGCCGCGGTTCTGCACGGCTGAGAGGGGACTCCTCGAAGCGTTGGGTCGATGCGACAAAAACGATCTAGTCAACCCACTGAGCGGCATTCCTCGCACGACACGTAAAATGTACGTGCACGCGTACCAGAGCTACATGTGGAACAAGGCTGCGAGCGAGCGCGTCAGGCGCCACGGCTTGAGCCGCCCCGTGGCTGGAGACTTAATCGTCGACGACAGCATGTTGCAATATGCTGGAGAGGATGACGGCGACATTTTCTCGAGAGTCCGCGAAGTCACAGAGAAGGAGGCAGCATCTGGAGCATTCAATATCACGGACGTCGTCTTGCCTCTGCCGGGGAACAGGGTGATATACTCTGAGAGTCTGAAATCGCTGTACGAAGAGATTTGCAAGAAAGACGGGGTGCAGCTCACTGGTTTCGCGCACACGGTGAAGGAATATTCCTTTGGATTCCTTCCTGGTGCTTACAGGAAGCTCGTGATCAAGCCCGATAAAATCGAGTACTCGTTCGCGAGGTATTCCGATCCAAATGCTGATCTGACAGCAACTGACCTGATGCGCGTCGAGGCCGGTGATGATTCAGTGCAAGCCTTGGGTGAAGACAAGGACGGAAAGTTTCTTGCACTTCGTCTGAGTTTCGCTCTCCCGACCAGCTCTTATGCGACCATGGTAATCAGGGAGCTTATGAAGTCGACGTCGTCTCAGGCGGCACATAGGGCGATGACGCTCGCCGACAAGGGAGAAGAAATCGCGGGATAGATATTAGCTTTGTTCATTCACCTTTAGGTTGCAGAAAGCACAAGGTTGCTAACCACATACACACCTCGCTGGTGCTGCAAACCTCAAACCTTCGTTGTCCAAAAAGTGCAAAAAAGCGTCCATCAACAATCCCTACACTGCAGAAAGCGCAGCGCGCGTTGGTGCCACGGTGTCGGCACCAGCAGAGGAGTCCTTGCGATCAACGACGCGTCATCCAGGGCCGGCGTGATTTGCTCGCATGAGCGCCCGCGCGGTGCATGTGCACCCGGTCCTGTCGAGCTTGGGAGCGACGCGCTCAAAGAAGGTCGGCGGGCGTTTTGGGGTTGTGAAAGCCACTCGGGGCAGGGATGCTTCGAGGTGCGCGGCTGCACAAAGCGTTGACGGTGTCGGGGAAATCGAGGAACTACATGCGTCGTTCCCCTTTAGCCGCGAACAGTGGGATAACTTCATGAAAGAGTACTGGCAGAAGCGACCTGTGGTCATCCGTGGTGCTCTCGAGCCCGGGGAGGCGTCCATGCCTATCGACTCCAGCGAACTGGCTGGTTTGGCGTGCGAGTCCGAATTTCAGCCTCGCATCCTCAAGAAAGGATCTAATGGCCCTTCCGACTGGTCCCTGGACCTTGGACCTTTCACGGAAGAAGAACTCCAATCACTTCCGTCGGACGGATCGTGGTGTGTCGTGGTAAACGACTTAGAGAAACACATCCCTGAGGCGACAAAACTCCTCGACGCCTTTGACCACTTTCCGCGTTGGCGCGTGGCAGACGTGCAGGCCAGCCTGTCAGGAGAGGGTGGGGGTGTCGGAGCGCACTCAGACCAGTTCGATGTATTCCTGATGCAAGGCGAAGGTCGGAAACGATGGTCCATATCGGATGATCCAGAGTACGCACCTGAGAAGGAGGAGTCTTTCTTTGAAAACATCGACGTGCGAGTGTTGAAGGACTTTCAGCCAAAGACCCGCAGCCTTCTGGAGCCAGGAGACGTGCTGTACTTACCACCGAGAGTGGCACACCACGGCATCGCCGAGGGTTGCGACGCAGTTTGCGTGACGTATAGTATCGGATTTCTTGCGCCGACACACGATGACTTGATATTGTCATACGCGCAGTCGGCGGTGGATACACGGAACGCAGTGACGGAGCGCTGGAGTGATCCGTGGTTAGAGCCCCAGGCAGAAGTCGGGCAAATATCGCAAGCCGCCGTGAAGCAAGCGGGAGACATCATCCGTGACTCGATGCCTAAAACGGAGGCGGATATTGCGAGATGGTTCGGTTGCCACGTGACTGGTAACTTGGGATTCGACGGAGAGCAGGCTATGCCCGAGGAAAAACTCTCTCCCGACGAGTTGCAAGATGTTTGGGCGGAAGAGGGTGCGTTGATTCGTCGCGCAGACGTCAAGTTTGCTTTCATAGACGAGGTCGCTGACGGTAGTCTTGAAGGATGCTTGTTTTTCGCGGGCGGCGAGGTGTGGCATTTGAAGTCAGCCAGCAGCATTCAGCTTGCTCGACACATTGCGAACAACGATGAGATTATGGCTGAGAATTGGCAAGGCCTTTCTGACGGGGTTGGCCACGAAATAGACGGCGACGGTGTGGCGCTCGTACACGACCTTTTCTCGAGTGGTTTCCTATTTCTAGACGGTGACTAGCACTCGTTGTGAGCAA
>JACLAB010002969.1_pt1 | contig 14261 bp, 10 predicted proteins | sample 8027921 | NCBI WGS metagenome assembly JACLAB01 (sample SAMN15725117, study PRJNA655200) | protist metagenome | isolation source: fluorescence activated cell sorting (FACS) single amplified genomes of... | place: USA: West Boothbay Harbor, Gulf of Maine | collected 2000-07-19
GGTTAACGTCTATGGCGGCCATGACTGGAGCGCAGCGACAAGGGATTCCTCGAATTTCTTGAAGTTTTCTAAACGCAAGTAAAATATTTTACGACAAATCCTATTTATGGTTAGGGCCCACCGCGGCCGTGACTGGAGCGTAGCGACCAAGGACTGCCCAAATTCTTAGGGGGAGGGTAGAAACGTGTTTCTATTATCAGGTCTCCTGTGGACTTCTTGTGAGCTGCGCGATAGAAGGTGTCACTGAAGGTCATAGGCGCTCGATGGCCATCACAACTGGAGCGAAGCGACGAGTGTTCGTGACCAACCGCGGCCGTGACTGGAGCGAAGCGACCCCGATCCCCGAAAGGTAGAAACGTGTTTCTACCCTCCCACGGCCATATACCAATTGAGACCAATATGAGACAGGGCGAAAAGGTGATGAAACGAAAACCGGTTTTTCAGGCACGATTACTAAAAAAAAGGTTCGTCTCTTTTGATGACACTTTGACACTTTATTCTCGAGTTTCATTCAGAGGGTTCTTGAATTCTTGAGGTTCAGGATTTCAAGATACTTCTATATATATATTATATATATATATTGAAACAATATATATAAAACTGTCAAAATAAAGAAAGACAGGTTTTTCTGAGCAAATATATTGGTGTGCAAAAAAGCATACACTCGTATAATTTTCCAACTCATATTTTATCGTATCCAAAATAGTGAAATGTGAGACTGCTGGTGTATACGACAAAGTTCAAGTCAACAGCTGGCGAGTCACAGTTTCACGATTTCGCGAAGAGGAAGGACGCTTAAAGAATTCGCGCGAGAGAAATTTACAAATGAACGCGTACTCTTGTCGCGAAATCATAAACACTGAAAATCTCGACCGCATCATCAAAGCGAAACGCCTGGACACCGGGCAACTCACGCAACTCCAACGACTTCGTAAGCGTCTGAAGGAGCACGATGGGTACGCGCACAAGGTTGACTTCGCCCTCAATCCACAGGAGCGCAGAGGACGCCTGTATCCCAAACGGGGCGCGTCTTCCGTCCAAGGGCTAAAGCGTGACGTCCGAAAAGCTCTCACGCACGACAGCTACACCGACATCGACATGGTCAACGCGCACCCGTGCATCCTCTCTCAACTCTTCAAGAGACACAGCCTCGAGTGTCCGTACCTCGACGAATACATCGCGAGCCGCGAGGAGCATCTCGAGAGTGTCATGCGAATCATCGACGACACCATCGCGGCCCTGTTTGACGACACGCCAAAAAATAGGGTGATAAAACGCGAGCACGCGAGTGAATCGTCGAGCCTCCGCCGAGACGAGGCGAAGACGCAATTTCTTCGGGTGATGTACGGGGGTAGACCAGACACGCTATGTATCGAGACCCGCGATAAGCACACTTTCTTCATCGACTGGACGCCTCCCAACTTTCTTCGACTGTTTCACAAGGAGTTTCAGCAAAACTCCACGACCCTTCTGTCGCTGGACGAGTTCAAGACATACTTGAAAGATAACCGCAACCCTCTCGGAACGGGAATGTCTCTTCTGGCGCAGGATATCGAGAGACAAGTTATCAGCGTCGCCATCCAGACCTTCAACCAGAGCGAATACACGACGGGAACCATAATCCATGATGGGTTCCTCGTCGAAAGCCTGGACGTGAAGGATGAAGTGTTGCGAAAAGCAGAACAGGCTGTGAAGCTCATGAAAGGGTACGACATCAAACTCGAGAAGAAGTCCCTCAAGGATTTTAACGAGGAGTGTCTATGGGGCACCACAGGCGACGACGATGGGGAGGAAGAAATCCAAAGTGAGAGTGACACCGACATCACCAGGCACTTCATTGCGTTCATGGAGGAAAAAGGCCATGCATTCACGAGAAGCGAAGGCGAGGTGTTTTGGTTTAACCCAGACCACGGGATTTATCTTACCGGCCTTCGTCAGCTTCGTGTGTACATGAACGACTGTCCCCGTCTACCAGCAGACCGGCGCGGTAAGACAGAAGAGCAGAACAAGCTGGTGAGGCAGATCGAGAGCATCGTGAACGACGACCCTGAATTTCGAAACAAGGTGGTGCATACCACATATCGAAAGATAGCTTTCAAAAACGGGTATTACGACTGCGACAAGAAGACTCTATGTGACTACAACCGCGATGTGTACTTCTTGATGAAGGGCAGTATTGACTTCGAGGAGTCCGATGAGTGTGTACGACAGGAGGTTTGGGACAAGCTGTTCATGGGGGTGTTCGGGACTGAGGAGGTCTCGATGTACATGCTCCAAAGCTTCGCTCGTGCAATGGCTGGTGAAATCAAAGACAAGCGTCTGTTCTTCATCATCGGCGAGCCAAACTCGGGGAAGGGTACGATCACGGAGGTCTTTCGTCTCGTATTCGCCTCCCAGTTCAACACCCTCAACGCTCAGGATTTCTGTGCCAAGAAGAGTGACGGGAACTCCGCCCTCTCCAACCAACATCTGGTTCAGGGGAGAGACAAACGCATCGCCTTTCTCAACGAGACCTCTCGAGCCAGGGGTCAGGAGTGGAATGCCCAGGCTATCAAGGTGTTCTCTAACGGCGGGGAGAGCATCTCGGGTCGTCTCAACTACGACCGTGAAGCCAAGTGCTTCATCAACCAACAGACTGGGTTCTGCAACATGAACGACACCCCGAAAATCAACGGGTTTCAGTCGGATGTCAAGGTCAGGTGTGTGGCTGTGAGGACTGCGTATTCGTATCTTAGTCCTGCTGACTATGACGAGAAGACGGCGAAATCTTTCGAGAAAGTAGCCGACGAAAACATCAAAGATGGGTTTCTCCGTAGACCTGAGGTCCTCCAGGCGTTCGCTCAGTTAGTTTGTGAGGGTTATGTCTCTCAGAGACCTGTCATGCCCGAGAGCATCAATAGGGAGACTGACGAGTGTTTTGAGGAAGAGGACGAGGAAACCAAGATCAAGAGTCTCTTTGAGTATGTCAAGTGGGAAGGTAGCGAGGAGAAGTATAGACCTTTTGTGACAAAGAGACAGCTTGTCAGGAAGCTCGAGGAAAACGGGGTCCATCTCTCAACCAATCGGCTCACGAGGCATATGAAGGGATGGGGGTATCCCGCTGGCGACAGGAAGAATGGCGAGCGTGGGTGGTATGATATCAAGTTTGTGCACGACATGGAGTTCAGGCACGATTACTAAAAAAAGGTTCGTCTCTTTTGATGACACTTTGACACTTTTTTCTCGAGTTTCATTCAGAGGGTTCTTGAAGTCTTGAGGTTCAGGATTTCAAGATACTCTATATTGAAACAATAGATAAAACTGTCAAACTGTCAAAAAGATGTTGACGAGCGACGTTTCTACCTGGTTATTTTGGTCTCATTTTCGACGGGAGGGTAGAAACGGCCATCACGTCAAGAACACCACATCCCTCGGCAGCCCGAGTCGCCAACAAAAATACAGGCAACCGCCCGCTCGGAACCTCCACGCCGTCCACCAGCTTCCTGAACTGGATGCGCCTCCGAGGCACGATGACCTGGATGTCTTGGAACAGGTCCCGGAAGTAACGCGTGGTTAGCGTCGAACACGGCATGATCACGACGAAAGGTTTGCCCAACTCACGCAGGCGCGCGAGGACTCGGGGGAGCTCCACTGAAGGGTGGGTTGGTCACCACGCACTCACCGAGGTCGTGCTCGAAGAAGTCGAGGTCCTCGTGGATGACATCGAACCCAAGCTCGGTCAGGTGGGCACCAGACGTCCCGTCGCCGTAGAAAGCTTCCCACAGGGTGTGGTGGCGAGGGATGTAGGCGCTCACGTCCTCCCACGCGGAGAAGGGGGCTGTTAGACTCCACTTTGCGATCGAGGCACGGGCCATGTTTTTGGTGGACAACTCACGCTCTCACCAGCAAGTAGTCGTCATCATCAGGTGCCTTCGTTCAATCTAATAATTATTTCCTTCGCCCGTATAAATTTAACTCCGCGAAATCATGCCGGGGTCGGTGCCCCCCCCGGCCGAAGAGCGCGCCCTTTTCCCGCCCGTTTTTGAAAACTCTACTGTGCTGGAGGTTCTGCTCTTGCATGTCTAGGAAATCATTTGAACCTGACTTGCATAAAAAGTTCCGATCGTTGAAAACATAGGTGATGATTTCTTTTTCAAATTTGCCTTGACACAACATTTTTTGTCGATTCAAAAACTTAAGTCTCATTGTTATGACTACTGGTTTGCCGGTTGTACCTTTGACGATATTTCTTCATAGCGTGACAGCAAACTTTCCAACGGGGCAAACTTCGATCTTCGTTGTTGGCCGTACGTAAAATGCACCGCCAAAGCCTTCCCTACAGATTCAGAGTGAACTCCATACTTCTGTGGGAGGTAAGCTGATATCCAAGATTCTTCGCGCTTGTCGGGGGCAATTCCGACCGATGCACCAGCCAAGGTCTGGCCGCCTATGACAAAAAAATTCATACACCATCTGTACCAGCCAGAGGCGCAGATATCAAGTTTTGGTTGCCCTTTCTGACATGGACACGTGTTCATGTCCCACGTGTGGTAGTGATATTTATAGGTAGTGCCAGCTTCTTGATGGTCCAAGAAAGCCAGGTGCTGTGCATATGCAAGTTTTGAATTTGTCCATGAATCATCATAGTAACCGAAGCCGTGTGATGTTGGAGGCTTGAAGGCTCCCATTGCTTCATGAAGAAAAGGCAGTTGACAGTGATTCACAATGTTTCCGATGGCAATCCCATGCAGCTTAAATAGCTGGTTTTTGTGAAATAATTTGTGCGCAACGAGATGTGCGACAGCGCCTCGCTCGATGTAAACGATGTCGTCGTCGACGCGGACAAACAAAGTGTTGTTGTATGGTTGAAGGAGCTCTTCCCATACCTCAGCATCATGTCGCCCCGCTTTACAACCCATCCAAGACTTGTTCGAACAAAGTAGTTTCACGATTCCAGGATGGGACTCCGCCCAGCTATGGGCAAGAATAGAATCCTCTTCGTTATGAGTGCTCATGGACAACCATATTTCATCAGCTACTCCTCCATGAGATGTAGTCTCCCGGAGAAGGTAGGGTTTCAAAACATTTGCGGTCCGGGTGCGACCAAACCAAACCAGCATCACAATCTTAGAGTATGGGTTTCCTTTTAAAAGCTCTTCTCTGACTCGTCGAGACAAAGCGGAAAGATCGGATTGATCAATTTGATGTGGTGGGTTTTTCTTCATCTGACTGACAAGGCGGGCTTTTTCACGGTCTATGCACCTGTCGAAAGAATAATCTTGCATACGTATATATGCTCGCTGATCATACTTCGGATTGATCCACACTTCATTCCGGTGGCCGATTTGATCAAAGTTAGGACTTGCTCAGCCAGATAATAGTTGTGTCCACAGCATTAGCAAATACAAATTTTGGCCAATGCTCAGGAACTTCAAGAATTGCCTCTTGATATCTGTCTCGCTCCGCATTATCGAGAACTAAAATCCCATCGTGTGCCTTGAGCAGCCCTTCACGAATAACTAACCTCAAACATGCAGATCTTGAGCGCCCGTCAATCACTATGAAGTCGAATTCCCTGCGCTCTAATTGCAACCCTTGTTGCACATAGTTTTCATAACCTTTGTGCACATCGAGATAAGAAGCGATGGATTTCATTTGTTTCTGCTCAATCTGAGATTCAGAAATGATCGCGGGAACAAACTTTCCTGTCCAGCGTTGATTAATGGGGTAATCCAACTGCGCAACTCGTGTACGACAATCGAGATAAAAAAGCTCGTTGTGCTCGATAGAAGTGAGAGAAGCAAGCCGCTGCAAGTACCAGAGTGTACCACTTCCACAAGACCACTCCAAACCGTGCATGCTAGGTTTCAAAATGCGTTCGAGAGCATATATTGCGCACCTGGTGATCCAGGGCTCGCAGGTTGAACCCATTAGGTCCGGAGAGTGTGTTTTCGGTCTTTTACCCAGGTGAAGATCACAACGATGTCCTAAAGAAACCGGTTTCAGCTGCATCCATTTGTCAGCTGGCAAGTCAAGAAATTTCTCGCACTCAAAAACAGTCGCTGTGCATCAAATGCCATGTCCTGAGCGCGCGGGCGCGTCTCTATAACCGTTTGACCATTTTCGTCTGAGTTCCCTACCAAAAGCAAGTGTTTCTGATCATACTTCGGATTGATCCACACTTCATTCGAGTGGCCGACACCATCTGCGAAACGACAAAATCCATGGTGGTGGAGATATCTCCTAATTTTAGGATTCGTGCCTTCGTCAACCTTGCGCATTTCCACCAAAATCACAAATGTAGGTGTTCTTCTGAAATTCATCGTATCAAGCGTTGCAAGCTCTGCTCCCTCCACATCAAGACTTAGAAAGTCGATGTGATCGATTCCACTTCTCTTTAGCGCATCGTCCATCCTCAGACAAGGAGCCCAAGAAACTTTTTTTCGTTTATTTTTGCTTTTTGAGTTTGGGCTGGTGCTTGCCTCGGGCCCAGTTCCATACAGCTTTAGAAGTTTGTCGTCAGAGCATATCGCGGCATGGAGGGTTACAGCGTTGGTACCTTGCCCGCGATTACGCTCCAGCGCGTAATAGTTGTCAGTTTCCCCCTCGATGAGAAGTCCACTCCAATTGAGTGCGTGCTCGTATATGTAAGTGTTGGAAAAACGCAACCCGTCAAGCGCACCCAGTTCGACAAAGGTACCATTTTGCAGGCCGTGGAAAAAATGTTCATGAAGGTATTTGTCCTCTTTTTCTTGACTCAGCCAGCCGAGAGAGCCGTGATACCTCGCGTCCAAGTCTGATACGTCCACGGAAACACCAAGACTCGACCCATCAGATCGTTTGTACTTCAAAAGAATCGACGACGGGCACTTGGTAGCTTCATTTGCGACCGAGTACAGCATAGGATCGGTGTTCCCAACCAAACGATCAATACTTTGTTTTGAAAGAAGAATCGAAAGTGACAAGCTAACGCAAACTGCTAGGTATACTAAACACTTACGAAATGCACTCTTCCTTCGGCGAGTTCTCATGGCGCTGATTAACGTGTCGCTTCAAAAAAATGTTAAAGAGTTAAAACTTGTGGTCGCCACCAAAACCACCAAAACCACAACTTTTTCAAAAACTAATAAATTCCCCGTAATTCCGCCGTAATTAAGTATTTCACATAAATTCGGCTGAACTCGGCGGTAGCGGGTGTAGCGGGGTCATGTTAGGGTCAAATCGCCTATGAAATCATGTATCCCCCTATCAAATTCATAGGTAAATATACCTTCGAACGAAACTTACTGTATGTGTTTTACGAATGAAGGTAAATATATAAATAGATACCTTCGAAGGTACGAAGCAAGGTAGGTACGTACGTTTCGTACCTTCGTACTGGAAGATTATTTTTATTCGGCATATATAGCCGAGCGATCTTACGAGGATTGCACAAAAAAAATTCAGCCATTCCTGGACGTCGTTAATCAAGGTCGAAGGTTTATTTTCCCCATACATTGTCACACATTTTCACATCGTTAACTCAGAATCGTTGGTTTAGCGTTACATATATTTGAAGCATTCATTGGACGAAATAAACCAATTTTCTTGAGTCACGTGTGAAAAGTTTGTCCCATAGTGTTTGCCATACGTGAGGACATTTATACACTATAAAAAACGATTAATTTCACATTTGTTAAATCACACACATACATACATGTCTTGTCATCATTTGCCACGAAAGTCACTTCGTTTCCACGAGGTTGGCCCTGCGGCATACTTGCCGCGGCTCATCTGCTGTTTATTTCGCGATCCTTCAACGTAATAATACGCACGTACCCACAATTCTATCATGATTTAATTACCATGCGGGGGGCTATGCCGACACACCTGGGGCGAACCCACGAAATCACGTTAATCACGACTACGCAGTTCCCCCCTGGAGAATTTTTATTATTACGAATAATGTATGAAGCAATCAATCAAGTAATAAGCGTAATAAGGTAATAATACGTATAAGGTTAATATGGATATATGATTAACTAATAATAATTAACCACATCCACGCTTTATTTGCCGAATACATCCCGCACGCAAAAAAATAAATATTAGATGCAATGGATGCTTGACAACGTTGTCTTTCAAGTGCGATAGCGGTTTCCTGCTGCTGCATGCGTGTCACTGCTACACTTCCCGAAATATGAGATGCAGACTCCGTAAATGCTTCCACAACCGCCACAAGGTTTGGTGCAATCTCATCTTTCTCTCTTTGATCGGTGCATACATTTTCAGGCGGGTCCGTCTCCCTTCTGCTGACCCCAAGACTCTAAAGACCCGAGATTATCGGACCAACTCAACGCTATTTTTGAACCACCTCGAAACCATGGGACGTGTTAGTTGCGAATACTTCGACATAAATAATATCATACGAATAGATATGATGGCATCCGTGACTAGGCATGACCAACTGTGGAAGGAGGGGCATTTCCCATATCACGGATGCCCTCGCCCACAACCTAAAGGGAGTAGAATCCGCTCCACGATTGGCTATGCTAATCAGCACGACTCGCACAGCCTTCGGCTTGCCGTGTTGACAGTCTTAGACTCAAATTACCTTGAAGTTCTTCCTAGCTGGGCTATTCAGATTCAATCACTGAAATATGCTTGTCACGTGATAGCTGTAGATGACAAAGTTTGCAGCGAAGTAATCCGAGCTGGTTGTGGTTGCTTTCCGTCGACAAAGCCGCCGAAGGACTTAGCGTCTGTTTCAGGTTGGCACCCTACCCGGGTACAGAGTGTAAAACGGAGATTCGAAGGCGCCCTCGATCTACTTGTTCAAGGTTATGATGTGTTAATGCACGATGCAGACGTGTTTTTCGAGCGAGATGGCATGGAAGCTGCGCTAGAATACTGGTCACATCATCGCGACCAAAACTATGATTTTATGGTGCAAGATAACGGTGAGCGAAAAGTCAACTATGATGGGTTGAACTGGGGCTTTGTGTTCATGCGGAGTTCCCACACATCCATCGCACTCCTGCGCTGCACGTTGCAGCGTTGGGATGATGCTGCGTTTGGCTGTGGGGAAAAGAAATGCGACAGCTATTACATGCGGTCTCAACCTCGTATCAACCATATTGTTGAGCTCGCTTTGCAGTCAGAGAAGCGTCCTAAAGTGTGTAAAGTTCCGACATTGAAATCGTTTGGTGCCCGTCATATGACCGGATATCCAACGGTTGCGGCTAAGCTGATTTGTGCCAAGGCGGCTGGCTTCCTGTCAGATGTTTTGCCCGCACGACTCGCTTATGATGTGCCGAGATCCGCTGATGTGTTATCTCAGCGAAAAGCACTTCAAGCAGCGCTCTATCTTGCCGAACGATCTAACCTGAAGCTCGAAATACCAGAGGCTTTCGTCCGCGGAGAAAATGTGGAGTTTTGCAGGCTTTTCGATGTATCGAAGATGAGCTCTTTTGCCACAGCTGCATCGGGAAAATGCATAAACGTGACTCACATTCCGGTAACGGAGCTTACCCTATCGCAGCCAAAAAGCACTGCTTTGTCGCGCAAGTGCATTTCTTACGAAGCCTTGCTCAACATCACTATAGAAGGTCACCAAATGCCAGTTGCAGTACCGCTGTGCGATCCCCATAATCCGGTATATGATGCCATCCACTGTTGCGAACGTCGGCACGGAACTGATGAAGAAGGATTCCCATAAGTGATTTGACGGGGTCTTGGTTTTTTTTAAGGGCATGTAGTTACTTTTGAAATTTCATGCCAACCATTAGGATGTTTTTCTTGGTGAAAATCTTTACACGTAAAATTCACAAAACTCGCGGATCACTCCCAGCGATTCCTGCTCTCAGAGCGCTTGGAGGGTTTTTGTGGCGTGATCCGTCGCCCTACCTTGGCCCTAGTCACCGTTTTCAGGTTAGGGCTTTTTTTCGCACAGCCGCGCAGTCTGCTGTTTCTGCGTAATTCCCATTAGGCCCTAAATAACTTGAAATGGTGTGAAGGTCACAAGCTATTGACCCTGACGGGTCAAGCTTTGACCCACAACAAATCAGTCAATTCCACGCAAATACGGCGGATGTACTTTGGAATGAGGAGGTTGATAGGCTTTTGTTGAGAGGTTTAGCAAGGTCAATTGTTATGTATGTGTGTAATTTAACAAATAAATGTGAAATAAATAATGGTTTATATAATAATATATACGCCCTCACGTATGGCAAACTCTATCGGACAAATCTTTCATATACGTGACTCAAGAAAATTGGTTTATTCCGTCCAATGAAGGAACCAACTGTACGTAACGCTAAACCAACGATTATGGGTTAACGATGTCAAAATGTGCGACAATGTATGGGGAAAATAAACCTTCGACCTCGATTAACGATACCAGGTGCGAACTAATTTTTTTCGTGCAATCCCCCGTAAGATCGGATATGCCGAATAATATGCAAATAAAATATGCAAAATCATTTCCCGCCGTGTATGTACGGTAGAATTTAAACCATCGTTCACGAGTAAACTATTTAATAATAATACTTGAAAACAACTTGCTTGATTATTATTATTGATTGAAAACAACGAACTACTTGTTGATTGATTGGGAAATAAATTTATTATTGTTTATTTATTACATGTATATGGGATACGGATATATGTAGTTTCGTCTAATATATAATTACGAACGAAGGTACGTACGCATACCTTGCTTATTACTTGCTTGAAGGTAATAATTATTAGATTACGCACGCAGCAGATATCGAATTTTCGTACCTGAAACCTGAAAGCCATTGTGGTCATCGGTTGGAGCTTATCCTCGTCAGGATTAGAACTCGACGTCGCTGATCACGGCTGTGGGGTTGCGGTAGAACTCGGCCGCGTGCGTGGCGTGTCCAGCTCCGTTCCAGCGCGTGGAAGTGACTGTGTGTCCCAGGACCCTTCGCATGATGGTGTTGATAAGAGTGGCGTGGACAAGGGCGATGTTGTGGAGGTACGCCTTGTTCCGGAATTCGAGGGGTGGAGGCTCCTCGGTGTGCACGCCCTGTCCAATCCTGAAATGAGCCGAAATTATACCTACCTTCGTTCATTCGAAGGTAATAAGAGGGCGATGGGATTACGGGAAAATACGGTCAAAATAAAAGTTACGGGAGCCCCGTAACTTTTGATTCGTGACTGAACACCTACCTTCGTAATATTTTCCCGAAGACTCCCCCATTGTTACGCCCCGGGTACGCCCGGGTACGGTCCCAGGGGCGGTGAATCAAAAAGAAATTGACTCGAACATTATATTTGCGATTGCTGGCATGCTAAGTGGGATCTCGTCGATGTCAATCCAGACGGTGTTATCGTCGCCCCAGTCATTGCGCTTGGTGATGCAGTGTTCCAAGGCCCACAAGCGGCGCTGCTCCATGTGCTCCTTGATGAGAATGGGACAGGACCGCTTTCGTATGGAACGCCAGCCATCGCGTTTGTAGATGGCGTGCACCGTGCTCGCCGCGATCGTCATCGGGAAACGCCTCTTGCTGAACTCCCTCACCATCTCCTCGAATGTGAGCGCGCCGCGGTGCTCTTTGTTGATGTCCATCAGGATCTCCTTGTCCGCCTAGTTGAGCTTTTGTTTGAGACCCGACTTAGGCTCAGGAGCGCCCGTGCCTTTCTCTATCTGCTTTTTGTAACGTGCATACGCATTCTTGCTCAATCCGAACCGCTTGGCCGCCTCTGCGATGCTGATACCACGCGCGATGCCGTCCTTCACGGCCAACACGAACTGAGCTTTTTGGGTGACGTCGAGGTTCTCGTTGGAAAGTCGGAAGAAGGGGACCTCCGGCATAGAGATAACTCCTCGGTCGCGCGCGCCATCGACTCTCCGCGATGCACTCTGCGTCGGCACCGATCCGTATATCTCCGCGCGCGTCCTACGCTGCGCGCGACCGCCAGAGTCCGGCGAGGGTGTGAACAACAAATCTTCGTTTTCTTGTTCGTAAGTCGGCACCGTGTTCTCGTCAAGATGGCCCGAGATCGGTGGTGGCCGTGGGGTCGATGTAGCTCGGTAGTCACCCGATAGCGACGACATGGCGTGAGCGTGATTATCTCGGTCGGAGACGGATCCAGAGCCGCGTGGGGCGCTCCACTGTCGATGTCCTCGAATGCAAAGAATGGCGCCATCCCAGAAGCTCAAAAACATGTCCCTTTCAACCAGACATCCATAGTATTGTTCTCGAGAGTGATTTTGGGATACCCAAGAGTGGACAAAAAATCAAGCTCCCGGTAAAGATGCAACACATCAGGGTGGGATGATCCCCATCCTATTTCTAAAACGATTTCTGGCAAGCATGGCAGTCGTGACAAAGTGCGGTGCATGCCCGCTAAACAAGCTGCTTCTGCGCCTTCGATATCGATTTTAAGCAAGTCAATTCTTGGAAGGCAGAATACGTCATCAAATGCGACTGCCGGCACTGACAACTTAGTCATGCCGTGAGTTTTCTTTTCGAAAACCAGAGTATTCCAGCCAAAGTTTTCATGACTTCGCCATATCGTGAGGTTCTCACTCGTCGTGGCAGGGCTGTTCAGGGCAAAATTGTAGACATGAAATTGAGGGTTGTTGCTTTTGATATATCTCGCAAACTCGGGGATGGCCTCAACAATGTGCACGGTGCATCCAGGGCACTTGAAGGTGATGGATTCACTAAAAGCCCCGACATTGCCTCCCAGATCGACGATGACGGCATCGTCTTTTAGTCTTGACCTAAGGAATTCCAATTCCGTAGGCAGAGCTTCCGAAATTGTCGTGTGCCATTGCGATAAGCCAGGCACTTCTTGAAAGTCTGGGTCTTCAACTAGCTCGAAACGACGTTGTTTTCTGATTTGTTGTGGAGTTGGGCAACGACCAGCCAGGCGTTTAGCGTCACCATTATACCTCCCACTCACAAAAGGTTTCCAAACCTCGGGAAGTCGATCGGCTTGGTGAATCATGGCGAAAGGCTTACCGTCCTTGTTCAAAAGCTTTCCGTCTCTGTCAAATCTATAATCTTGCGCCCGTTTAGTCTGCATGTTGTCGCCCCATGCTGGAGAGTGTCTGATTAGTGCGGTTTCTGAGTCCACGACAGATACTTTCAAAAGAACCTTGTGTGTTATCCAGACGTGGACAGCGGTGTCAAGACCTACAACATCGCACCCATCTTTCTTGAGCATCTCGGCTGTAAATGCATCCAAATACTCCTTCACTCCTTTTCCCGAGCTAGCGATAACGCCACAGCAAGTCATGGGCTCCTCCAGAATACTGTTGATAAAGTCGGGACCATAGCAATTTCGAACCCATTTCTGGTTGTGTTTTTCTTCTTCTTGGTATGTTTTTATTTCTGTGAAGGTCTGTATGGCATCCCCGTCAGTGATAAGCTGATTGAACGGGTCATCAAACAGTGCCGTGTCTCTTAGATCCGCCATTATGACGCGCGTATACTCCAAATACCGTGGCCTAAGCCAGTTGTGGATCACGAAATAACGATTAAATGCAGGGTGGTGTTCCAAAGCCGAACTTCTTTTTTCGAGCACGGCCACATCGCTTGGGTCGACAATGCTCAGACGATCGTAGCTTTGAAACAATTGTATTTGGTCATAGTTGGACACGTGCATGAAAACAACAAGCTGACAACTTTGCGGTGTGAATGCATGAAATGATGAAATCAGAGGTATCATGTCTCGCGCCGAGTAACCATCGGCATAACCAAGAAGCAAGCATGCATCATCGTCGCCTTCAATGTTTCTAAAAGAAGACATAAACGAATGCAAAGGCGAGTTAGTAGTGGAATATGGGAATCCAGTTCTACCGAGCCAAAATACCGCACAAAGCAACGCAACAGAACAGGAAACCGTCGAGCGACATTTTGTTCGCTTCTGTCGATTTCGCGTGAGATAGAACCCCGTGCGGCCGCGTAAATAGGAGTCTGACAACCAGCGGGATAGGAAACCCCTTCCTGTAGAGGTCATCGTATGTAGTTAAGAAACGCCACGTTCGCTCGAGTGATGACACTGACGAGCAAGTAGCGAGTTTACGAACGAACGAATGAAACAAACTATCCAGCAAATATCGAGAGATGGAGCGAGCGAGCGAGCGAGGCGATGTGGTTTATTTACACTATGAAATTGCGAGTGGGAATTTTGTGGGAATTTTGTGGGGAAATTTATAATTTAGCCCGTTTTCGTCAATTCTTGTGGGAATTTGCATGTTTTCCCACTCGATGAGTAGGAATTTTTGGGATTTTGATGGCAATTATAAAAAATGAGAGATTTGGGCA
>JACLAB010014043.1_pt1 | contig 14243 bp, 7 predicted proteins | sample 8027921 | NCBI WGS metagenome assembly JACLAB01 (sample SAMN15725117, study PRJNA655200) | protist metagenome | isolation source: fluorescence activated cell sorting (FACS) single amplified genomes of... | place: USA: West Boothbay Harbor, Gulf of Maine | collected 2000-07-19
AAGTACTGCTCCGTGTGCGGGTTCGCGTCCAACTACAACTGCGCGAGGTGCGGCATGAAGTTTTGCAGTCGCAAGTGCAACGCCGTGCACGCAGAGACTCGGTGCCTCAAGTTCACGGCGTGAACACCGTCCTTATTAGCCCCGACGAACGCAGGAAACATAGCCCATCTAATCACAATAGTCGAGTACCTAGCAATCACAACCTCCCGGCACCGCCCCAAAGGCTTCGAAGGCTCCGAGTCATCCTCGTTTCCGAACCCGACGACGACGCTCCAGCCTTGAACACCAGCCCGAACATGTCCTCCGTCGCCTCCACCCCCGCGAGCTGCAGCACGAGCTCGGCGTGTTCGCGCAGATGGACGAAGCAGTCGTCATCGACCGACCGCGACCTCCCCTCGGCGCCCCTTGACCTCCGCTTGGAACAAACGCCCGGGTCGCTCCACAGCAGGTTCACGAGCCGAACCTTGCGCTGTTTCGATCCGAGGTGTATCCCCCACTGGGTGAACACAGCCTCCAGCTGGGGCCGCTCCAGGCGTCGAGCCATGCGTCGCAAGAATCGACGCTCGCGCACGAGCCGACGCTCCGCTTCCTTCAACGAGGGCGGCAGTGTCGCGGCGTCGTGGATTCCAACGGAGCCGCGCCCGGAGTCGGCGTCGGGGTTCCTCCATCCAGCCGTCACGAGGCTCGCCTTGAGCCACTCCAGTCGCCTGTACTCAGCCTCGAAGTAGAACGTCTCGCGCCCCCTGAACGCCAGTAGGAACCGCGACCGATGCTGCAGCGGCACCCGCAGCTGGTGCCACAGTCGAACAATCTTGGGCAGGAAGAACGACGCGGACGGCATCCCGGCCCAGCTGTCCGTTTGACGCGACAGCCTGGACCCAGCCTTGGCGCGGTCGAGCAATTTCCGCTCTCGCTCCCTCGCGCGTTCCGCCACCCTCGCACCCTCCTCCTCCTGCTCCGCGAGCGAGGCTTCGAGCTCCAAAACTTGCGCGCACAGCAGCCGCTTCTGAAACTCGACCCTCTGGATGGTGTCCTTGTAACCGTCGAGTGCGTCGCGTGTCAAGTTTGCCTCCGCCATGGCCTCCTTGAAACGTTCGCGTAGACCGGCCATCTGGTGCTTGAGCGTCGTCTTCTCCACGGCGCGAGGCGATGTCGTACCGGACAAATCGGACATGGCACGGCGGTGGCGACGAAAAGTCTCGTCCATCTCGCGCTGTTCCGACTCTCTGTCGTAGTGCACGATGACCGTCGCCCTGCTGTCGACGCTCAGAGGATCCGCGATCGGGGTCTTGGGTTCCTCCGGCAGTTTACCATTGGCCTTGCTCGTCTGATCCGACGCCCAGCTTGACATGTCATTCTCAGCCTCTGCGGCGTACTCCGCCAGTGCCGCCTCCGAGAAGGGATTCATAAATCCGTTTCCTCCAAAGTTTTCTTTTCCTCCGAAGGTGGACCCGATTGATCCGCGGCTACTTGATCGCGTGTGTCGGTGCTTGCTTATCTGCGATGGGCCAAGCTCCGAGAGTGGGGATACGCACACGTCGTTCTTCGATTTATCTTCTTCCTCCTCCTTCAGGGCGGCGTCCACAACCTTGACAATCTTAGCTCCCGCCGTGACAATCTTCGCCAGGCTCTTCAACGGGCTGCCGAGAACGGAATCCCTCAGGTCTGCGAGATCATACGCGTTGTTCACCTCCATGTCGATGATTGGATGATCATCGATCGACGACTCACTCCCACCGCTTCCCTCCAATGAAGGCTTAGGAGACTCGCCATCTTTCCAGAACACACCGAGGTCAGTCTCCAAGAGCTCGAGTTTTTGCTGGAGCGCATCAGCGGCAGCCTGTGCGGAGTTCATACGCTCCTGCTCGCTCCTCAGCCGAGTTAATTCACACTCCAGGCCTTCGATGAGCGTCTCTTTCGCCGCGTCCATGATATCGTAGACGACCTTGTCCTCCTGAAGTTCCCTCAGCTGCAGTTGCAGGCGCTCAATGACAGCGTCGGGGGATTCACCCCTTCTCGCGTGGGTGGTGACACCCATGCGTAACAGGTTCTGCTCAGCCTCGAGCTGTCGCCCAGCCTCAGCGCGGCGACCCGGGCTAGCGGTGCATGCACGGTCGATGCTCGTGCGGTGGACGATATCCTCTGTGATCTCGTTCGCGGCGGCGGCGGCGACAACTTCGACAGGCGTCGGCGGCGGATCTGCGGTGCCGGTGTCCGCTTTCAGCTCTGCGGCGAGTGCATCCGCGCGTGCCCGGCGAATCGCAGCCAGTGATACAAGCTCCCCGAGCGTGTCATCATCCGTGAGTGAATATCCGGATTCGTCTGTATCGCTCTCTGCTGACCTCGGCGTGTTGGGATTGCTCACTGTCGGGCTGGTTACGTCTGTGCCCTTGGCATTTGCCGCCCTGTTCAGCGCAAAGCCAAGTGAGCGGCGCACAGTGGAGCCGACGAGCCTGAAAAACCCAAGCTTACCGCGACCCGAGTGGCCACGATGGTCAGTGTCTTCATCTCCAGCGGTAGATGCGGAGGGTTCGATCGGGGTCGATTTCCTGCTCGGGGTACCGCGCCGGCGGCGGCGCGTAGGCTTGACTGGCGAAGGCGACCAGGATCTTCGTCTGCGATGCCTGGAGCTGAACCTGTGCCCCTCGCTGAGGGACACATCGTCGTCATCACCGCCGGTAGGTCCTCCGAGAAGAAATCGTTCGAGTGTTGCGATGCGAGACTCGGCACGTGCCCGTGCCTCCTCGGCGGCTCTCTTCTCCTCCCGAATGCGAGCAATCTCCTCCGTGGTGCCAAAATACTCGCCTCTGTTGGTGTTTCCAGTGGCGAGCGCGATGATTCGCTGAAGCTCAGCAATTTCAGCCCGATACCGTCGGATCAGAGCCTTATCATCAATAACCTCGTTGACCGTGGCGCGGTTTCTCACCCGCTTGGCCTGCGCCGCGAAGAAGAGAGCCGCCCTCGTCGCCTCCAGCGCGGATGCCGCCGCGGAGATGCAGGTTATAACCGCCGTCCTCGCGTTACCACCGAGAGAACTCGCGAGTATGCGAGTGAGCTTCGAGTCTCGATACGGCACGTGCTCATCCGAGCCGCGTTCGCCCTTTTCGCTCAGGCTTCGAATCACCTTCCCGAGTGTCAGGAGTGATCGATTGATGTGGCATCCCTCTGTCAGTCGCGCGCCCGAGGACTGCGCTCGACTGGCGCGCTCGGACCCCGCCAGATCCACAAAGTTGAGTGTGGCGGTCAGAGCGGGACCTCGCTCTTCCACGTCGACAGCGGGTTCATCGCTCGATCCCGCTACTCTGCTCTCGATGGTCAGGCGCACGATCATGTGAGACCTGGACGATTCGGCATTCATGCCGGTGGCGCCAACCTGTCGGCGGGCCTCAACCTCGCAAAGCAAAGCCTCGAGCGCCTCGCTCGAGTCCACCGGCGTGGAAACCAGGCGCTCAATCACGGTACCGCGTTCCGGATCATCGAGAAGCCTGAGCGGCTCGGACACTCCGGGCGCGAGATGGCTCGTTGTCGGCTCGTTACCCTGGTGACCAGCCGCGTCGTCCTTGACCATCCAACCGCCTCGGTCATCCCGCCTGTGTTTCCCGCCCATGTTGGAGAAGTTGTTGGAGTACGCCGCGGCGGTCCACGGCGCGGGCGCATCCACGAGAAGATCCCTGACGATCTCGTTATAAATCTCGACGGCGGAGAAGTGCATGAGGTACTTCCGCTCGTCATCTCCCTGGACCGCGCCGAAGAGATCTCCGACGGCGCCCCGGGTGATGGCGCGCATGGTGTGGGTCTTGCCCCCGCCCGTCTGACCGTACGCGAACACGGTCCCGTTCACACCTCGAAGCGCACCCCGCACGATATCTCGCGCGGCTTGGGCGTATACCTCATCGTTCGCGGCTTCTGGGCCGAACACCCGATCGGCCGTGTACCGAGTTCGTTGACTCGACTTGGCGTTTGCGGAATCCTTCCCGGGACTCGCCGCATTCTGGGGAGAGGCGTGCGTTGGCCCCGTGGGGGATGTCAGACGAAGCTCGCGATCGTCCTCGGACACGTCCCATACCTGAGCCTCCCTCGCGTGTCGCTCCTTATCGCTCGGAGGCCTGATTCTCACCCCAACCCATATCGCCTGCTCGGCGGATCCCTCGGAAACTTCGGAACGCGCGGCGGGAGGTTCAGCTGCTGACTTTTCCTGCGCCGATTGGAACTCGCGACACTCGATGCACTCGTCCATGGGTCTGCCGCGGGTCAATTTCTACGGAAAAAGATGCGATATATGGTCGGTATCGCCGCGATATACGCGCAGCACGCCCGCGGATCCCCTCGCGGCACCAAATGGGGACGGTCGGGAAGAGACGGCACCCACCAAATGGATTGTGGCAGAAACTTTTTTTAAGCCAGGTTGGCGATTTCGAGCAGCGAGCGTTACTGACGCCCGCACAACTTCTCGAGGAGGCACCGATCGCGGGCACCGCGTCGCAGAGACTCGAGCGCGATGAACGACCTCAGGAACCCGGCGCTCGTCGGCCTTTGCGACGATGAGCTGGACACCCGGATCAAGTTCCATCGCGGGGTCTACTCCAAGTACTGCGGCACGGCTCTTCCGCACAACACGCTCTTCCACATCACCCCCGCGCGTTTTTTCCACAGCCGGCTGCCCATCGGCGACGTCGGCATCCAGGCGTACGTCTCCGAGGACTTCCACCACGTCGGCGCTGTGGAGGCGTTCTTCACCCCGGAGAAACTTCTCGATTGGGCCAACAAGCACATGGCCGAGCAGGAGGGGTACTTCTACGTCATGCAGCTGAACCCCGAGGAGATGGGGGAAAAGCAACACTACGCCGCGGAGGAGGATGCGAAGGAGACTGGGAGGGTGCTGATCGTGGGACCGGTCGGGGTGGAGGCGATTTCGAGGGTGTACGTCGCGTCAAGGGAGCTGAACAATTCGAGAACGGGTAAATTCACGGACGTCGCTCCGCCGGCAGTCTTGTCGGGCTTGCGGCCGCGCGACACGGCGGGGGACGACGAGGCCGGTCATGAGAAGAAGTGACGAGAAGTTGTCGTCTCGGTTTTCACGAATCTCGAGGCGCACTCCGAGTGCGCCGACAGAGGATAGCTACATCACGCTTTTTATCCCCTTGATTTCTATGTCCCTGACGACTCCCTCTTTATCGTAGATGTGGAACCCGTCGAACAACTCCGCGATGCAGCACCGGACGCTCCCGCCGCCCACGTCCTCAATCGTGCTCAGGTCCACGTGATGGATTCCGTCAAAGTGCTCCCGCAAAACCACCAGCTGGTCCTCCCTCAGGCTCCTGTACGCGCGCGTGGACATGACGAGCGCGGGAAAGAACTTCCAATTTCTCACCTCCAAGCAGTTGCACGCAAAACATTCCATCTGCTCCATGGTTATCTCCACCACGACGCGCGGCGGTCCGCTGGTCTTTACAAGCGACGAGGACACCTTCTCCCAGTCCTCCGCGCTCAGCGAGTCCTTGCACACGAGCGCCGCCTCCGTGCCGACGCTCATCATCACGTTCGTGTGATATATGGGATCACCGTGTCGGTTCTGGGCGTCGAAAGAGACAATCTCGTAGTTGTTCAGCTCACCCCAGAGCTTCGCTAGACCCAGGTCCGACCGTTCGGAGACGGCCACGTACGCCACCCGGTTCACGCGGTCCAGCACGAGCGACCCGGTTCCCTCGAGATACCGCGGCGGGTCGTCCTCCTCTTCGGTGCTCAGGTCGATGGTGCACTTGGACTGGCGGTCCAGGTAGGCCACCAGGTCTTTCCTGCGCTCTTTCCGTCGGTTCTCGTTCTTCATCGGGTAGAAGTTGAGGACGTCCGGGGCGGTGGAGAACCAGTTGTTTGGGAACACCGCGTCGGGCGTGCCGTGGCTCTCCTTGTGATCGAAGAGATGGACGGTCATCTGCAGCGGTCCTTTCAGGTTGCCGAGCAGGTCGACCAGATTCTCGTGCTCGCGCATCACCCTCCTCCGAACGTTTGCCAGCTCGCCCTCGTCCACCTCGTGCATGAAGCGGTTGTCCTTCGCCGCCTCCGGGTTGTAGCCAAACGCGGTCGGGGAGATCAGCAGCACCTGGTCGGTGCTCTGCACGGGTGCGTACTCGATGGGCTCCTCGTCGGGCTTGACGGCGCCGAAGTATCTCTTCTCTTCCTTCATGATATCGTCCTCCACCCTAAACTCGCCGCTATTAAAGCCGAGCGGATCATCCTTCGCTGGACTTGGCCCCCGCCGCGGCTCCATACCGGGGAGCGGGGAACCCTACAGCAGAGCAAACAAACAATGGCGGAGCCAAACTTCGCATTCTCGGTTTCGGGGAAATGGAGTTCTCCTGCCGTTGGGAAGTTTCGCTGGGTTCGGCACCCCTGTGAAAATCAGCCAATCAGCAGCGCGCATCCATCGTATCTTTACAGCTGGAAAAGACGTTTTCTGGCTACCGTTCCGCGTCGGGTGCGCCCAGCGCGCCACCATTCGAAGGCGCACGCCCGCGTCCGCCTTTGTTCCGTCCCGACACTCGCCTTAAGGTGCGAACCGCCCCGTCCGCGAGATTGAACCCGCGCCCGCGCCCCTCCCGCGGGGGCGCGTCCCTTCGTCATTTCTTATCTCGGGCCAGTCAGCACTGTGGCGCCAACCGCAGGACCGACAGATTTCCCGCGTCTCCATCCTCTCAACGTTCACCCGTCCCCTTCCCGTTCCCAGAGACCTTACACTCCCGAGGAACCGTCGAGCGCATCGCAAACATGACCGGTGTCTCGAGCGCGCTGTGCGGAACCCCGCTGGCGGCGCGGACCCGACCCACCGCGTCGCTCAGATCGTCCCGACGCGTCAAAAACAACAACGCGAGGCGCGTCGTGCGCTGCGCGGTGCAGGAGCCCGAGGAGGACATCCTCGCCCTCGCCGAGCGCGCCGCGCGCGGGTGCGACCCCTCGAACAAGGACGAGTGCATCATCACCCCGCGTCAGATTGTGAACGGCCTCGAGCTCCCCTCCTTCGAGGACGTCTCCACCGCGCACTTCCGCATCCGTTCCGGCGTGGTGCGCACCAGGTGCACGCAAAGCCGAACCCTCAGCGCGCTCACGGGCATGAACATCTACCTCAAGCACGAGTGGGAGCAGGCCACCGGATCGTTCAAGGAACGCGGCGCGCGCAACGCCCTCCTCGCCCTCAGCGACGAGCAGAAGAGGCTCGGCGTGGTGGCGGCATCCGCCGGTAACCACGCCCTCGCGCTCGCGTACCACGGCCGCGAGCTCGGTATCCCCGTCACCGTGCTCATGCCCTCCATCGCGCCCCTGACCAAGATCACCAAGTGCCGCGCGCTCGAAGCCAACGTCGTGCTCGAGGGAGACACCATCGCGGACGCCGCGCTCGCCGCCAAGTCCTACGTCGATAACGACGGCATGAAGTACATCAACGGCTTCGACGACTTCAACATCATCGCGGGCGCCGGCTCGGTCGGACTCGAGATCCTCGAGGACGCCAAGGATATCGACGCCATCGTCGTGCCCGTGGGTGGAGGCGGTCTCATCGCGGGTCTCGCGCTCGCGGTCAAGACCATCAACCCCAAGGTTCAGATCATCGGCGTCGAGCCCGATCGGTGCCCTTCGATGGCGGCGGCTATGGCGGCGGGCGAGGTGGTCAAGGTCCCGACGTCCCCGACGCTCGCCGACGGCCTCGCCGTGCCCACAGTCGGCCCACGCTCGTTCGAGGTGCTCAGGCCCAGGGTCGACAAGCTCGTCACCGTGTCCGAGCAGGACATCTCTGTCGCGCTGCTTCGCCTGGTTGAGACCGAGAAGCTCGTCCAGGAGGGAGCGGGCGCCGCGGGGATCGCCGCGTGCCTCGCCGGTAAGCTGCCCGAGCTCGAGGGCAAGAACGTCGCCGTCCTACTCTGCGGAGGCAACATCGATACCTCCACCCTCGGGAACGTGCTCGAGCGCGGTCTGGTCAACGATGGCCGACTCATCCGCTTCTCCGCGGTTGTGCCCGACCGACCGGGAGGCATCGCCGGCCTGTGCGCCGTCATCGCCTTCGTCGGGGCGTCCATCAAGCAGATCGTTCACGAGCGCGCGTGGCTCCAGGAGGACTCACACGCCGTGCAGGTCGACGTCACCTGCGAGCTCACGGGCCTGGAGATGAAAGAGACGCTGTACAAGGCCCTCTCCGAGAAGTACGCGGTGGACTTCAGCCTGTCCAAGAGCAACCTCAACATGAACATGGTGGGCAAGGATTCCGCCGGGATGATGGCCGCCGAGTCCAAAAACGGTGCCGACGCAAAGACCTACAGCTTCGACAAAAATGCCGAGACTAAGCCCGGGAGGCTGCCCGCGCCCGTGCTGTACGATTACGACACCATCATCAACAACGTCAAGCCCAGCGCCGAGCTCGTGGGTGCCGTGGAGGATGCCTTCTCCCAGCTGGCCAACGGCAGGGTGGACGTGCCCCTCCCCATGCACATCGGTGTCGCCGAGACCCCCGAAGCTGGACCCGGTGACTGCCACATCAAGGGCGGGTACATCGAGGGTGCGCCTACGTGGACTGTGAAGCTGGCCAACGTGAGCTTCTACAACAACGTGAAGAAGGGTCTGCCGGCGGGATCGGGCGTGTTTGTGGTGTGCGACGCGACGAACGGCGGGCCGAAGGCTGTGCTGCATGAGAACAGGTACCTGACGGATCTCAGAACCGGAGCCGCGGGAGCGGTTGCGGTGAAGCACCTTGCCGTTAAGGGTGCCAAGAGCGTTGCGTTCATCGGCACGGGTGTCATCGCCGAGTCCATGGCGCGCAGCACCGCCACCGTGTACGGCTTCGAGCAGGGTTACGGCTACTCCCGCGACATGTCCAAGAACAGCGCGTTTTGCGACAAGATGTCCGCTGAGCTCGGGTACGCCTTCACCCCGTGCTCCAGCGCCGAGGATGCCGTTCGAAACGCGGATGTCGTGTTCACCCAGACCCCGGGCGGAGAGTGGGTGCTCGACCTGAAGTGGCTGAAGCCCCACGCGCTCATCATCGCATCCGGGTCGGACCAGCCCACCAAGAACGAGATCCCCCCGGCGGTGATGAAGAAGGCCAGGGTTGTGACCGACATCACGGCTCAGTGCCTCCGCGTGGGTGAGCTGAGGAGCGCGGTTGAGGCTGGCGTGATGAAGGAGACGGACGTTCACGCCCAGCTCGGGGAGGTGATCAACGGCTCGAAGAAGGGACGCACCGGGAAGGAACTCATCGTGTGTGATCTCACCGGCACCGGCGCGCAGGACGCCGCCATCGGCTCCTACGTCATGAAGGTGCTCGATTAAAGAGGCAAGGCCGTGAAGAAGTGTAACTGCTTGCGAATTTTTGTTGTTGTAACTTTCACAATCGTCAAAGAGTCATCACATCGCCCAACGCCGAGCGGCTGTCGTCTGCGGGCAGCGGTCTCATCGCCCGCGCCTAATCTCTGGGTAGGACCCGATCCCCCGTCCCCGCGCGGCGGTACCTTATTTTCTCTCGCAAGGGCGCCAGTTTCCGGCTTGGAAACCGGTTCCTCCCGTTTCGGGGGTGATGACTGCTTTAGTAAAAGGTCTGAGCGTTGCATGGCGTCGCGGGCGCGGCGCGAAACGACGTTGCCTCGGGGTGGGGTATATGCGACAATCGTGGGATCAGTCTCGGCAAGGCAGCCCGTTATCCCAGCCCGTCCCTCATCCATGGGTGCGGCGCTGCGCAAAGGCGGGCGACACCCAACTCAATTATTGTCGTGGGCCAAATTAAAAGGCGGGTCCCCGTCCGAGTCGTGGCGGGGGCACAGAATGGCCCACGCTCAGCAGCCACCGGACGGATCCTGCGATTGAACCCTTTAACACCTCGAACGGTAGCGTCTGCGTGTCCCCTGCGAGCACACGTCATCTTCAGCAGTGACCAATAAAGGCGAATCTGACCCGACGGAGAGCGAACGATTTATCTAACCCGATCGCCCCACCTCCTCCATTCGCCCCACTTCCTCCATTCGTCCCGTCCTAACCTCTTCCCACCCTTCGACCAGGCGAGATGTCCGTCGACATAGATGCCATACTAAATATGTGGAACATGGAGGATGCCGAGGAGGTCGACAACCCTCCGCCGGTGTCCATCAGCCTGCAAGGCCACCTGTCCCGCCCGTGGCACGGTGACGAAGACCCCGTCAGCGGATGGGAACCGTCGTTCCAGGCGCTCGCCGCCGCGCTCGATCGCTCGCACGGCAACGATCAGTGGAAACTCGCGTTCGCTCATTTGAGGGCCGCGCCACGTCGCAACCTCGCGTTCGTGCGCGCGTCGGATTACTCCAGGTTCGTCGAGGTGCTTGACGACCTCACGGACGTCGAGCTGTTCGAGCAGGAGGAGCGAGACCTCCTCGTGGACGTGTTCAGGCAGAGGATGGCGGCGCACGAGACGGATCACGTGCCGATGATTCTCGACGTGACCTTTAGGAGTAAACCGGTGGCGGACAAGCAGCGGAACAAGGAGGACGCGGGTAAGGAGTCGGAGCTGATGGATCCGCCGACGAGGGCCGAGACGTTCCAGGCGCTCCGTCTGCTGCGTGGACTGTGGCTGCACTCGCCGAGGAGTTGCGAGGCTGCGGGGAAGGCGGGGGCCGTGGAGGCTCTGCTTAACAGTTTCATCAAGGGCGTGCCCGATCCCACGGAGGGAACGGTCGCATGGAAGATGGCGAGGGCGCTTGAGGATTGGAAGCGACAGGTGGAGGAGGCGGAGCGGGACGGGACACTCGAGGAGATCAAGAAGAATGCAAAGGAGAAGAAACCGGGACCGCCGTTCAGGATATCGTGTCCCGGCGGTTTCGACGAGGACGGCAAGCCGTTGGGCGAGGTGATGACGTTCGCGATGGACGTGGACGATCCCGAGGTGGAGTACGGCCAGCCCGATGAGGACGAAGTGCGACTGGAGACTCTGGAGGCGCTCCTCGCTTTGCTGTCAGGCCCAGACCAAGAGTGCCGAAGGCAGTTCATGAAGCTGGACGGCGTCGCGTCCGTAGCAGATTTCCTCGTGCCGTGGCTATCGGAGAATGGCGGTGAGGATGAACCCAGTGAGCTGGTGCAGAGGTGTATAGTCTTTGTGGGTGTTCTGATCAGGCACGCGCTTCCCGGGGGTGGTGACAAGACCGACGGGGATGACAAGGATGAAGGTATACGGATGGCAGAACAGGCGGAGGCGACGCTGCACGAAATCATCGGACCGGACGCGACGGAGGAAATTCTCGACGCCGCCGAGGAGCTCTATCCCGGCTTTGGCACAACCTTTGGGGAGGATTCGCCTCGCGCGGGTGTTGACGTATCGGAACTGGAGTCCGAGGCGTTTGGCGAGACAATGATGGAGCAGGGTCTCGAGGCGATGAAGGCTTCTGGGATTGACACAGGGGCGATGGAAGAGCTCATCGCGGGTATCAAGCTGCAAAAGGCATCCGAGGACGGCGATGGGACGGCTTAAGAAAACAACGAGTAGCAATAACATAGGCTAAGTCAGTCCTTGGTCTTCTTCTTCCTCATTCGCGAGGTCCACAGAGTATCGCCCAACCCCGCCTCGGCCCTCTTCAAGCTCTCCTCTCTGGTTCGAGCCTTCGCCCAGATAGTCTTGAGACTCTCGGCCCGGTTCTGCAACTCCGTGCGCCAGAGTAGAGTTCCCGAGATGATCACGAGAATGTCCATCCCGATGTCTGGCACCGCCTGCGGGTTCCAGGTGGGCCACGCCTCCACTCCCGCCTGGATGACGCTCACCATCTGCGCCGCGGCCACAGACGAGGCGAGCGCGTAGGATCCCAGCCTGTATCGACGCAACGGCTTGGACTTTCTCTCAGCCTCGATGATCGCCGGCGGCACACCCTCCGCGCCCACCACGTTCTCCCCCTTGCCGGTGTCTGCGAGCGGCATCGACATGAGCTGCTGCAGCTCGGCGCCACGCAGCATGCCGATGTCCTCCTCGTCCATGCTCATGCTGCCACCGGTGGAGTCGGGGCTACCGACAGAACCATCGATATCGACTTCGATGTCCCCAGAGTCCGTCACCCGCGTCTGGTACACCGGCAGAGGCGCCGGCCCTTTGCCAATTTTCCCAACCAGCGGCAAGTCTGGCAGATTAGGGCACCACTCTCCAACCTGCTCGCCGCTGTCCAGCTTGAACTGGGACCCGTGTGCTGGGCATACGATGCAGCCGTCATCCGTCATCTTGGCGCTCAACAACGCGGTGTGCTGCGGGAACCTGCCGGGGCCCGACGAGCAAAACTGCCCGGGTGAGATATCCGCCGCGTCCGCGCCGGAGGTGATGGTGGACTACAGGTGCCACGCACCCGGGAGGTTCGTCGGCACGGCGCTGCCGCCCGGGTTGGAGCCGTTTCTGCGAAGGATCGACAAGATGAGCGAGCAGGCGGTGTTTGACCACTACGAGATGAGCCACCTGGAGCACGCCAAAACGTTGAAGGTTCGCGTCGGCGAGATGCTCGACGGAGGCTTCGAGCACGCCTTGATCGCGCAGTACGCCAGGCAGCCGCCCGGGGACGGTAAGGCGTACGGGAACGACTTCTTCTACGGGCTGCAGCCGGCGTGCTGCGGCGCCAAGGAAGGGGATCACTGCAAGGTTCGCGTCGCGGCTCACGAATCGCAGAACTTCGCCCAGCTTTCGGAGGACGATAAGCTCGTGTGGCCCGGAAACGAGCCCGGGCGGGAGGCTAACACTTTGTGGCCCGGTGTGGTGGAGGCCCCGCACCTGAAGCGACCGATGGCCAACAAGCTTCGCCGAGTTCGACGCTTGCTGCTAGGGATGCATTGAAAAGATATGCTATATTCAACGCGGCCTCCTCCAGAGCGAAACTCTTTTGTCGCTCCCCGCCGTCGCTAGAACTTCGACTGCGTCACCGTCGATCGCGTGAGGCGTCGGGGACCATGCCATCCATTTCACGGCCGCGGAAGATCCATGCGGCGCGTCTATCCTCTCCAACTTGACGCTTGTTCCCGCCAACCCATGCGAAAGTTTGTAAAATATCAGCGAATTACCAATCATGACGGCGGCAACGCCGGCGGCGCTCAGCGCCACCCGAGTTGGCATTCGACCCGCGCCACACTCGTCCGATAGGTCCACGCTCGCGAGTACTTTAGGGTCCTCGCCAGCTTCGTACCTCACGGCAAGATTCCACAGTTTCAGCGTCTTATCCTTGGACACCGTCACGGCCCTCGTGCTGCAGGGTGAGAACTCCACCCAGTGCACCGCGGACCTGTGTCCTTTAAGAGTCATCGCCGCGCGCTTGGAATCGACTCCCATCGGCGCGCCCTGCCTCGAGCGCAGTACTAGCCAAACTTTCACCTCGGCCGTGAATGTGGACACTGCGATGAGGTTACCGTCCGGGGAGACGGCGGCGTTATGGTTCTTAAACTGGAGGGTATCGAGGCGCCCTATCTCAACTCCCGAGTCCACGGCCCAAACGCGCACACTCGTCTGGTCCGATGAGCACACAACGACGGGAGGAATCCGCGTCGGCGCACCCCCAACCCCGAGACCCTCGCCGCCACCTCCACACGACAGAGAAATTGCCGTTTCCCCGTCCATCGCGCGCTTCTTCTCCCAACGCACCTCCGGTGGCTTACCCGCCGCGTCTGAGATGGCGAAACGCACCAGTCGGGTCTCACCAATCCCCGACGTGCCCATGGCGACCAAACCGTCCGTCGCTGCCGGGTCATCCAGTGCCGCCACATTGGCGAAGCACGCGCCGGTCGCCATATCTCGACCGAGGGGAACTCGCAAGGTCCTGGGCGCCTTGCACGTCGCGCCGGCCGAGTCCAACCTGAAGACTCTCACCGTCGCGTCGTCGCACGCGGTGACCACTGTGGTACCGTTGCCGCTGAAAGCCACCATGTTCACCGCATCCGTGTGTCCCTTCAGCGTGTTGACGTGCAGTGGGTGGTTCTTCTCTGCCGCGTGATGGGGTTTCTTGTGGGGCTTTGAGGGTTTCTTTGACGCGACGATCGAGGATGCGGGTGCTCTGTGTTGGACAACCCCCAAGGGAGGCATCTCCGAGGTGTCGGATGCACTGTCGTCCCCCGCGGCTTTGTTCCCCTTACCACCCTTTCCCGACTTTGACTTCGACTTCGACGACTTCGACTTCGATTTCGACTTCTTCCCACCCTTCTTGTGGTGTTTGATGCCCAGCATCTCATCCTCGTCGTATCCAAAGCCAAACAAGTTGTAGATCCATCTTCCCGCGGACCAA
>JACLAB010016774.1_pt1 | contig 14232 bp, 2 predicted proteins | sample 8027921 | NCBI WGS metagenome assembly JACLAB01 (sample SAMN15725117, study PRJNA655200) | protist metagenome | isolation source: fluorescence activated cell sorting (FACS) single amplified genomes of... | place: USA: West Boothbay Harbor, Gulf of Maine | collected 2000-07-19
CGGGGGCGGGCACCGCCGCGCGCCGCGCTTGGCGCGCCCCGGGGTCGGCGCGTCCGGGGTCACGCGGGGAAGCCGTGTCGACGCGATCGAGATGGAAGACGACGCGCGAGGAAAACAAAAACGTCGCGAAAGCGAAAGCCACGACGAGCGCGAAGAAGACCCCGCGACGGCTCCTTCCTCTTCGAACGCGGACGTGGAGAAGACCACCAACGGTATCCAAACCGAGAGGACGTCGACGTTTATAGAGCCGACGAGCCCGAGCTCGGTTAACGTCGGCGACAAAAGCCGCGCGCTCGCGGCGCTGGCGTTTGCGTCCGCCGCGGCGGAGGACTCGGAGACAGATCTTGACGAAAACGGTTCCTTCGCGAGCGCCGGCGAAGACGCGACGACGGAAATCGAAAGAGAGACCGAGACGAGAGCGACGACCGAGCCCGACGCTGCGGACGACTCGTTCGCGGACGCGGCGGACGATTCGACCATCGTCGACGACGACGAAGGCCAGAAAAGTCTTGGCATCTCGTCGACGACGACGGTCGCGAACGAAACGTACCAAACAGTACCGCTCAAATCGCCGCCGGCTTCGTCGGCTTCGGCCCTCGCGCCGCCGTCGCCGCTCGCGCCCGGTTCGTCGCGCGCGCGGTCAGGGAGTCCTTTCGAACGCGCGGATCGTTTCGAGTCCGCGGAAACCGACGGACGAAAGGACCTGACCTCGCCCGCGGCGGCGTTTCGACGCGGCCCGGCTGGTTTCGACGGCGCGACGGCCGGCGCCGACGGAGCGCGCGAGTCGCCTTCGGCGGGCGCGCGGTCCGGCTGGGGCGACGAGGAGGACTCGGCGCCGCGGAACGCGCGCTCGAGCCGCGCCGAGGCGCTTCTGCGCGACGCGCGACGCGGGTCCAGCGACGACGCGAGCTCTTCGGAGGGTGGAGGATTCCCGAACGGTCCCGGAAGAGAGGAACCGCTCCGCGCGAGGGAGGCGTACGCGCGTTTGGGCGCGAACGAGAACGAAAACGAAAACGAAAACGAAAACGAAAACCATCGCTTCTCGAGCGGAGGCGCCTCCGCGGCTCGCGCGTCGTCATCCTCGACGCGTTCGGGCTCACCTTTCGCCGAGGAAGACGCCTCGGCGCGGCGCGCTTCGCGGCGTCGCGCGCAGCGCGAGAAGTACATGGCGAAGCTAAGAGACGGGTTCGCGGAGGATGCCTGGATGAGCCCGGAGGAGGCGCGTCGACGCGCGGCGGCGACGCGAAGGAACGCGCACTCGGAACCAGACGGGAGGCGGTATCGGTTCGCCTTTGACGCGAATGCGCGAGCCGACTCCGTCGACGATTCGCGGCACGCCTCGTTCGCGTCGCGGCGGAGCGCTTCGGCGGCGTACGAGCGGGGGAGCGCGACCGCCGGCGAGCGCCGCGGCTCGAGCCGGGTCACGGCGCGCGCCGCCGCCGCGGAGGAGGCGGCGCGAGACCGATTGCGTCGCGAAAAGGGAGACAGCCCGGAGACGGCTCGGGGGACGGAGACGCGTTCGATGCGCGGGTACTCGCCTCCGGGGATGGTTCCTCCCCATCCCGTCGGCGTGGGTCCCGAGGCGATGCTGTGGCATCTCCAGCAGCAGCAGCAGATGGTGTTCCAGCAGATGCAGCAGCTCCAGCTCGCGCAGCAGCAGCAGCGACACTTCGCGGGGTCCCTGTACCTCCCGGAGACGATGTCGCCGATGTCGCCGATGTCGCCGATGTCTCCGTCGCCCGACGCGTTTGCGCTCGTGCGCGCGAACGCTTTCGAGGAGGTGACTCGTTTGGTGGACGCGCGCGTCGTCTCCGTGCACCAGCTCGACGCGCACGGGAACTCTCTGTTGATGTGGGCGTGCTCCGGGGGGCACAGGCGGCTGACGAAGTTCCTCCTGAAACGCGGCGCCGCCGTCAACGGCCGCAACGCCGTCGGGAACACGCCTTTGCATTTCTGCCTGGCGGGGGGGCACGGCGAGCTCGGCGCGTACCTCGTCGCCAAAGGCGCGGACGAGACCGCCGCCAACGACAGGGGCGCGACGCCGTACGAGGGATTGTAGACGGTTGTTTTTGTCTTGTGGTGTCGAGGAGTGTCGAGTGGTGTGGTGTCTTTGTCATCACGAAAGGAGTAGTCTAGGTGCGAGTATGTGAGGCGCGGCGCGGACGCGGCTCGTCGTCGTCTGTGTTCTCGCGACAGAATCTGTTACGGTACGAAGCGTTTCCAGCCTCGCGTTTCCGTCCTGCAGCGGACTATCGGAAGACGAAATCACGTCTTATCCGCGAGCGTCCCTCCTCCCTCGCACTTGATCTTGTCCGCGAACTCGAGGACGCGCTCGGTGGTCTTACCGCCGCAGTCGTCGAACTCCAGGCCCTGCTCGCCCATGCAGCCCTTCAGGGCGTCCATGACGGAGTCGAGGCCGTCGCCGCAAGGCACCTCGGAGTCCTCCGCCCTCAACAGCGCAGCGTCGCGCACGGCGCTGAAGCAAGTCTCGCCGCACAGACCCTCTTCGTCGGCGATGCACGCCTTCGCCACCTCGACCATGGTCTCCTCGTCGATCGTGGGACACTCGAACGCGTCGACGCGGGAGGCGTGGAGCGCGAGGAGCGCGAGCGCGAGCGAGGAGGCGAGGAAGGCGCGCATGGGGGCGGCGCGGAGGAGAGTGTTCGACGAGGAACAACGACGGGATATGATATTTTTGCCAAAAATTCTCGGAAGGAGTTATTATGACGCGACTGCAGCTACGACCGCCGCCTCCGCGCGTGCCCCGACGCCGGCGTAGTCATTTCGAGACGCGCGAACGCGGCCACCGAGGAGCACGATGCCGCGTTTCTTGTGCGTGACGTTGCCGTACCGCCCGCCCTCACCCGGGAAGGAGCCGAAGGCCGAAGACGAAAAGGCACCGAGGGTCTACAGCTCCGTTGCAGAAGCCGAAAGGGAAAGAGGGCTCGTTTCCGAGGTGTGCGGCACGTTGGAGTGGGCGGACCAGTTCCACTTCCCCCGATCCACAGAACCGCCCGTCGAGCGCGGACTGTTCAGACGCGTCCCGAACGCGCACGACGAAAACGCGCCGCGCCCGGGGGGGAGGGCACGCGTGGGCGGCGGCGTTTTATCGCGGGGAAAACCAAAACCGACGAGACGGACGACACGAAAAAAAACTCTTTTTGTCGATCTCTCCCGCGTCGACGACGAGACGCCCGTGACCATCGACTGCTCGTCTTCCGAGTCCGAGGTCGACTTCCTGGACAAGGTGGACGAGACGAGTGCGAGATCGGAGAGCGAAGAGTCGGAGAGCGAGGAGGCGTACGGCGACGAACCGGTGTGGGGCAAAGACGAGGACGCGACGTGGCACCCCGCGTTGGAAGGGACGAAGCCTAACCTTAAGCGGAAGAAAAGCGGCACCAAAAAAAAGAGCACCGCGAGGACAAAGAGACGCGTCATCAAGAAGACGATTTCGAGCAGCCCCCCCATGAAATACGCGTGCGATGCCGATCGTATACTCTTCCGCAGGGGCGCCGCGCGGGCGCTGGGAAGCAGGATGGCGCGAGCGGAGCTGTTCGGAGACGCGGATGATGATAGTACTACCGACGACGACGACGACGACGACGACGAGGCCTCGGTACCCCCTCCCGCGAACGGCGACGAGAGTTCGTCGAGTGAAAAAATCCAACCGACCCTCGAAAACGAGCCGGAGACAGACGACGACGACGACGACGACGACGACGACGACGCGACGCGCGAGGTCGAGTCCTCGCCGGCGGCTCCGGTTCTCCTCGGCGGAGAGCCGAAGGATCAACCTCGAGAAGGCGGGGTAGATGAGCGCGCGCGGAGACTCGCGTCGACGGCGTGAACGCCGCGTTGATGGTACAAATACGTGTAGATACCCACAACCTCCTAGCTAGGATGCGACTGTGTCGTCGCGACTATCGTTTCTGCAAAGAAGCGCGCTCGGGTTCACGCGGGGTCGCCGCCAGCCGCCACCGTGTTTCGCGCTTCTTCGTTTTCTTTTGTTCTTTCGTTTAACGCTCGACGCCTTCACGTCGCGAGGCTCAAGAGCAACGCGGTGCCTCTCTTGATCCAGAAATCGGAATCCCCCGCGCCTGATTTCAGATCCACCATGATCATGAACGACGGTCGCTCGCGCGAGCCCGTGCGCACGGGGTACATGTACAGAGGACACTGGTACGTGCCTTGTTTCTTCTCCTTCTTCTTTTCCTTTTTGCCGTCGCCGCCCGCCTTGGTCTCCGCCGGGCGGAAGTGCACGATGGGCATGTCCACCACCAGCTCCATGGGGTTGGGCTCGCACAGGCACAGCGCGTCCATGTCCCACCCCGCGCCCTCCAGGTACATGTCCTTGACGTACACGCCTTCGTCCGGAGGCTCATTCGCGAGATCCTTCTCCTCCTGCGTCATCACCTGGTACTCGAACCCCAGCGTGTCGATGGGGATCTGGTTCTTCCGCGCCGTCGTCTGCAGAACCGCGGTGAGGAAGCACGAAGGGTACGTGAATCCCGCGAGCCAGTACACGCCCGGATACGTGCCCGAGATCCATCCTCTTATCTGCTCCAGCCGCGCGGTGAGGTCGCGCGTCCAGCTGCCGAGAGGTTTCAGGCTCGGGTACGCCTTCAGGTACAACGCGGGGACTTTGTTGTTGGCGAGCGCGTCGAAGATGGCGTCGAGGTCGGCGGACATCACCACCAGACCCTTGATGCCCTTCTTCAGCAGCTTGAGCGTGCTGAGCATGTTCTCCAGAAGCACGTTATACCGCTCCACCTCCTGGAACAGCGTGACGTGCAGCGGCGAGGGGTCATCCTCCTTGTCCTTCATGAGCTGCTCGTGATCGAAGGGGGGAGGCGTCGACGCCAGCATGTCGTCGATGAGCGCGTCCACCAGCGCCTCGGTGGCGCCGGCGCCGCCGCCGCCGCCCGCCGTCGCCTGCTTGGGCTGCAGCGCGAGGCACGACTCGAGCGTGATGGTCGAGTCCGTGATCATGTACGAGATGTCCGCGTTGGGGTGCTGCCCGAACGCCTCCGGCTGGTCCGAAACGGGAAGCGTCGCGATGTACTCGCGGTACGACGAGAGCGGCCCTTCCGCCGGGACGTAGTACTCCTCCAGCGAAGACAGCGGAAAGTTTGGCACGCGCAGCGCGTCCTCGCAAAAGTACTGGTTGAGGTACCCGGACAAAACGCGGCGGTCAATTTCGTCGGTGACTCTTCCGCCGTAGTTCGCCTCGGATATGAGGTACTTGAGCGCGTCCCAGGGCGTCTCTTCGTACGCGTCCAGGTACGCCTTCAAGACATCGTCCGACACGGAATAGTCCGTGTCGTTGAAGTCGTACGGGATGTTGATTCCCAGTTCGCGAAACTTGCGCCGCTCGAGCATCACGGCGTGGAAGTAGGTGAGCGAAAAAAGCAGCTTGGCGTACTTGGCGCTCGAGCGGCACTCCGCGAAGGATTCCTCCGTGACGCACGTCTGGTACAGGCGCGCGAGGTTCGCTCTTAAACCCTTGGGGGGCTCGGTGGTCATCTTCAGCCCTCTTTGCAGAATCGCTAAAGGGAAGTGCGGCGTCGGGTTGGAAGAGAGCCACAGGCGGAACCTCTCGTGCGGCGCGTCGTCTTCGAAGCGCTCGATGATCTTTTGGAGTTCCGGAAGCCACGAGAGCATCAGGTGGCAATTCGCGAGGAACACCCAGTTCCCGTCGCGCGTCGCGTCGTCGATGAGCTTCGTCGCCACCGGGGCCTGACCCTGCCCGAGCGCCACCGAGAAGAAGCGGTCTAAAACGCCTTGCGCCTGCGCGAGCTGCTTCAGGTTCGCCGTCGGGTCCACGCCCGGGGACAAAACGAAAATCAGCGGCGCTAAAGGTGTCGAGTCGGCGTGCGTCGACGCGAGGTCTAACGTCGGCGGCTCGACGTATTTGCGTCCCAGCGCGTTGGCCACGTACGCGTTCGCGGCTTTCTCCACGCGGTCCATGCGTAAACACCGCACGAGAATCATCCTTTGAAGCTCGTCGCATTTGCTCTCCCAGTCCCCGGGAAGACGCGTCGGGGCGTTCGGGTTCTCCGGTTCGCTCTCGCGGTACCAATCCTCCCAGTCCACGACGTTTTGCTCGAAGTGCGTGGTGATGCCGAGGAAGTGCGGGACCTGCTGCTCGAGCTCCACGACGTTGTCCCACGCCAGCTCGCTGATCCAGTCCGGCGCCGGGTTGGGGGGCTGGTCCGAGCGGTCTAACACCGCGCCGCCTCGCAGGAAAAAACGCCACTCGGTGTCGTTCATCTTCCCGTCGCTCCGCAAAATGCGGACGCACATCTGCAGCGAGAGTAACAGTTTGTGCGCCTCGAATAACCCGCGGCTCGTGTACTTGTACGTCGCGTAGGTGTGGAACTCGTTCAGGAACTTGATGCGCTCGTCCAAACGCGTGCTCTGCGGCGCGTTCTTGATGGAGAGCAGGAACAGGTCCACGTACGCGTCCAGCGAGAACTGGTACATGGGATCGATCGCGGCGAGGTCGTACAGCACGAAGTACAGAATCGCCGCGCGCACCGAGCACGGCCGGTAGAGCGCCGACGCCGACTCGATTTTTTTTCCCGTCTTCTCGGCGACGGCGAGGGATTCCGTCACCTCGTCGGACGTCACCTTGGAGTCGTTGAGCGTGTTGATGAGCTCGATGTTGTCCAGCAGCGAGCCTGTGGCGTTGGAGAGCAGATCCAGAAGCTGGTCCTCCAGCTCGGCGATGGTGCGCTTGCCGGCGGCGACTTTCTTCACCAGGTCGTTCTTCTGCCGGTCGAGATCGGGGCGCTCCTTCTGTACGACGACGTTGAGCAACTGCGCCTCCAGTCCTTGTTCCTTCACCGCGAAGTTTACGATGGTCACCTTCGTGCTCACCTCGGGGGTGTAGTGCGGGTTGTTCAGCTTCGAGGTGAGGTACAGCTTGAAGTCGGGCGAGTAGTCCACCTCCTTGTCGCCCAGCTTGATGGCCAGCGAGTTACCCTTCTTGATGAACGACTTGCTCAGCACCGGTTCGAGGATGGGGTCAATCTCCTCCTGCACGTCCTGGATCAGCACGGGGTCGCCGAATTGGATGGCGTTCTCCATGCGGCGAACCATGTCCGGCATGTTCAGCGTCACCACCTTCAGCCCGCGCGGCTTCTCCATGTTCTTGATCCACTTGTTCCCCTGGCCCTGCGGGTCAATTAAAAGAGGCCAACGGTTCCCGCGCGTCACCACCACGCCGTTCTCGGTGGAGAAGGCGTCGGCGGGCAAGCCGTCGATGTTCCAGTCGCGCACGTCCGAGGGGTCGGCGAGGAAGAGCGCGAAGTCAAAGGCGGGCGACGCGGGAATGCCCAGCGCCTCAACCTGCGGAAGCCAGGTCTTTGTGACCAGCGCGTCTCGGTATTCCGACGGGAACGGCCCCGCGTACGACATGAACGCGGCCGCGATCACGACGTCGCCGGGAAGAGCCTCGATCTGCTCTTCGTATCGACCGATGCTCTGTTCCCAGCGGGTCTTCTCGCCGGCGAGGCCGTTGACTAATTTTTCGGCTCGTTGAAGCTTCGCCTCCAAGTCCGCGAGCTCGTCTTCCAGCGCCTTCTTCTTCGAAGTGGAGTGCTCGTACTTGTCCTTCAAAGCCTGCACCTTGTCCAACACAACCTGCAGCTTCTGTTCCGCCTCCTTCAGCGCCGCCTGCTTCTTCTTTAAAGCCTCCTGCGCAGCCTTGAGCTTGGCGCGTTTCGGCGCAACCTCCTTGGCGACGTTGCCGTAGATGAACATCGCGTGCACCCACTGGCACAAGCCTTTCGCCGCGCCCGACACGGCGCCGATCTTCTCCGGCGTGTACTCGGGGTCGTTGACGTACTTCTTCATCTTTCCTAAGAGCGCGTCGTCCAGCTTGTCTTTGTCGAAGTTGATCAGGCCGGGCAGGAACTGCGTGTCCCCTAACGCTTTCTTGGCGGCGTCCCAGGCGGGCGACTTCTTCAGCACCGTCATCACGCCCTTCAGGCACAGCTCCACCAGCGCGGGCGGATTTGAGTAGGCTTTCAGCTCGGACATGTCCTTCTTGGTCAGCACGTTCAGCGCCGCTTGAGCGGCGTTCAGAGCGGGCATCGCCTGGTCCAAACCAGCCTGGCACTCCGCGGCGATGGCGTTGGCCTCCTCGGCGTCGCGGCCGATCTTCGCCGCCTCCGCCGAAACCTGCTTCTCCTGGTCGTCCGCCGCCCTCTTGTCGGCGACGATGGTCACCAAGAGCTCCTCGCACTCCGTCTTCGCCTGCGCCACGACCACCTGCTTCTCCTGCGCCACGATGGTCATCTCGCCGACTTGCACGGACGTCTCGTCGAGCTTTAAAGTGCCTCCTCTCAGCTTGTTGGCCATGCCACCGATTTTTTTCCGCTTCTCCGTCAGAAGCGCTCTGTACCCGTTGACAAACTCCAGGTAATTCGTCGGGGTGACGTAGTTTTTGCGCTTGAGCGCGGCGAGCATCTCGCCGGATTTCTCGGCCGTGGACCTGTGGCAGGTGGCAAACACCTTGCACAGGCTCTCCTTGACCTCGTCGTCCATCTCCTTCTCCGACTCCATCTGCTTCTTCGCCACCTCCCGCAGCGCGTCCGAGGGCCACTCCGTGAACCAGTCGATCGTGCAGCAGTTGACGAGCCCGGGGAACATGCGGCACCGCTCGCGGAACCCGTCGCCGATGGGCGACATGCACAGCACGATGTGCAGGTTCTTGATGACTCTTCCCAGGAAAAACGCGTACAGCTCATCCTGCATCTCGCCCACGCCCGCGCGCTTCGCGTCCGCGCGCACGTCCTCGCACAGACCGCTTATTTCGTCCTTCGCGAACAGGTTAGGCACCTCGCCGCTCGTTAACACGTTGTTTATGTCCTCCAGAAACGTCTCGACGACGATTTGCGTCTCGTCGAAGAGGAACACGGTGGGCTTGTCGGCGACGCCGGCTTGTTTGAAGAGCTCCTTCAGGTCTTCGCGGAACTCCACCAGGCGGTAGTTCTTGGTGATCTCGATGGAGAAGCACTTGAGCTCGGCGACGTACGTGGCGAGCCGCGCGAGGCTCTTGCGCCCGGACCCGCCCACGCCCACCAAAAGCGCGTTGCCGCGGGGCTGGCACAAAACGCGGTGCACGCGGCAGACGTGCATCAGCGCGTCTTTGAAAAGCACGAGGTCCATCGGCGCGTTTCCGGGTTCGATCGCGTACTCCTCCAGTTTCTCCGCCAAAGCGTCTTTCAACCGCCGGGGGTCCACCACGGCTTCGTACGGCGGGTCGTCCGCGTCCGGCCGCATGAACGACGTGAACGGCGGACACTCACCGTAGAACGGCTCGAAGAGTACATCCCACGAACTCCCTAACACGTGTAACAGTTTCTGATCGAGCTGGTTCTTGAGCCATGTTTTGTCATCCGGGTCCCACATGCGATCGCCGAACACGCGGAAACACTCGTGGCACCAAAGCTGTAAAATCTGATCTTTCTCCGCGTAGTACGCCCGCGTGGTCTGCATCGTCCCTTGGATCACCTTCGCGAGGTCTCTCGTGTTGAACAGGTAGTGCGACTTGCTCGGCGTCGGCAAAAGCTCCTCGGCGATGTTCGCGTAGAGCTCCACCGTGGCTTTGACGATCGGGTCGCCCAACGGTTTAAGCGCGTCGTCGAAATCCCGCAGGTGGTGGTTCAGTAAAGTGGCGTAGATGCGATGCAGCTGCGCGTCGCTCGGGTTGGTCATGTTGAGCGTCGCGAAGACGCTCATGATCCGCTGCGAGAAGGCGTTTCTGCCACCGCCCGGAGGCGCCATCGCGCCCATGAGCTGGATGTCGCGGATGTGCTTCACCTCTTGTTTCCCGCGGTCGTACCAGAAACCGTTGTCCGCCCACAGCTTGAGCAGCTCCAGGGGGGGCATGAACCCGAACACCGACTTCTGCGGCATGTTGAAGTCGTCGCAGAGCACCACCATTCGCTTACCGCCGGGGGGCGCGAACGTGCCCTTGCTCCGCTTCTCGAGCTTGCCCTCGATGACGTCCTGCAGCGAATTCGACGAGGTCTGCGCGGAGAAGTTCACCACGCAGCTCGCGTAGCCGTCGGGAAGCTCCTCGAGGCACTTCGCAGCCACCATGCTCTTGCCCACGCCCACGCGCCCGACGATCAAAACGTGCGATTGCATAGACGCCAAGCAAAGCGCCACGCTCTTCGTGCGCGTCGTGTCGACGGTGGGCACGACGATGCGGAAGAACGGCGTGTTTTCCAAATCGGGTTTGTACGCCGCCAGCTTGGACTCCCACAAGCACCAGTCGCGCGTCTTGGCGTCCACGAAGTACTCGTACACCGTGTCTTTTGTCGGGACGCTCGAGTCCAAGTCGCGAACAAACGCGTCAAACTTTTTGCGGCTCTCGTCGTCCAGCGACGCGCCCACCGACCACACAAGCGCGTACACGAAACACTTCTCGATCATCGCGAGGTATTGTTCCGGGTCGTCCTCTTTGTAAAAAGTGTGGTCAAGACCGGACGAGGCCGGGTCCTGCTTCAGCGCGTCGAACAGTGTGGTGAACTGCCGCACGGCGGCGAGCTTGTCCGTCTCCACGAGCTGCGCGCAACGCAGCCGCCGGAACTCGAGAGCGGGCTCCATCCACTTGGTCAGAAGCGCGCGCACCGCCGGCGCGAGCGCGACGTCGCCTTTCCCCTGCGCGTTGTGTCGCTCGTCCAGCCCGTTTAGCCACGACGTGGCGAAGGGCCACCAGCCCAGGTCCTCGACGTTGAGGTAAATCATGCCCGCGCGCGACACCGTGGCGGGCGATGCCTGGCTCAGGTCCTCCACCTCGAACAGGATGGACACCTGCGGCGACATCATGATGCGCTCGCCGGAGAGGAGCGTTAGGAGTTTGTTATCGTCCAACAAAGTGTTCATGGACTCGATCCACAGCGTGTCCACCGGGCCGTCGAACAGCGTCCACTTCTGGTTGGGGCTCTCGTCCTTGCAGATGTTGCGCATGACACGCGCGAGGATCCCGTCCGTCCACTCGTGCGACGCGGGGTCGAAGCACCCGTAAATCTCATCGTTAGATAGCGCCAGCGGGTTGATCGTGTACACCTCCACCTTCTGGAACTCGCCCTCGCCCGCGCCGTCCTCGCACAGCTGCGCCATAGCCGCCTTCAAAACCTTCCAGGCGGCGGTTTTGCCCGCTCCGGTTTTGCCGACGATCATGTTCCCGTGCCTCGCCACCTTGCAGTCGAAGATCTGGATGATCTTCACGATCCAGTCGTCCACCACCTGTAACCCGAGCTCGACGCACTTGCGTTCGAGCATAGCGCGAAGCTCGCCGCCCGCGTCGGGGGGCTGGTCGACGCCCGGGAACAGGTCGCCGAGCAGCGCGCGGAACAGGGGTATGTCGAGGTAGACGAGCTTGGGCATGATGAGGTCCTGCATCGTGCGGTAGAGGATCGCCTCCTCGGACCCTTCCGGGTCGACGCGCTTGTGCGCGCCGGCGGCGCGCGAGATGGGAATCACGAACGAGCGCAGCGTGTAGTCGTAGTGGTCTTGCTTCGAGAGCTGCTGCTGCGAGAGCTCCATGATGGCCACCATCTTCTTCGCGAGGGACTTGGCGGAGGAGAAGCCCTCGGCGAACATCATGATCTCGGCGATGAGCGAAAAGTCGGGCACCATCATCGAGACGGGCCTCACGATGGCCTTCAGGTTATCGGGAAGCTCCGCGCGTCCCGCGTACCCGGGGTTCATGGTCACGAAAACGCCGCACGACGGGATGAGCCGGATGTTCTGCCCTTCGAAGAAAAACATCTTGGCGCGTTTCTTTACCGCGGCCATAATCACCGAGATTTGCGTCGCCACCACCGAGAGCACCTCAACGGAGATGCGGTTGAACTCGTCCAGGCACGCCCACGCGCCAGTTTGCGCCAAGCCGGAGAACATCTTAGCGGTCATCTTGTAATCCACGCCGTCGGAACAGTTGAACACGATCACGTAACGCGCCAACGCTTTGCCGAAATCCTTCACCGTCTCCGTTTTGCCCGTCCCGGCGGGACCGAGCGGGTTCCCGCCTCTTCGCGTGAACATCGCCGCGCCCAGGGTCATGTAGCACCGATCCGTGAGGGGCGTGACCACCAACCGCCCGTTGTTGCCCTGGTACTCGTACCCGTACGAGAACACAGATAGCACTTGCTTCACGACGCAGTCGTCCTTGTCGTGGTCCCAGTAGAAGCGCAGCTGCGAGACCCACTCGAAATCTGTCGTCGCGTCGCAGCCGGATCGCGAGAGCTTCTCGATGCTGTCGCGCGCGTGCACCTCGATGGTGATGAGCGCCACGACTTTCTTGCGGTTCACCTTGTCCAGCTTGGACCGGGTCAAAGTCACGAGCTTACTCAGGTACGACACCCACTTCTTCTTCAGCATGCGCACGGCGGCTTTGGCTTTGTCCTTGTCCGCGAGCGCCTTCTCGCACTCCGCGGTCCACACAACGCACCCCGCCGAGATGATCATCTGCCCGGGGTACTGCTTCACCCACTTCTCCTTCTTCATGCCCTTGCTCTGCTCGAGCGTCTCCCGGAGGCTCGTCTTGCACGCGCGGTACATCGCCGCCTCCACCTTGTTCAGCCAGTCCTCCGGGCGGCCGTGCGTCGGCACCTCCTCGTCGAACGGAAGCGTCTCGCCGTCCGGCGAGTGCATCAGCGTGGACGCGTAGTTCCGCCGGCCTCCGTCACCCGGGCGGTGCATCTCCAATTTTTTCACCCCCTCGAACATGCCCTTGAAGTGCGGCTGCACGTTGAGCGGGTCCTTGGCTTGGCCGAGAATCTCCAGCAAGTCGTCGCTGCTGATGAAGTAGAACCGCGGGAACTGCTGGCGTTTCTGCTCCAGGTACGCCTCGAGCGATTTCTGAATCTTCTCCAGTTTTTCGTCCATGCGCGTGAACGCGTCGAGGGTCTTTTCCGAGACGGGCGACGACGCGTCGGGCGAGGAGCCGGTGCACGCGGCGACGACGGAACTTTCCGCCTGCATCGCGCGCATCTCGGCGATGAACGCGGCGTTGACGTCGTCGAACATGACGCTCTCCAGCGGGAGCTGTTTCCGAATATCCTCCGACCCGACGAAGATGTTCTCCAGGTACATCCACGCGGTCTGCACCTTCGTCACCAGGTCCAGCATCTCGGACACGAGCAGCAACTTGCGTTCCCAGGCGACGATGGGCGTCGAGAAAACCGCGAAAAACTTACTCGCCTTCATCGTGCTCAACGTCACGATGTTATCCTCCAGCGCCGCGTACGTCTCCTCCGTGCCCCGCAGCTTGTACACGTCCCGCCCCTCCTTGTACGGCACCATGTCCATTTTCAAATTCGTCCAGGTCTCCTGGATCGCATGAAGGCTGGTCTCGATGGCGAGCTCCTTGGTGGCGTTGGAAGAGAGCTCGGCGATGAACTCGTCGTGCAGGTGCAGCTTCAAGTCTGTGACTTTTCCGAGCGTGAAGTCGTCGGCGTGCGGGTCGAACGTCTCGCCGCACTTTTGCATGACTTGCGCCCAGTGCCGCTCGCGGATCGCGGGGTTGCGCAGGTCCATAATAAGAGGCATGGTCTTCTTGAACCCGTCGATGGTGTCCTTGAGCGAGCGCCAAGCCCCCCACTCGACGCCGCCTTCGTCGGAACCTTGAACCTTCTTGCCCAGCTTCACCACGTTCTTGTTGATGGTCTGCGCGGTGGTCTCCATCTCCTCCACGCGCAAATCGCGAAACTTACCGAGCGACCAGACGTCGTACTCCGAGAGCCAGTGCTTGATGAGGTCCCAGAGCGCGCGGATCATTTCCATCTCCGCCTCCACGCGCCCGATCGGCTCCAGACGAGGCGGTGGAGTTCCGAAGATGCCCAGGCCCTTACCCACTTCAGCCTCGCGCGCGCGGAGGGACGACGCGGAGGCGTCGAACGACGCGAGCGTTTTCGTCGCCGCGTCGAGCGCGGCGTGTGAGACGGCGTCGGCGACGGATTTCGGAGCCGTCGAAGCAAAGTTTTGCTCAAGCTCGTCCGCGTCGCTCACCAGCTTGTCCACCATGCGGCTCAGCTTGTCCCGGAAACCCTCCTTGTGCTCCTCCAGCGAAACCTCTGTCTCGCCGATCATGTCCACGAAGCTCGTCCACGCGCCGTCTAAATCGGCGAGCTTCGAGAGCTCTTCTTTCGTCACGCTTCGCGACTCGCACTTCTCCAGCGTCGCGTATTGCGCCCGCAGAGGCGCGAAGGAGGC
>JACLAB010000128.1_pt1 | contig 14230 bp, 11 predicted proteins | sample 8027921 | NCBI WGS metagenome assembly JACLAB01 (sample SAMN15725117, study PRJNA655200) | protist metagenome | isolation source: fluorescence activated cell sorting (FACS) single amplified genomes of... | place: USA: West Boothbay Harbor, Gulf of Maine | collected 2000-07-19
GACGACGCGCGCGATGGCGTGCGAGCGCGGCGCGAGCGACGATGCGACGGCGCGCATGCGATGCGTCGCGCAGTGGCGCGGCGCGTGTCACGCGGCATTGATCGACGGTGGACGTCGCGGTCGCGGTGTCGCGAGACGCGAGGGCGGAGCCGAGGGGTGTGGGTGACGCCGCGACCGCGCGGACGCGGGGTCGACGCGCGCGGTGCGGCGGTGGCGCGACGTGAGCTCGCGCGAGCGCGAACGAGAGGGGATTGATTGATTCGGTGGAACAATGTTGATGCGCGCGCGAGCGGTGGCGTCGATGACGATGACGACGAGTGGTGCGCGTGCGTTGTGTGGACGACGAATGAATGCGGTATCGACGTGTGGAACGACGACGACGACGACGACGACGAGAGGGCGATATCACAGCAGAGGCGCGAGGACGACGACGAGAGGGTCGACGGCGGAGACGGATGAGTGGATTTCTACGCTGGAGGTGATGAGTGCGGGGGCGATTTTGGTGCCGCATCCCGATAAGGCTGCGAAAGGGGGTGAAGATTCGTGTTTTGTGCTCAAGCAATCGGGTGCTTTTGGTGTTTTCGATGGCGTCGGCGGTTGGGCTGAGGAGGGCGTTGACCCGGCAGAGTATAGCGAAATGTTTGCAGAGAAGAGCGCAGAGTCAGCGATGCGAGGGACGAGGGATCCGGTGCAGATTATGACGGATGCACATGCTGGTACGCAAGTGATTGGATCTTGCACCGCGTGCATTGCCGTCCTTCAAAACGGTGGAGTTTTGGAAATCGCAAACTTGGGTGACGCCGGCGCGATGGTTGCGCGCTCGGGAGAATGCATATATCGCACAGCGTCGCAGCAACATGAGTTCAATCTGCCGTATCAATTAGGGTGGGAGAAGGTGTACCCCGAAGGTGATAAGCCTTCCGCAGCAGATCGTGTCGAGGTAAAATTAAAGGATGGAGATGCGCTCGTCCTTGGCTCGGATGGTTTATGGGACAACGTTCCTCACGATGAAATCGCCGCGTTGTGCGCTAAGCATGACGGTGATGCTGAAGCATGTGCCGAAGCGATTGCCACGTTAGCGTTTGGTTACTCGTGTGATCCAGAGTACGACTCGCCTTTTACGCAAGAGGCGCGTAAGGTGTCTGACGGTAGATTTTCCAAGAAGGACATCATCGGCGGTAAAATGGATGATATCGCCGTCGTGTGCGCGTTTTTCTGGCAAAATCGCACGTAGAAAGTTCTTGTTTAGTCGCGGCGATATAGAGCTTGCAATTTCCAACAAAGCCTTTTTAGCAAACAGCAAAGCGTCTGCTCGATGTCGATACACGCGTGTCCATAGACTCGGGATAAACTACTCTGAAAATATGTGGCGTTACAATTTGTACATCTAAGTCGTCTTCATCATAATCATAATCATCTATTGCTTCACGAGCATCACGAGGAGGAGCGCTGATTTGAAGCTCTTCTCTTTAATCGTCAACGCCAACGCGCCGGCGAGAACAGTTTTTACGAGCTGCGCATCGAGTCCTTTATACATTCCTCCCACACCTTCTTCGCGATACACGCGCTCTAACGTTCCTAATAATGACTGCCTATCTTCCAATTTAGTGCTCGCTTTCTGCAAAACCTTTGCGCGCACTAATGGATAAGTCACTAATGTCGCCGCCGCCTTTGACGTCGCTCCGAGGATAAACGCGTCAAATGTCGATAATTCGACCACAGGTTTTAGCGCCCCTCGTCTCTGCGCTCGAATGTTTAACGCACGCATCAATCGTTGTCGTAGTTGCTCGAATACCGTGTATTGAATCGCCGGGTTTATCGTAAGCACCAGTGATGCGTATAATCCGTTATACAAACCCGGCGAAGCAGTCGTCTTCGACGTCTTCGTTGACTCCCCACGCAAAGCCTTTAAAGTGGCATCAAACTCTTCGATTTCACTCGACTGTGTCGATGGCGTCAATGGCAGTGGTGAATTTCCGTCACTTTTACGTTCAAGCTGCTTTCTTGTCGAATATGTATCTAAAGGCTCGGTGACAAGGACGTTGCAGCACCCCGCCAAAGACGCCGCCACGAGCGTCGCGCCCACGCCAATCTTCTTCCCAAACTTTTCTTCATACGTCGTCTTTAGCCTCGTAAACGCTAAAAAGTACAGAAAGCTCGATGATAATGAATGCACAGACTTTGCACTCGCACCAGAATACAACGCTGCGATGCCCTCGGTCTTTATCACGCTCGAGAGCCTCGCGAGCCAACCCAAACCGTTACCTCTCTCGCCGTTTTCTCTCGCTTCCGCCGCCGTTTCTGCCTGAATGCGTGTTTTGATTGTGTCGATAGGATATAACGCAAGCGTTGACGCTAAACCTCCGAGCGCGCCTGGATTGTCGTCGAAAACACGTGCGTAGGTGAGTACTCAAGCAGCGATGACGCGAGGGCACGACGCGTACCTGCAAGCGCTTCAACGAGGATTTTATCATTTGCCGTGAGTTTTGCGAGCGGCGGCGCGATGACGCTCGAGGTCATCATCGTGTGTTGTGCGAGCGCGCGAGCGGGTGAGCGGGCGGATGAAAAGTACTTAGCGAGCCGGCGTGTGAGGAGAACTTTTTTGCGTTTGAGTATTAAAAAGTGACTGCGTATTATAAGTTACTTGAGCAAGAGTTCGGCGCATTGCACGGCATTGAGCGCAGCACCCTTCTTGATTTGATCACCGCACACGAAGAGATCGAGGCCCTTGTTGTTGGGTTGGGAGATGTCTTGACGAATGCGACCGACGTAGACGTCGTCGTTGTCGGTGGCGTCGAGCGGGGTGGGGAAGCGGTTGTTCGCGCGGTCGTCAATGAGCGTCACGCCTTCAGCCTTGGATAAGATCTCGCGAGCCTTCTTTTCGTCGAGCGGGTTCTTCAACGTCAAGTTGATGGATTCAGCGTGCGCACGCATCACCGGAACGCGAATGCATGTCGCGGTGATGTTCACGTCGTTGAAGTTCCAAATCTTGCGCGGCTCCTTCACCATTTTCATTTCCTCCTCGTTGTAACCATTCTCCGTCATCGGTGCGTTGTGCGAGAACAAGTTAAATGCATATTGCCACTTGAAGATTTCCATGGTCTTCACCTCGCCATCGTTCACCAACTCTCTCGTTTGTTGCTCCAACTCCTTCATCGCGAGCGCGCCGGCGCCAGACGCCGCTTGATACGTCGACACAACCATGCGCTCCACCGTCGCCACGCGGTGAATCGGCGTCACCGCCATCAACGCAATAATCGTCGAGCAGTTCGGGTTCGCAACGATCCCCGCCTTACCTCCAAGCTTCATATGCGCCATCGCTTCCGGGTTCACCTCGGGAACCACGAGCGGCACGCCCTCCGTCATGCGAAACGCGCTCGAGTTGTCCACGACAAAGCACCCCTTCTCCACCGCAACCGGCCCAAACTTCTTCGAAATCGATCCACCAGCGGAGAACAACGCAATATCTTGCCCATCGAACGAATCCGCGGTCAGTTCCTCCACCACGTACGTCTCACCATCGAATTCCACTTTACTCCCCGCGCTTCGCGCCGACGCCAGCATCTTCATCGACTTGTATGGAAAATTACGCTCCTTGAGCACGCGCAAGAATTCCTGCCCGACCGCGCCGGTGATGCCCGCGATCACCACCGCGGGCCCATCCGCGGTCTTCGCCGCGTTCACGCGCACCACGGACGCCGCGGTGCGTCGCGCCGCGGCGCGCGTCGACGGGCGACGCAGCGACGACGCGGACGACGCCGCGTACGACGCCTTGGCGCTCGCGCACGGCGCGGCGAATGCGAAAGACATGGACGCGAGAGAGAGGGACGAAGGGCGACGAAGATATCCGACGTGCCGTGCGCTGCGAACGGGCGGCGCGCGCGGTGGGGTGTGCGGCGACGACGACGCGCGGCGACGACGACGACGACGCGGTGGCGCCACGAGGTGTGGGACGAAACCCTATTCATTTGATAGGCGTTGTGGGGGTTACGTAGTGGTATTGGTTACGTAGTGTAGGGTGGTTAGGGCATATATGTACGCCGAGTGTGACGACGACGCGCGTGGCGTGTGATCGTTGCGCGCGCTGCGCGTGCGCGTCAGACCGCCGCCGCCGCCGTCGACGACGACGACGCGAGAGCGGCATAACATAGTGTCGGTGCGTTTTGCCTTCGCCGTCGTCACTCGAGCACGATGCGTTTAGATATCAAGAGGAAACTCGTCCAACGGAGCGACCGAGTGAAAGGCGTGGACATTCATCCGACGGAACCGTGGATCTTGACGAATTTGTACACTGGGAACGTTGCGGTGTGGGATTATGAGACGAATTCGTTGGTGAAGTCGTTTGAGGTGACGGAATTGCCCGTCCGTACGTCGAAATGGATCGCGCGTAAGCAATGGATCGTGACGGGGAGCGACGATATGTTTATTCGGGTGTACAACTACAACACGAGCGAGCTCGTGGTCGGGTTTGAGGCGCATAGCGACTATATTCGATCGATCGCGGTGCATCCGACGCAACCGTATATCGTGACGTGTTCGGATGATATGTTGATCAAGTTGTGGGATTGGGAGCGACAATGGGAGTGCGGGATGGTGTTCGAGGGGCACTCGCATTACGTCATGCACGTGGTGTTCAACCCGAAAGATACAAACACTTTCGCCTCCGCTTCCCTCGATCGCACGGTGAAGGTGTGGAATATCACCAGCCCAGTGGCTAACTACACCTTGGAAGGACACGAGAAGGGAGTGAACTGCGTGGATTACTTCACTGGCGGCGATCGCCCGTACTTGATCTCTGGCGCTGATGATAAATTAGCCAAGATCTGGGATTATCAAACGAAAACGTGCGTGCAGACGCTCGAGGGACACGCGCACAACGTTTCTGCGGTGAGCTTTCACCCTGAGCTTCCAGTCATCATCACCGGTAGCGAAGACGGTACTTTGCGAATCTGGCATCAAAACACGTACCGGTTGGAGAACACGTTGAATTACGGTTTAGAGCGGGTTTGGGCGATCGGATGCTTGAAGGGCTCGAACTCTGTAGCGATCGGTTACGATGAAGGTACTGTGATGTTCAAGATCGGTCGCGAAGAGCCCGTGGCGAGCATGGATAGCACGGGGAAGATCATCTGGTGCAAGCACAACGAAGTACAAACCACAAACGTCAAGGCGTTGCCGGCAGATTTCGAAGTCACCGATGGCGAACGACTTCCCTTGCCGGCGAAAGATTTGGGTAACACCGAACTCTATCCTCAAAGCTTGGAGCACAACCCGAATGGTCGTTTTGTCGCCGTCTGTGGCGATGGCGAGTATATCATTTACACTGCTCTCGCGTGGAGAAACAAGAGCTTTGGGAGCGCGATTGAATTTGCATGGAGCCTTGATCCGAGCGAATACGCCGTGCGGGAGAGTTCTAGCAAGATTAAGGTGTTCAAGAACTTTACGGAGAAGAACTCGTTCCGCCCGCACTTTACTGCGGAAGGTTTGTACGGTGGTGCACTGCTTGGTCTTCGCTCGACGGATTTCATTTGCTTCTACGACTGGGACGAATGCCGCGTCATTCGTCGCTTAGATGTGTCTGTAAAGAATGTCATCTGGAGCGAATCGGGTGAGATGGTAACGATCATCAGCGACACGAGCTTTTTCATCTTGCGATACAATTTGGAAGCGACCGCCGAGGCGTTCGCTTCTGGCCAGGTTGATGAGAGCGAAGGCGTCGAGGAGTCGTTCGAGTTGATTGCTGAAATTAATGAGAGCGTTGTGACGGGTATTTGGGTTGGAGACTGCTTCATTTACAACAATACGGATCGCCGATTGAATTATTGCGTCGGGGGTGAAGTGACGACGCTTACGCACTTGGATCGCTCCATGTACATCTTGGGCTACCTCGCTGCGCAAAACCGCGTCTACTTGATGGACAAGAACTTTGGCATTGTCTCATTCACCTTGCTTTTGACTGTGGTCGAGTTCAAGACATTGATCCTTCGTGGCGAATTAGAAGCTGCCGAGGAAATCCTCGAAAGCATTCCTGTCGATCGACACAACAGCATCGCGCGCTTCTTGGAGTCACGAGGCTTAGTGTCGGACGCGCTGCGCATTGCCACCGACCCCGACTTCAAGTTTGAACTTGCCGTTCAGTTGGGTGAACTTGGCATCGCTCGTGAAATCGTGGAGACTCAAGGTGCGAATGAGTCCAAGTGGAAACAACTTGGCGAACTCGCAATGTCCATCGGTGACCTCGAACTCACAAATAAGTGCTTGGAAAAGTCGGGCGATCTCTCTGGACAGTTGCTGCTCGCCGCATCTGCGGGTTCTCCTGAGACCCTGAAGCAACTCGCTGTAAACGCTAAAGCGAAGAGCAAAAATAACGTTGCTTTTATTTGCATGTTCATGCTCAAGGATATCGATGGATGTCTCGATTTGTTGATTGAAACGAACCGTATTCCTGAAGCGGCGTTTATGGCGCGTACGTACGCGCCAAGCCGCGTTTCTGAACTCATCGCCCTTTGGAAGACTGACTTGAAAAAGATTAACAAGAAGGCTGCTGAAGCCCTCGCTGATCCTACTGGGCACCTCGAACTGTTCGAGGGTTTCGAAGACGCGCTCGCCGCGGAAAGGAAGGCGCGTCATGAGATTGGAAAATTTATCCCCGCCAAAGTATACGGCGCTTCGCTCGCCGATGAAGTGGATGCTCTCGCCAGTGAAGTAGAAGACATCGACATCGCGGACGAGGTCGAAACGTTCGAAGAGCCGGAAGCTGAACCGGAAGTTGAGGAAGAACCTGAACCGGAAGCTGAAGTTGAGGAAGAACCCGAACCAGAAGCTGAAGTTGAGGAAGAATCCGAGCCTGAAGAAGCACAAGCCATCGAGGAGGAAGCGTTTGAAGAGGCGCAAGAGGAAGAAGCTGCCCCTGAACCGGAAGCCGAAGAGGAGGTTGCCCCTGAACCGGAAGCCGAAGAAGATTGGGGTCTCGAGGAGGATGAAGTAGAAGCGGAGGAACCAAAAAAGGCTGATTAAAACTCATTAAGAAGACTCTAGCACAAACATGTAAAAAACATAAGCTTTGGAAACAAACGTCGCAGATGCTCATCGTGCTACCCTCACAACTCGCCACGATGCGGGCGTCGCTCGGCCACGCCCGGGCGTTCATCATAACATGCGGGTCTAAGAAGAAATCAAAGCCGACGACGTCCGCGCAGACGCCCAAAACGTCGTTGAAGTACAGAGTGGAGCGTGGCGGCTTGACACTCGAACACATTCCTGCATCCCTGGCGAACCGCACTCCATCAGTGGCGCTAGCGTATACGTACCTCGGTGACGCCGTGTGGGAGCTTTATGCACGTCAGCATATGATCCTAAAGCGATTAAAGGATGATGATGCCAAGCAAAAGCCGGGGGTGGCCATTCGACCTCAAGACGGCGTCTCCAAGGGTTGGTGCAGCGCTTCAGCTATGCACGCGCACTTGAGCCGACTGCTGGAAAGGAATGTATTAAAGGATGAAGAATTAGCAGTTTTAAAATGGGGGCGTGACTTTGGGCACGAGTCTAGACCTGGGCACAAAGGTGAAGAGCATAGAGATGCTAGCGCGCTCGAAGCTCTCGTGGCGTACTTGTACCTGTTTGATAGTGAACGCTTGCATGAAGTTTTGAGCGAATGCGGGATGACTTTTTGCTCAAAGCCGCTCAATGGTTTAGGGGGGATTGAAACAGCTGTGATGGAGGCGATGGATTCTTTGTAGTTGCGTAGTGCGCGATAGTTATTGTAGTCAACATAGGAAATGTATATAGCAAGCATCGAGTTATTCCGCTTTTCCTGCAGCATAGTCTTCATTGATTTCGATCGCAGCCATTTTTTCAATAGTCGCGCTCACCGCTTCGCTGTCCGGTGCTTCAGCCTTGCCTGATTTTGTAAGAGATCGAAGCCAGTCGTCCATTGCCTTGACGGCTTTGGGCATGAAACCGTCAACCGTTGTCACCGTGTCCTTTGCTCCGGCGGGCTTACCTTCTGGCACTAAGAAATCTGGGATGTCTTCATCATTCAATAACTTCTGGATACCCGCGTATTGTTCTTCAGGTTGGCTGAAAATTTTAATCTTGTGCTGCGTGTGCACGGCGAGAAGAGGCTTGACGGCGCTCCACAAATAATCGAACACTGAAGGCGCGTTGACGACATAAATTGCCTTGGAAAGTTCCGGGTAGTTGTGCGACGCAACGCTATTGATGGTTTTCAACACGTAAAGCGCTCTGAGCGCGGACATACCTAAACCATCCATATCGATGATGACCACTTGCTTGTCAACTAAGGAATCGTAATCTGCGTTTGCCGCCTCCTGCTCTTTGCCCTCTTCGATGAGCTTCTTTGCACGCGCAGTAGCTTCTGGAATGATGGACTTGACCAAATGTTCGCCACGAATGATGGTGGAATAAATGTGCGTCTCCTCGCTCGCCGACGTCGCTAAAGCGGAATCACCTTTACCTAAACGCAACAAGTAAACAGGGAAACCTTGCTTGGTGTAGCACAAAAATGGAGTTCCAATCATGATTTTTCGATTGTCCGCCAACAAATCCCACCTCGGTGTGGCAGCCAAGATAGCATCCACGCCGACGGCGTCGCCAATTTTGACCGTCTTACGCCATTCCATTGCTTCTCTCAACGCGGCTTCGGCATCATCCAAGCTATATTTACGCGCGACCAGAAACCGACGCGCTGTTGCTTTGCGATCCCCCAAAGGGCACATCGCGCTCGGAATTTCTCCGCCGTCGCCACCGAATCGTTTCACCAACTCATCGACTCTATCTTTCCAGTTTTCCGGATGCGGGAACTCGTGAAACAACTTATTCGGATCCGTTTCACTATGATAAAGGGAAAAGCACGCGCGCGTCAGTCGCTCGAGCACATCTTGCAGCCACAACCTATCCACGTCTGTTTCCACGCTCACGACGGGTTTTCATCGCATCACTCGGGTGCAAACGCACACCAAGGATGCATCACGCCCGTCGCACTCGTTTACCCGCGTTCTCATGCCGCGTCGCGTCATTTAACGTACAACTTATCCGCGCCTTCACCACCTTCTTTCGAGCTTCCAAACCACGACCCGCTCGTTAACGACCCGAACATGGACATCGCGCGCGACGTATGCGTGACGTATGCGTATATGCGTGTGCGAACGCGTCCTTCGAGCGTTCGTGCTGCGCGTGCGTCGCGTACGTGCGTCGAGTATTGTGGTTCGTTGCGTGTGATCGCGCCGCTCTTCGGAGCGAAGTACTGAGTCGCGTCGTCATAGCGCGGCGTCCGAGTGCGTGAGACTACACTCGGAAGGTGCAAACCGCAACGTGAGAGTGGTTCGAACGCGATCGTCGGTACCTTCGCGTCAGCTTCGCGTTTGAGTCGCGTTGAGGGAAGATGTCGACGGAGGACGCTACTGCGCTCGCTGCAGTGGCCGAGGGAGAATCCATCAAAGCAAAGACCGTCGAGCGCGGAAATAAGGTTCTCGTCACGCCGTTGTATGGTGTGAAAGGTACGTGTGACGTATAACAAAGCGCATTGCCGTCGTTTTGGCCGTCGTCGTGGTGGTGTTCAGTGTTTGCGAAACTGACGAATTGAATCTTTCGCGTTTCAGGCGAGCAACCGATGTGTTACCACGTCTCGATTGATGGATGCAATATTTTACTTGATTGCGGATGGAACGATCAGTTTGATGTGGATTTATTAGCGCCGCTGGCGGCGATCGCGCCGACAATCGACGCCGTTCTAATTTCCCACCCTGACACCGCGCACTTGGGCGCGTTGCCCTATGCCTTTGGAAAGTTGGGAATGAATTGTAAGGTTTACGCCACCTTACCGGTGCACAAGATGGGACAAATGTACATGTATGATCACTTTTTGACGCGTCAAGACCAATGCGATTTCCAAGAGACGTTTTCGTTGGATGACGTGGACACAGCGTTTGCGGCTTTCGTGCCAGTCAAGTTTATGCAGTTGTCCATGTTGCGTGGAAAGGGCGAAGGAATCACGGTGACGGCGTACGCCGCGGGCCATACGCTAGGTGGTGCTGTTTGGAAAATTGGTAAAGACGCCGAGGACGTGGTGTACGCGGTGGATTATAATGTACGCAAAGAAAGACACTTGAACGGGACGGCGTTTGACGCGATTCACAGGCCGGCGCTTCTCATCACGGATGCGTGTAATGTCGGTCGAGCAGTGCCGAATAAAGCGACCCGCGACGCCCAATTAACTGAAGCAATTTTGTCTAGCGTGCGCAAGAACGGTAATGTGTTGATCCCGATCGATCCAGCTGGGAGAGTTCTGGAGTTGATTTTGCTGTTGGAAGAAAAGTGGGCTCAACGTCAGCTCGGGTCGTATCAAATTATTCTCTTGACGAACGTCGCTTACAACACTATTGACTTTGCAAAATCGCACTTGGAGTGGATGGGTGAAGGTGTCACTACTGCGTTTGAGCGTAAACGTGAAAACCCGTTTGACACGAAATTTCTGACATTGTGCCACTCGATGGAAGAATTAAAAGCACTTCCAGCTGGTCCAAAAGTTGTACTAGCTTCCTTCGGCAGCCTCGAAGCAGGTCCCGCGAGACATTTGTTTGCAGAGTGGGCGGATAACGCCAGTAACTTAGTCATCTTAACTGGTCAACCCGAGCCCGGTTCGCTATCGGAAGAAGTTCTCCAAATGAGTACCAAGGCGTCGGCGAAGAAGGTCAAGATGGAACTTGCTCATAGAGTTCCGTTGGAAGGCGACGAACTCGCCGAGTTTGAGAAATCACGCAAGACAAGTACTAGTGCAAAAATAGAATCCGCCAAAGACGAACAGATGGTCGAGGTTGAAGACGAAGTAGCAGACATCAAACCAGTCGAACAAGAAGCTGAACCGATGGACGTACTTTTCGGTGTCACGACTGTGGGCGAAACCCAAGACGCCGACTTACGCCGTCGAGCGTGTCTGACGGAAGGTTTTACACCAATTTCTACGCCTTATGGGCCGATGTTTGCGGATGAAGTTTGGGAACCGACAATGACTGACTATGGAGAAGAAATTAGTATGGAGAAGTTTCATGAGGCGTCGCAGTCTGTGATTGGCGCGGTTTCAATTGAGCCGATCAAGGAAGTACCGATGATAGAACAAGACCAAGCTGAACCAGTACAAGAAGTTGAGGATGACATTCAGGAGGTTCCTACCAAACTGGTATCTGAAACTCGCGAAGTTAATATTCGAGCGACGATATTGAGCGTTGATTTCGAAGGCAGAGCAGACGGGAAGAGCGTACGGACGCTCATTACTCAAACTTCACCGCGACGTATTGTTCTCGTGCATGGTTCTATCACTGATACTAAAAATTTGAAGACGCAGCTTGCGGCAAGTTTGCCTGGTATCGATATCGACACACCAAGTGCTGGAGAAACGGTTGAGTGCACGTCGGCGTCGGCAACGTACAAAATCCGATTATCTGATGCGTTGGTACAGAAGGCTAAATTACGCGATATGGCGGGATACAAGGTCGGGTGGATTAATGGTATTGTTGGTAAAGCATTGGAAGAAGGGGGTGCGCCGATGCTACTTCCTTTGTCGGCATTGAACTCAAACAACGGCGATGGCATGGCGCTTACGTCAGTGACGAGGGACGCTCTTGTCAAAAAGTCATCCACGCAGCCCGGCTCGGTTTTCCTTGGCGACTTGCGATTGTCAGATTTGCGCCAAGTATTAGCGCAAGAAGGTGTTCCCGCAGAGTTTGCCGAAGGCGTTCTCGTCTGTGCCAATGGTCGTGTCACAGTTCGAAAAGATGGCGATGAAAAGCTTGTTGTCGAAGGCGCGTTGAGTAACGAATATTTTGACATTCGGAACATTCTCTACGCGCAGTATCAGATTCTATGAGCATAGTGTTATTGCGTAGCTACTGTAATTGTACATTTTACAAATCTAGATTTTGTCTACTAAACGCCCAAGCGCGAAACTTCTGTTTCCAACGTATTTATTTTCTCTGTCATGAGTGCCAAATCTCTCGCTACGCGTTCAGAGTTGTTCGGTTGCTTCATGATTTCCCCAAGTTTACGCTGTAAATCCGTCTGCGCTCGTCGTGCCACGCCCGTCGCTTCAACTTTATTTACTAATTCAGCAAACCCAGTATGCATACCGTGAAGATGCTTGTATGCTGCTTTACATAGATCATCCGAGCGCGCTTCTCTGAAGAGAGTTTCTTCAACCAACGTGTACGTACGTTGCAACACACATTCCGCACTCTGGATATCGGATTGAACACCTCGAGTATCGTTGACAATTTTTTGTACCTCAACTTCTTGCTTCTTGATGTTCTTAATAATCTCGTTCACGCGACGTACGAATGACGGACGATGGACATTCTTTGGCGCCGCCTCGTATTCTTCCAAGAGCTGACGCTGTTCGAACTCCTTTACACGCAACAACGCACTCGTTTCTTTGCCCTCGGAACGCCATTTCTCGATCTCTTCAAGCTGAATCTTGGCGTTTTCGCGCTTCTCCTTAGCTGCAACGGCGTGCGCTTCGATTGCTTCAATAAGTGGAGCTTTCGCGGCTTCCCACTCCGCTGTGAGCGTATCCATGCGCTCCTTCGCTGCTGTAAGTACTTTATTAAGCTCCGCTTCGCTCTCTTCAACCGGTCTGTCCGTGCCTAATACCATTCCTACCGCTTGTTTGTGTAATAAATACGTCGCCTCAAGTTCTGCAGTCAACGCGCGCTTGTTTACAGTGGATTCGAGCGCCTCTTTAACTTTCAACGCACACGCTGCAATTTCATCATCCATGGCAGCCACGGCTGATAAGACTTCGTCAATACGACGTTGAATATCTTCAATGTCTTTTTCACGCGCTTTCAGACGGCCTTCAAGTGTTTCTACTGCAGCTGTTTCAATCTCCAACGCTTTTTCGACAACTTGTGCTTCGTCCGTGGATGCCATGGCGTCGATTTCGCGCTTCACTCTGCGCGCCTTTGGCTCGGCGTAAAACCCACCTTCCGTCGCGAGTCTGAAAATTTCCGCCACCAACCCTTTCAAGCCACCTCGTTTACGTAAATCAAAAGGCTCACCATCGGGTCCAATAAATTCAATACGTTCTACACTACCAAACTTCAAACGCTGCACGTCCTCATCGCGCGACGTCTCTGCACGGCTTCTCGCGACGTATTCCATCACTGATGGCAACGTATACGCTCCACGCTTCACCGCACTTAGAAAACCAATGTATTCTTCACCCACATTTAAACGCGCGCTCACGAAATCTTTCGTACTCGAGGCCTCATCCAACTTTTTCTTGGCGTTTGCCGCACCGACGACGCCCGCAAATCCCGCTAAACCGCGCGCCTTGCCCCACGACTTACCCGCGCGTAGTGATTTCCCAATCGCACGCATCGCACGCTTTGCCGCCGCGCCTTCACCTCCAACATCTGCGCTTGCTCCCGCACCTCCACTCGCGCTCGCCAATCCATCGTCTCTCCTTGGAATTCCATCCAACACGCGCTTCAACACGCGTCGCGTCTCGCTCGCGCTCGGGTACAAAATCGCCTGAAATCCAATCTCTTCCGTGTACCCTATCGCCTTCAACGCCTCCGCATACGCCGCAGCGCAACGAAATCGTTCTCCTACATCGCTTGGAAGCACCTCAGGGACGTAATTCTGCCACTTCTCGCAATCAATCGCACATAATCCAGCATAAATCACCCTCGTCAGCGCATCCACATCCTCTTCAAATTCAACCAAAGACGCCGGCACCGCGACCGTTTTCGACGTTGACGTCGCAGACGGTGCGTTCAGCGCTTGTCTAAGCGTTAACAGCAACACGTTATCCGCATCATCCATGACGCGCGTGCGCGAACGGCGCGTCACACACTGTCGAATGCGTCGCGTGTGGTTGGTGCCAACACCCGACACGCACGTCGTAACACCATTCCATTCCGCGCCAGTGTGCGACTCTGCGTGCGCGTGCGCGCGTCGAGCGAGGTAGACGCACGTAGCGCGTGCGGTGGTGCGCGCGCGATGAGTGCGCGGGCGACAGGGAACGCGGCGTCGGCGGCGTCAACGTTGGAGCACGCGACGACGACGACGGGTGCGATGGGTGGTGCGCTGCAAGGGAGCGACGAAAAGAAGGCGCTGTTGCCGACGACGATGCTCGCGAGTGGGACGAGCGCGACGATGACGACGGCGCAGACGATGGATATGACGGCGTATGATCACTTTTCGGTGTTGGCGT
>JACLAB010000190.1_pt1 | contig 14229 bp, 17 predicted proteins | sample 8027921 | NCBI WGS metagenome assembly JACLAB01 (sample SAMN15725117, study PRJNA655200) | protist metagenome | isolation source: fluorescence activated cell sorting (FACS) single amplified genomes of... | place: USA: West Boothbay Harbor, Gulf of Maine | collected 2000-07-19
TGGCTCATACGCGATACTGAACAAATATACTTTTGATTGTGTGAAAGACGTAATTGCCATATCTGTATCACTTAATACAACATCACTGCCAAATCCGACTTGGTCATTGAAATCATCCATAATAATCACATACGATACATTTTGAATATTTTCAAATAAATAAGCGCTATTCGCTCCTCGCGCTCCTACAAGTAACATTTGATTATAGATAGACAATGAATATCCAAATTCACTTTCACTAGTATATTGGTCAATCACTACAAAAGCATCTTTATTCCAAGAACCGTTATTATTTTTGTCAAATATAAATACTTTTCTGGCCCCATATGCACTTACTGCAAGATAATCATTGGTAAGTGCAACCTTATATCCAAAATTTGTTTGGTCTGTATAACCATCAATGATAATACCGTTATTCCAAGTATTATCATTGTTTATAAATAGAAATACTTTTGTATTTGAACCTACCACGGCATATTCATCTGTGATATCAACGGAAATACCAAATGACGATTCACTTGTGTATTCAGTAATAGAACGTACCAAAGTATATGTATCATCTTGTAGTTGATAAATATACGCGTTATTATTAGGTGCACCGACAATCATGTAGTTATCGCTAAGAGATACAGATTTACCGTATTCGTGAGAGTTAGTTTGTTTAAGTGTTTGTTGTAATTGACTTGTATATACATTTTCGTCGTTTTTTTTATAAATATACACCTTGTCTGCAGCATATCCGCCAACCGCACAATACATATTATTAAGTGATACATCATATCCAAACCAACCATTTTGTGTTAATTCAATATAGTTTGTGACATCCCAAGTATTTTCTATTTTTTGATAAATAGTAGCGTAATTGCCAGTATTCGAATAACGACCAACGGTCCCTACAACTAATGTATTATTGTACATATCAACAGATTTACCGAAACCACTATTAGAAGATTCAATTGTATTTACATAATGAACATCAATGCTACTTACAATAGCAATATAAAAGGAAATGCTAAGAAGATAAAACATAATTATTGCGATATTTGATTGTTTAACTACTTTCTATGAAAAACGGGTTAATTATATCAATTTTATAGACAAAATCAATATAAACATGTTGTATATGTCTATACAAGATGTCACGACCAGATTGGAATGAATATTTCAAAGAAATTGTCCAAGTAACTTCACGTAGATCACCGTGTAAACGGTTGAATGTAGGATGTTTGTTTGTAAAAGATAACCGCATTGTAAGTCAAGGATATAATGGATTTTTACCAGATTGTCCACACGACAGTATTATTAGAGATAATCATGAACAAGCGACGATACACGCCGAACAAAATGCGTTATGTGATTGTGCGAACAGAGGAGTATCATGTAAAGATTGTGTGGTATATATTACACACTATCCTTGCTTAGTTTGCATCCGGTTATTATTGGCGGCAGGCGTGAAAGAAATAAGATATATAGAAGATTATAAAAACGATGATTTGGTTGAATATTTTGCTTCACAAAAAAAGGTAAAAATTACAAAAATATAGGACGACGAAAAAAATATAGAAACAACAACTTAACATTTATAATCGAATGAATGTTAAGTCAAATTTTTAAAAAGGAAATACAAACAATATCTTTTGAAGATGTGCAATATGCAGTCAATCACCACGAAGATTTTTTAATAATTAATACATTAAAAGAAGGTGATCAAGAATATTTGATAAGTCATACAACGTATTATAAAAACGAAGAAGAGAAAATTAATTCATTAATGAACAATTATGATTTTTCAAGTAAGAAGATACTTATATACGGCGAGAATGCGAATGATAGAAGCGTAGAAAAGAAATACCATCAAATTACTTCATTGGGTTTTCAAAATGTATACATTTATCCAGGAGGATTATTCGAATGGTTATGTTTACAAGATATTTATGGAGATGAACATTTCCCTAGCACAAAACCACTGCTTGATATTTTGAAATATAAACCAAAATCAAGGTTTTAATCCCAACTGGCCGGACGATGCTTCTTACCTCCATCATAAGATACAGCAAAGTTTTCATCAACTAACCATCCGTTAATGTGTTGTTCCTCCAGATAGACATCAGCAAGAATGCGTCCATATTTTTCATTTGCTACGTTGCGCAGTTCTACAATTTTCCCCATAATTTTTTCAGAAAGCGCGTCGCGAACAAAATATGCCAATTCTTTTTCTGCTTCTGATTTTCCACGAATCTCAGGCGTATCAATTCCGTTCAATCTAACAGAAAATCTATAAATTGGACCATCTGTATTAGGTAACCTTGCAGCAATGGTGATGGTATCTCCATCATATACCTTGATAACTTTACCATAGCGAATTGGATACACAAACGGGGTTGTATCATTATAACTAATCGAGTCCAAATACGAGGTGTTCATATTATATAATAGATTCATTCTATATTTTTATATCTTTTTCTATATGTGATAAAAAATTGATTCGAGAATTTTGTCTGATTAGAATAATAGTTAGAATTATTCGATTCAAAGTAAACCAATGGACCTCACGCAAAATAAGTTATCGAGAAGTGAATGGGAATCCATAGAGGTTCCTTCTTCTTCGGAAGAAAAGGCGATTTTAAAAATGATGATAAATGGATTTCATCATGTAGATATACACACAAACAAAAATCAATCCTTGTTTTCTTTCACCAAGATAGAACGAACAGACGAAATAGAAATGCTCTTGTTTGAACGCTATTTCAAAGAAACTATGGATAAAAGTATAAAAAAATATGGTAAAAATATAGCTTCACAAACAAATACTATGCAAGGAACTCCTATAAAAAAAATGAAAAGTGCGGATATGATTCGCATCAACAATCTTGAATTAAACATCAAGGAAAATAAACAACATATTTATGAATTTGTATTAATGGAATTATTCCATGAATTATTGAAAAATTTACATAAAAACAAACCACAATTTGCGTTGTATTTGTATACTCTTAGGCGACTTGAACAAAACAGCATTCAATATATCAATAAACACGTATTAAGCATAATAAATCGCTATTTGATACATGCTGAATTGCAAGTTGACGCAGACGATATTATAAAAAATGCGTATAATTTCATTGAGCGCAATTCGTATTTATTGAAATACCAGGATTTGACACTGTTTGAACATCAAAAACAACTATTTCAGTTGTTTGACTCTGATGAACAAGTTTCTCCCAAATTAGTATTGTATACTGCCCCGACGGGAACAGGAAAAACAATATCTCCAGTCGGTTTGTCTGAAGGGAAACGCATTATATTTGTATGTGTAGCGCGACATATTGGTCTGGCACTTGCGAAAGCGTGTATTTCAGTGGAGAAAAAGGTAGCATTTGCGTTTGGATGTAAAGATGAAAGTGATATTAGACTGCACTATTTCTCAGCAGTGAATTATACTAAGCATCGTAAGTCAGGTGGCATTGGTAAGGTAGATAACAGTGTGGGTACAAATGTAGAAATCATGATTTGTGACGTGCAGTCGTATCTGACCTCTATGAATTATATGATGAGGTTTAATCCGATAGAAAAGTTGATAACTTATTGGGATGAACCAACAATTACCATGGATTATGATGATCATGATTTGCACAGCATTATTCATGAAAATTGGAAACAAAATAAGATACCGAACATGGTTTTATCTTGTGCTACACTACCAAGTGAAAACGAAATAAAGAGCGTATTCACAGATTTCCAGGATAAATTCGAAGAAGCGGAGATTCATACAATTAAAAGTTATGATTGTCGTAAATCAATTCCAATGATAAACAAACAAGGGTTTGCTGTGCTTCCTCATTTATTGTATGAGAATTATGCGGAATTAGTCGAGTGTGTGCATTATTGTAAAGAGAATTTGACATTGTTGCGATATTTTGACTTGAACGAAATCATTCGGTTTATCAAATATGTTACCACAAATGAATATGTGTTACCTTGTGTAGAATTCGAGGAACATTTCCAACGCATCGCAGATGTTACTATGAATTCTATCAAGTTATATTATTTGGAAGTCATGTCGCACTGCAAACCTGAATCGTGGACTACAATTTATAATTACATGAAAAATACACAATTGTCAAATTTGGACAAAACAACACAAAGTGGATTTGGAAAATCAAAAAGTGAAATGTCTAATTCTGCGGGTTCATCATTAAAGCGTACTACAAGCACATATGGGGAATCAAATACAAAAAAAAATATTAATCCAAACAGTAAGGGGATTTTATTGACAACTTCTGACGCACATACATTAACCGATGGTCCAACAATCTTCCTATGTGAAGACGTAAAGAAAATTGGACATTTCTATATGCAACAGTCCAATATTCCTACTGTGATGTTTCAAAGTTTATTGCACAACATTTCGAAGAATGATGAAATTATTAACAAAATAACTTATCTGGAGAATGCGATTGCGAATAAGGAAACAAAAGTCGGTGCGGATAATGAAGAGACAAGTGCTCGTGAAAGTGGTAGATTATGTCATGAATCGCAACAATGGATGAACCAAATAGAGAAAATGCGTAAAGATATCAAATTAATTTCATTGGATGCTACTTATGTTCCGAACTCAGTTGCGCATCAGAAGTTATGGACACCAGATAATGAAGTCTACGAAAATGCGTTTGTAGCATCATTAGACGAAGACCATACACGGACAATTATGTCACTGAATATCGATAACCATCTGAAGGTATTATTACTTCTGGGTATAGGTATGTTTATTGAAAATGTAGATGTGAAATATACGGAGTTAATGAAACAATTGGCAACTGAGCAACGTTTATTTATTATCATTGCTTCGTCGGATTATATATATGGAACAAATTACCAGTTTTGTCATGGGTTTATTGGTAAAGACCTGACAAAAATGACTCAACAAAAAACATTACAGGCACTCGGTCGTATTGGTCGTAACAATATTCAACAAGACTATAGTGTGCGTTTCAGAGATGATAATATGATATCACAACTATTCAAACCTGCTGAATATAACGTAGAAGCAAACAATATGTGCAAACTCTTTTCAAGTAGAAATTAGAACTTAGAAATTAGAACTTAGAAATTATAATACTGTAATACTAATTGTATTTTTTATTTACTGGTTGTTACCATAAATGGTTTGATAATTATTTTTTAGTGATAATAAATAATATTAGGAGTAATATATAATACTATGCATCGTCGTGGATATTACGGTAGGCGTCATGGTCACTTTCATAGAAGACCGTATTATTATGGAGGTTGGGGAAGATATGGTTACGATAACCCTTACTGGGGAACATGGGGATATAGTCCTTGGGGAAGATATCCTTATTACAACCCTGTTCTTTGGAGATAAATGGTGAAAATTTCATCATAATTTTAAACGATATAAATATTGTATTTTACAACTATGTATATTCTTCGTATGAATAAAATAGAATCAGGCGAAAAGTTAGATTTCAATCATGTTTTGATTCGTCCAAAGCGTTCTACCATTAATAGTCGTTCATTGGTTTCTTTGGAACGAGAATTTAAATTTAAATATGCTCAGTGTAATTGGAGTGGTGTCCCTATAATTGCAGCCAATATGGATACTACTGGAACATTTGATGTATATGAGTGTTTGAAAGAACATAAGATAATTACTGCTATGCATAAGTTTTATACGGTGGAAGATTATATAAATTATGAAGAAAAACACGGAAAAATGGAACCAGATTATTTTATGGTATCTACAGGAACCTCTGATGCAAATTTTGAAAGGTTAACTAACATAGTTGATAAGATCGATTGTAAGTGGATTTGTATTGATATTGCAAATGGTTATATTGATTCTTTGGTAAAATTTTGTAAAAAAGTTCGTGATACATATCCTGAAAAAATCATAGTTGCTGGTAATGTAGTAACTCGTGAAATGGTAGAAGAATTAATTTTGTCTGGTGGGGTGGATGTAGTGAAAGTAGGTATTGGACCTGGAAGTGCTTGTACTACTCGCTTGAAGACAGGTGTTGGTATGCCTCAGTTGTCAGCAGTATTAGAATGTTCAGATGCGGCTCACGGAGTAGGTGGACAGATTATTTCAGACGGTGGCATAACTTGTCCTGGAGATATGGCAAAGGCGTTTGGTGCAGGAGGCGATTTCGTCATGGTGGGAGGACAGTTTGCAGGACACGACCAAAATCCAGGCGAAGTATTGGAAGATGAAAATGGAAAAAAATATAAGGCATTTTATGGTATGAGTTCAGACAAGGCACAGAATACACACTTTGGTAAGATGAATTCTTATAGAGCTTCCGAAGGTCGTGTGCTGAAAATACCTTATAAAGGAAACTTGAATAATACAGTGCTAGATTATTTAGGTGGACTACGTAGCACATGTACTTATATTAATGCTCCTACAATTAAACAAATGGCTAAGTGCACAACATTTATGCGCGTCTCCCAGCAAGTTAACAATTATTTTGGAGGGAATTAATCAGTTATTGTAAACCTTTTCTACGTATATAAAAAGTATATGAAACTTGTATTTGATACAGACATTATTTATAATTTTATAGCAGGTGGTTTACTAATTGCTGTATCTGGGTATATTTCAAAATTTTATAGTTCTTATGTAAGTGGATTACTATATGGTTCCTTACCATTAGGTGCGTATTATTTATATCTATATTCCATTTATAACCAAGGAGGTAAAGAAACTTCGGACTCGAATTTCGATAAAGGTTTAGATTTTGTAAATGGGTCAGTCATTGGCGGTATTTTATGGGTCATCATGCTAGCGGTTCTTTATTTGAATCTACATAATCCAATTAATATGGTCTTTATTTCATCTATTGTCTATGTTTTGATTATATTTTTACAACTCCGTTTTATTCGTATCACTTAATACATATCAGAAAAATAAAAACAATATTGTTTTATTTTTTTGTGTAAATTTTTATTTGAAAGACAAAATTTCTTTAACGGTTTCAATAAATCCTCCCATAGGAGTTGTTTTGATTTCTCTTTTTTTTGATTCTTGATAGGGTATTTTCAATTGTTCATTATACATTCTATCAATTACATACAACTTATATATATTTTTGGAAATTAAATCATAAGGGAAATATGTCCGATTCATTGGAATGAAATCTTTAACAAGCTGGTCACTTGCTGGTATCGATAAGGTCCCGTTTGATAAATCGTCTTGTGCAAATATATCTAATATATCTTCTCGTTGAAATATCGTATTTTGTGCTATCTCGTCGTATAATTTTGTGTATAATTCTTTCATTGTAGTATTACTGCTATCTACAGCGATGTGCAGTGGTTCACTTATGGTGGTATTCAATTCGAATCTGAAGTTCATTTTTGGAGAGTTTATTATTGATATATATTGTAATTATTGATATATTGTAATTGAAATGAAATCTTTTCAATTTTATTAATAAATTTTCCTAATATAGCATACGTAACGTTGATACCATTTATTTTTCTTTGGTGGTTGATTCAGACGTTCAAGTGACGACATCATTCTATCTTGACTATAAGACCATTCCATTGCGGTTTTGTTGTATATTATTATGATAAAATAATAATAGTAATAATAATAATCGTATTTCAATTTTACTTTTACACATTTACCTTTGCCTATAAAAAATGTGCAAGTAATATAAATACATTTTATATTACTAATTTAATGAATAACCAAGATTTTTTGTTTAAAAAACTTCCATACGAATTAGTAAATAGTGTACTTGAATATGATGGGCGCATCAAGTATAAGTATAAACAAAAAAACGCAATAGATTATCATAATTATATAAACGTAATTCATAAACACGACAAAAGGTATAATACAATAACACCAATTATTAGTAAAAAACTAAAAATTATGAAAGATACTACAATAAGCCCAGTGGATACAAGTTTTTATTTTGAATTTGCGTTTGATAAACAACCAAAGTTAGTATTATGCTATGATTATAATTGGTCTAATAACGAGTTTGAAATATGTTATACTGATATGAAAGGGTCCGGACATGTTTTTGGAAGCGACCAAATTAGAACTACATATAATTGAGCAGGTTGACCTTTTGAATAATTAAATTTTACTTTTGAAAAGGAGATAAACGCAACATCGTGTATATAGTAATTATGGAAGAACTACAAGTATATCAAGTAACTCCATTAGATAAATCATCAATATATACAACGGAACACTGGACGAATCAATTATCCAATGGTAAGATGGTTACCGTGCTATATACATTGCAATTTGACGATGGTGTATTCAACTTTGAAATAACCGATGAAGAAAAGGAACAATTATTACAAAAACACCATATTATAGTAAATGATTGGAATGCTTCTACTGAAGAAATACAGATGGGATGGGATTATGAACATAAAATACAAAATGAAGAATCATATAGTGCTGAAGAAATAGAGGAAATTCATAACTTGATGTATGTTTGTAATGGATATGATAATGAGGATAATGATTTCAATCAAGATATTATGGAAGAAAATGAATGGACTATGAATGACACTATATATGAAATATATTCAAAATGCGAATTCGAATGTATATCTTGATTAGTTACTGTTTAATTGTCATCGTCATCTTCATCGCATGCGGATTCACAAAGAAATTGTCCAGATCCTTTCATTTGAACTATATTGCTATCTTTTCCACATAGATCACATTGCGCAGTTTTATTATTTGGTGCTTCTTCAATAAACAAAATATCACCTAATCCATCATCATCAAAATATCCGTCACATAGACAGCATTTCTTCCATTGTCCTTCCTGATAAGTATCTTCGGTATCTTCTTCAAAATCCCAATCAGGCGGATATCGTTCACAATCCATATTTACGCATAACTTAGGTTCTTTGTTATCCATAATAGTATTCTATATAGTAAAAAAATACTTATATCTTTTTTTATTTTATTTTGTGCGAACTTACATATTCAAAAGTAAATTATAAAACACATATAAAAATATCCTTACCATATATAGTAACGATGTCACAAGAAGATTTATTATTACGTATTGCCGAGTTGGAGAAACAAAATGAACAACTCAAAAATGAACTTGAAGAAACCAAGGTTCATTTGAAAAAATATACTGCACCCGCCAGCAGTAAAAAGTATTATCAAGAACATAAGGAAGAACATAAGCAACGGGTTCGGGAGTATCAAAAGCGTACGAATTACAAAAGTGAATCTAAACATATACCCACTGCTGAACAGCGAAAAGAGTATAATCGGCGAGCATATTTGAAAAAGAAGGAAAAGGAAAAACAAGAGACCCAAGAAAACATTTAGCAATTTAAGTAATTTTTAGTTAGTATTAAAAACTACTTAGAGAATTATCTATATATAATCTATAGAAAATGGGTGGTCCTCCTCCAATTTGTAAACATAATATACAAAAAGCAAGATGCCGCGAATGTGGTGGTTCGGCGTATTGTGTTCATGACAAACGTAAAGACAGATGCCGCGAATGTGGTGGTTCGGCTTATTGTGTGCATGGTAAAGAAAAGTCTGATTGTATAGAATGCGGCGGAGTATCTATTTGTGAACACGGAAAACGACGACGTAGGTGCGTTGAATGCAAAGGAACCACTATTTGTGAACATAACAAAATAAAACGTCAATGTTTAGATTGTGGAGGTAGCGCTTATTGTGAACATAAAAAACTGCGTAGACGATGTAAAATATGTGATGGTTCTGATTTATGCAAAGCACCTTTATGTGAAACACGTGGAATTAAGAAATATAGAGGATATTGTTTACCATGTTGCATACAACTATGTCCAGACATAGATATTTCCAGAAATTTTAAAACAAAGGAAAAAGCAGTTGTAGAATCTGTTTTATCAAAATTCCCAGAATTTTCTTGGCGGCATGATAAGTTGATTGAAAACGGTTGTTCAAAAAGACGTCCAGATTTATTTTTAGATGTTGGTTCGCATATAATTATTGTAGAAATAGATGAAAATAAACATAATCAATATGACTGTTCTTGTGAAAATAAAAGACTAATGGAAATATCGCAAGATGTAGGTCATAGAAGTATAGTGTTTGTTCGTTTTAACCCGGACCATTATGTAAATGCAGAAGGTAAGAAAATAACGTCTTGTTGGAGATTGAATGGATATGGTGTGTTACAAATATCCAAAAATAAACGTGAGGAGTGGACAGAACGTTTGAATACATTGAATAGTCAAATTCAATTCTGGGTGGATAATCCTACTGAAAAAACAGTTGAGATTATTGAATTGTTTTATTAAAAAAATAATTAATTTCTATGATTTTTAATTATTTTTCAAAAATTTTTAAATTAAATAATGATGATAATTTTTAGTAGATGTTGGTCCCCCTAATTATGTCGCAAAATTAGTTACTGTATGCGATGCCTGCCATGCCCGACATCACGCGGAGCACGTTGTAGTTAACAGCGTACACTCTGACCTTGGCGGTGTTGGTGCCAGAGACGGTGTTGGAGGAAAGGACAAGCTGGAGGACAGCGTTGTCAATGCGGGAGAAGTTGCAGCTTCCGGAAGGCTGGTGCTCCTCAGGGCGAAGGGCGAAGGAGTACACGTTGATACCAGCGTCAGGGGCGCGGGTGTGGTGCTGGAAGGGCTGGACGGTATCAAAGTAAGATCCCTCACGCTCGGAGAAGCGGTCCTGGCCGTTAAGCTGAAGCTTGGCGGTCACGACAGGGTTCTCACCCCAGCAGTGCATGTCAAGGGCGGTCTCGGCAAGCACGAAGGTTCCGGCATCAGAAAGACCGGAACCACCAGCGGCGGCATCAATGCCAGTCACGTCAGCGGCGTTGTTCATCTCGAACACACCACCAGAGATGACGGTAGCGTTGGAGGTCTCACCACCGAAGGCGTGGATGGCGTTGGGAAGAGCATCAATGGCATCAGTGTAGTTGAAAGGTTGGGCACCAAGGGTCTTGAAAAGGGTGCTGTCGGCCTCAAGGGAAGAGCAGTAGTCAACGTTAGCATCAGGCTGCACAACCCAGACAAGCTCCTTACAGGGGTGGTTGAAGTTCAACTTGATCTTGTTGGAAGAAGAACCAACGGACTCGTCGCCGGTGAACTGCACCTGCTCGATGAGATACTCGTGGGGGTTCTGGGCCATCTTGCGGCGCTCATCGGTATCAAGGAAGATGTAATCCACATACAGAGAAGCGGCCACCAGAGATTGCTGGTAGGCGGCGGCAACAGACTTGGAACCGGTACCGGCAGCAAGGGTGCTCACGGCCCACAGGCACTCACCAATGGGGCGGAAATCGATGTTGATCTTCACCTCGTGGTATTGCAGAGCAATGAGGGGAAGAGCAAGTCCGGGGTTGCGGCAGTACCAGAACTGAAGGGGCACGTAAAGGGTGGTCTCAGGAAGGGCGTTGCGGGGAGCGCACACCTGGGAAGGGGCAGAGGAGGAAGCACAGGGACCAGACACGGCGGCGAAGTTGGGGTCGGTGATGTAGGTAAGGGCGGTGGTGTTTCCGATCATCTTGTGGTAACCAGACTGCTGCTCCTTGGAAAGGGTCAGTTGGTTCCAGATGTGCATCCAGTCGCCATATTGGCGGTCGATGCGCTGGCCTCCAACCTCAATCTCCACTTGGGCGATGAGTTGCTCACCAACGAAGTCCAACCAACGGGCATACACGTCACCGGTGGCAACGTCTTGGTTGATCTCAGGAAGAGTCACCTGAAGGTAGGTGCGGTAGGCAAGATCTCCATTGCGGGAGATGGTGCAGGTCACGCGGCGTCCGAAGTCAGCCTGTCCGGAGAAGGTCTGCTCGATGGACTCCATCGCGAAGTTGGTGTGGCGTCTGTAAGACACCTTCCAGAAAGTGATCTCTGGGGTTCCAGTAAGGAACACGTCTTGGGCGCCATAGGCGACAAGTTGCATAAGTCCTCCAGCCATTTTGGATTATATATACTATTACAAAAGAAAATAATTCTGGAAAAAAACACATTAAATTCATTTTTTATTCTTGTCAGTTAACTTTTCCTAAATTATATCTCATCTACACACCACAATTGTAGTTTACTTGGAAAAAATACTATTCGCACTGCTTACCATAAGTATTTGTAATTTTGTATTTTACAATTGTAACCACAATACATCACAATTGTAAAATAGTTTTTTTTGGACTAAATATATTTCAGTTGTCTAGAAAACATTGTTCGGTTGAATTGCTTATAATGAACCGTTCTAAATAGTTTTCTTCGAATATTTCGCGTTTATTTTCATGTTTCTTCGTAAAAATATATTTGTCTTGTTGTTTTTTTATAGACCAACCTTTATCTAATGCGTTCATGATGAATACCATTTTTTGAAATTGACTCTTTCCCAATTTTATTTCGTTATTTTGGTCAATTACAATCTTTTTTGGATTATCTGACATATACATTTCATATATGGTTTTTATGCAGAGTTTTGACGAATTTATTCAAATTTTTGTTTATTGTTAACGATAAAATTAACATAAAAACACTCTCATAAATATATTCAAAATACCTATATGTCTTCATCAAAAGTTATCAAAACATCAGTTCACACGATTGATGAAAAGCATACGGAAATTATCAATGAAATTAACCATAATCACGAAACCGTCATACCTGAATTAATCGAAGAAAAACAGCAACTCAAAAATTACATACGTTCGTTAAAGAAATCTCAAATAGACGAATATATGGAAACTCGTGACCGCATTTATGCAATACAAACTGAAATAAATGATATGAAACAACAGAAAAAAAATTATTACCTGAACAATTCAAAGTATATTTTCGATTATTTTGAACAGAAAAAACAAATTTCCGCAAATGAAACACCTAACCAACATTCGGAAGTTATTAATTCATTCTTTAAAATCAAGTCAAATACTACCGATGCTGCAAATCCTCAGAGCGCAAAATACGTTCAATCTAAGAAATATTATCAAAATTATTGGAAAAATGTCAGTAATGATAATTATAATATGCAAGATTGTATCGTTGCTTCTGATGTATGTCAAGTATGTAACAAAGGCGAAATGATTCCTCAAGACGAAGAAGGTATTTTGATTTGTAATAATCCCGAATGTGCAAAATTCATCACCTATATTATCGACGGCGCCAAACCAAATAATAAAGACCCACCTAACGAAGTCTCTTACACTGCTTATATCCGTCTGAACCATTTCAAGGAAATCTTATCTCAGTTTCAAGCAAAAGAAACCACACAAATACCAGATGAAGTTATTGATGCAATCAAAGCGCGCATCAAAAAAGAACGTATTGAAGATATGTCCACACTGAATTATAACAAAATGCGTGATATATTACGTAAATTAGGTCTTAATAAGTATTTTGAACATATTCAATACATTAATTCTCTATTTGGTATTAAACCACCTGTTATGAATGAAGAACTACATGAAACGTTATGTGTGCTATTTATTGAAATCCAGAAACCTTGGGCGGTTCATTGTCCCGCAAACCGAACTAATTTTTTTAATTATACATATACGTTGTATCAGTTGTGCAATTTGTTAGACCAGACTCAATATTTACCCTATATTCCTATGATGAAAGACCGTGAAAAACAATTGGAACAAGATATGATTTGGAAAAAAGTATGTGAAGATTTGGATTGGGTATTTTGTCCAACAGTATAATAGTTTTATACATATGTAAAATCTATTTAGAACTATAATTATATTTTACACTACTATTATGCTTTATTGTGAAGAACCAGATTTTGTTCAACATACCTACAATGATACGAATGAATACCGTAATGAAATGAGACGTATTTTTTGTATGGACTCTTCTAATTATCCAGACATAGATGCTTCTATTGATAGTGAGAGCAAAGATGAGTTAGAATATGATGAAAAAACTATGTCTGTCGCATTAGACCGAATTTATGTAAACACCAAGGACCATCCAACATTCAGAGAAATATTTGAAAAGGCGGCAGCATGTATGTTTTCTACCGATCCCGAAATTGGATTAGCGGTTTTATGTTCATACGACTATTTAGATGTCTTCATACCGTGTTATAGAGAATATATGCTTACTGGTATGTTTGATACAACAAGCATATATTATGTGAATTTATTCAACAAATTATATGGATAAATGATAATGAAATTTACTCTTCTTTCTTGGCCTCTTCCTCGGCCTTCTTCTTGGCCTCTG
>JACLAB010004754.1_pt1 | contig 14213 bp, 7 predicted proteins | sample 8027921 | NCBI WGS metagenome assembly JACLAB01 (sample SAMN15725117, study PRJNA655200) | protist metagenome | isolation source: fluorescence activated cell sorting (FACS) single amplified genomes of... | place: USA: West Boothbay Harbor, Gulf of Maine | collected 2000-07-19
AAATAAATTGACTAGCTTTGTCTATAGATTGTATAGTCACTAGGCAAGAGGCACTACATCTAGTGATTTTTTGCACGTATATACACAAACTTGGTAGGTAGAATGGAAATAAATAGCGCAGAAAACATAGATAATTCATCAAAAAATACAGTCATCAACAAAAAAAACGAGGAAATAAATTTACTAAGTCTTAGTGTTGTCCGAAGAGACGGATCAATAACTCCTTTTAAATCAGATAAAATTGCAAATGCTGTTAGAAAAGCATTTTTAGCCCAAACAGACGTTCGAAATAGCCAAAATATCGATAAGTCAGTTGATATTTTAACAGAGACCGTCACCGCCGCACTCACTAGGCGTATCGCTAACGGCGACATGATCCATATTGAAGATATTCAAGATCAAGTAGAATTAGCTCTGATGCGAGGTGAGCATCATAAAGTTGCTCGAGCCTATGTTCTGTATCGCGAACAAAGAGCAAGGCAGCGTTATAAAACTGCTCAACTTAAAGAGCAAGTAGGCGCTAAGGTCTCAACTATGGCTGTCACAAAGAGAGACGGCAATAAAGAAGACATTTCTTTAGAAAAAATAACTAATCGTATTTCTGTCTTATCTAACGGTCTAGAAATTGACCCTATTACGATTGCGCAAAAAGCTATTCAAGGATTATATGATGGAATTACTACAAATGAGATTGACACCTACCTTGCCGAAACAGCAGCAGCTCTAACAGTAGAGCATCCTGATTACTCTTATCTTGCTGGGAGGATTAAAGCCAATGCTCTTCACAAAGAAACTCCTGGTTTTATCATTGCTACAAAAAATCTTTATGAAGATGGGTTAATGCGTGATGAGTATTATCAAAAAGTAAAAGCTAACGCTGAAGAAATCGAAAAGATTATTGATTATGATCGAGATTATTATTTTGACTATTTTGCACTGACAACTCTCTTTCGAGCCTACCTATTGCAATCAAATAATAAAACAGTAGAGCGCCCTCAAGACCTATGGATGAGAGTTGCACTTTGTGTATCTGGAGACAAGTTTGATTTTTATCATGTGAAAAAAACTTACGATAGCCTCTCTCAAGGTTTTTATACTCACGCAACGCCAACCCTTTTTAATAGTGGATTAAAAATGCAACAACTCTCTTCTTGTTTTCTAATTGGTATGGAAGATGATTCTATTGAGGGTATCTTTAACACTGTCAAAGACTGTGCTCTTATTTCTAAGACTGCAGGAGGAATTGGCCTTCATGCTCATAATATTCGTGCCGGTGGAAGTCGTATCAAATCCACTAACGGTAAATCCAATGGCTTAATCCCTTTCCTAAAAATTTTTAATGAAACCGCTAGATCTGTTGATCAAGGTGGCGGCAAGAGAAAAGGCTCGTTCGCTGTCTATTTAGAGCCATGGCACGCAGATATTGAGTCTTTTTTAGAGCTACGAAAAAATACAGGAGCAGAAGAATTTAGAGCCCGTGATTTGTTTTATGCTCTTTGGATTCCAGACTTGTTTATGGAGCGTGTTGAAGAAGACGGGGAATGGACATTAATGAGTGAACATGAATGCCCTGGTCTTTCAGACACCTATGGTAAAGAATTTGTGGAGCTCTACACCAAATATGAAAAAGAAATGCCTGATTTAAAAAGAGTAAAGGCAAGAGCTTTGATGTCAAAAATCATTGAAGCACAAATTGAAACTGGTCAGCCCTACATGCTCTATAAAGATGCTGTTAATACCAAATCCAACCAAAAAAATATTGGTGTTATTAAATCTTCTAACCTATGTGCTGAGATCGTTGAATATTCTGAAAAAGATGAAACAGCAGTTTGTAACTTAGCATCAATCGCTCTTCCTAAATTTGTAACAGAGGATGGAAAATATGACTATCAAGATTTATATCAAGTAGCAAAACTTGCCACGAAAAACCTTGATCAGGTAATCGACATTAATTTTTATCCAACTGATAAAACACAAAACTCAAATAGTCGACACCGACCTATCGGACTGGGTATTCAAGGCCTAGCTGATGTGTACTTTAAGATGAATATTGCCTATGAATCTGTTCAAGCTCAGATGATTAACAAACAAATTTTTGAAACAATTTATTTTGGGGCACTGGAGGCATCTATGGAGTTAGCTGCAGACAAAGGTGCCTATTCTACCTTCCAAGGCTCTCCTCTATCTCAAGGTCAATTTCAATTTGATCTTTGGGATGTCAAGCCATCAAGTATGTGGGACTGGAAAGGCTTAATGGATAAAATTCAAAAGTATGGTGTCCGTAATTCTCTAACAACAGCTTGTATGCCAACCGCCTCTACGGGAATTATCTTGGGGAATACAGAAACCTTCCAAGTTCAAACTTCTAATATCTATAAAAGACAAACTCTTTCTGGAGAGTTCTTGCTCGTTAACCGTCATCTTGTAAAGGAGTTAATGAAGCGTGATCTTTGGAGCAAAGAGTTGAGAGATCAAATTATTTTAGAAAACGGTTCAGTTCAAAATATCGAAGGCTTCCCTGAAGACCTCAAAGATGTTTTTAAAACTGTCTGGGAAACCTCCCAAAAAACAGTTATTGATATGGCGGCAGATAGAGCTCCGTTTATTGATCAAACACAGTCTATGAACTTGTGGTTGGCAACTCCCACATTTGGAAAAGTTAATTCGATGCATATGTATGCATGGAAAAAAGGCTTGAAAACAGGGATGTACTACCTGAGAAGCCGCTCTGCCGTAGATGCTGTCAAAGTGACTGTCTCATCAGAGAAAAAAGCAAAAGAATCTTATGTAAAAGAGGCACAATCTAATGAACCAGAAGATTGTTTGACTTGTAGTGCTTAAGAAGTTTTATCAATTTAATTTAAGGAGCCAATTATGATATCAAAAGGATGTAAATCAATCTTTCCTATTCAACATCAAGAAATATTTGATCGTTACAAACAACACGTCCAGTCTTTCTGGACACCCGAAGAAGTTTCTCTGCAAGACGATCTAAGAGACTTAAAAACTCTTACTGAAGGTGAACGACATTTCATCAAGCATGTCTTAGCATTCTTTGCTAATTCAGAGGCGATGATTAATGAAAACCTAGCATCACGTTTTTATAATGAAATTCTAATCCCTGAGTCTCGTCTTTTTATTACCATGCAAATGTTGAATGAATCCATTCATGCTGAAATGTATGGTTTACAAATTGAGGCCTATGTAGACGATCCATCAGAAAAAGATAAATTATTTTCTGCTATCCAGAACGTTCCTTGTATCAACAAGAAAGCTCAATGGGTTTCTAAATGGCTTAATGGCAATCAAAATCTTTTAACAAGATTAATTGCTTTTGGCTTAGTAGAAGGTTTATTTTTTGCGGGTTCTTTTTGTGCAATTTATTACTTTAGAAAAAGAGGGTTACTTCCAGGATTGGCATTATCGAATGACTGGATTGCTCGAGACGAAGGAATGCACTTTAGCTTTTCTGCATTAATGTTTAAGACACTGAGCACTAAATTTAGTAACGGCACTCTATCCGATCAAGAAATTAAGTCCATGGACCTAATTTCTGGTCTTGTATCCCAATCAGAGTTTGAAGAAATTGTGAGAGAGGCAGTAGAGTTCGAAAAAGAGTTTGTAACTGATGCTCTTCCTGTTGATCTGATTGGAATGAACAAAGACATGATGTGTATGTACATTGAAGCAGTCTCCGATCGTATTGCTGATCTCTTTGGCTTTGAGCACGTTTATGGTACTGAAAATCCTTTTGATTTTATGAGAGCCTTAGACGTACAAAATGTGACTAACTTCTTTGAAAAGCGTGTTTCCGAGTATCAACGCCCCACAGACCGATCACTATCTTTTGATGAGTCGTTCTAAGTGGACGTAACAATCTATACCAAAGAAAACTGCATTTTTTGCACGAAAGCAAAAGCTGCTTTAGAGTCGTATGGCCCTAAAATTCTTAAATTGGATGAGGATTTTAACCGCGATCAATTCTTTGAAGTCTTTCCAACTGCCAAGACCTTCCCGCAAATCATTATAAATGGTGAAAAAATTGGTGGTTTTTCAGACTTGGAGCAATGGATGGCGTTTAATAAACCTGACGATAGTTTTTAAGTGCCTTTGCCTAAATATCAAGAAGTACTAGACTTCTGGTTTAAGGAATCAACATCAAAAGACCATTGGGCAAAAAACGATGAGTACGATCAAAAAATCAGAGATCGATTTTTAGAAGATGTCGAAAAAGCTATTCGCAACGATTATGATGATTGGCAAGACGAAGCCAAAAGTAGTTTAGCACTCATTATTCTCCTTGATCAGTTCTCAAGAAATCTATTTCGCAATGATCCCAAGTCCTATTCTCAAGATACAAAGGCACGATTATTGGTGACTGAAGGGGTTGATCGACAATTCTTAGACGAACTAGAATCTTCTGAGAAATTTTTCTATCTTCTTCCTTTAATCCATAGTGAAGATTTGCAAGATCATAATTACCTGCATCAACTAGGTGAAGTTTTTTTAAAAGATAATCCTAATTATACACACATCCAAAAATCATGGAATGATCATACAGTAGTAATTAAAAAATTTGGACGATATCCTCACCGCAATGAAATTCTAAAACGAAAGTCTACACCAGCAGAAATTGAATTTCTCAAAGGCCCTAACTCTTCTTGGTGAAAAGTTAAAACTAAAAATCAATACTATATTCAAACGCAGTATCAAAGACAGGCTTCATACGTTCATCGAAGGCATAGCCAGAGGTAATAGAAAGATTTTCAAAAAAAATAATTGAATGCGTAATTTGATAATTTTCAGATCTCATTTGATCAACTTGATTAAATCCTAATACAAGCGCAAACTCGCCATATCGATTATTTATCCCCTGAAAAGTGATAGCACCTCCATAACCACATGTTTCTTTGATTTCACCAATATCTTGTTGACAGAATAATTTGGGTGTCGCCTCTGTAATAACATTCCAGTCGCTGAATGCTCCTGGATGATAAATTGCCAGTTCAGCTGTGGCCCTACTACTGATTAAATTGTCTAATTCTAAGCTGCCTGATTGTTCAATACTTTTTTGTTGTGCTGTGAAGTCGACTTGAACTTCATCGGACTCTGCATAAGAAGAGTCTACAGAAATTCGAGGGGTCAGAGATATATTTTTAATTTGCTTATTTCCACTTACAGAAGCCCCTGTATATCCAGCAAAATAGCCATAATCTCCTTTGGTCTTAATGCGATCTGGAGTAAAGCCATCTAAAATATCAAAGTTAAAATTATGCTTACCATGGGAAACGGATCCATAGTAATTATAATTCAAATTTTTATGGTGAATGGTTTCATATACGCCCAAATGCAATCCTCTGCCTTCAATTGTGCCATCAGCTGTAGCAGTTACATCACTATTGCTTATATAGCCTCCATAAAAAATTCCTCGTAAACGATCATCATGAATTTTAAATTCCTGTGTTTGGTTGATTTGAAGCATGTATTGCATTCCCACATAGTGGGAACTTGAAATACTAAATTTAGCATCTGTATAAAATGAGCGATCAATATTGCAATCATTGATTTTACTTAAATAGTCTCCTTCTAACAACTCTTGATCGAAAGCTCGCATTATTTTAGCAACATCAACATTTAAATCCGAATTAATATCACCACAGTCATCAAAGCGATCATCAAGGCGGCCTAGAGACTGGCTAGCTATATCATTAAATAAATTCATTTGACCTGAAACGGTGTCATGAAAATCTTGTTTAAGAACTTTGGTCAAAGGAGCTTTTGATTTATTTACTAATTCTTTTGAAGTATCACTAATGGAGTCGACAGGAATATGATTGTGGATGACACCATTGGATGTATCTGAGGCTAGGGCAGCAATAGTAAATGCAAAGGTTAGATAATAATTAGTTTCCTCTGACGTTGTTGGAGCCGTATCTTGATCTTGGATTGTTTCAACGCCTGCGCCAAACCCAGGGATATAAGTAGAAGTTTCAGCAGGTATATTACTACTTTCAAAAATATATCCGCTAGGAGGTTCTACTTCTAAGACATAATCACCTGAAGATGCGTTACCATTTAAAACAAAGTTGTATTGACCATCTGAGCCCGTTATTTCTGTATTTGTACCGGTTGCAGAGTCTAACCAATCATTATTTACTAAAGCTCCATTAAAAAATAATCTAACCGTAGCACCAGAAATCGCTGCCCTAGTACTAGAGTCATAAACTACTCCGGCAGGGTCGATTAATATTGCATCCATATTCAAATATTCTTCACAGTTTGTAGTAAAATCTATTTCTTCAACATATCGCCCATTAAATTTTCCATGGGCATTTTTTGCCCTCCATTTCTTATTAGTACTTTTGACATATAAAACTTTATAGCTCCCTGTAGTAGATGGGTATAAATCATACCTTCCTTCATCATCAGTAGTTGTTGTATCAATAAGGTTATTCGATAAGTCTAATAATTGAACTGTGGCCCCACTTTGAACTACATCGTTTTTATTAACGAGCTGACCCGCTACACATCCGCAATTTGTAGAGGCTGTAGTAAAATTGAGTGTGGTCGTATCAGATATCCCTGCATAAGAATTTCCAGCCGTATCATCAAAAGCACTAGCATTGATTTTTATATAATAAGAAGTGGAGACTTCAAGTTCAGCTGAAATATCAACATTATAGGCGAAACTGGAACTTCTATTAACATAATCCGTATCTGTAACTGAATAGGTTTTTACCAAAGTGTTATCACTTTTATATAAATAAACTTCTCCTCCGGTTTCTGCATCAATGGCTTCATCAAAAGTTAACACAAGAGAACTTAGAGTATTCACATCAGTTGCATCATCAGTTGGGCTAGAAGTTGATAATGTAGGGTTGGTACTGTCTACAATAGTGAATTTATATTTATTTGTAGTGCTAATACCTGCATAAGAATTACCTGATGAGTCATCAAAAGCTGTAGAGTCGATTTTGATATAATAAGTAGATTTCTCCACAAAGCTTGAAGTTGGATTTATAGTTATCTGGTTAGTTCCAGATCCTGACACTTTAGCATTTGTGACATCTATTTTTTCAAATTCACTATCATCACTTTTATTAAAAATGGTGATGTAATGGCCGCCAGATTGAGCAACGACTGTTTCACTAAAGCTTAAAACGATATTGGCATTAGTAGCAATATCAGTTGCCAAGTGTGCTGGAACTGTACTCGTCAAATAAGGTTTTACTGTATCTTTTGATGTAAAACTTAAGGCCGTTGTCGATGAGATACCTGCATAGGAATTTCCTGCTGCATCATCAAAAGCCGTGGCATCAATAAGTATGTAGTATTCTGTTCCGCTGGCAAAAGTATTTGAGGGATTCACTACAATGCTGGTGGTGCCACTTCTGGTGAGGCTTTCTGATACTTGATTTCCAGTTACGTCAATAGTCTCAAAAATACTATCATCACTTGTTTTTTTTATAGTAATATTTCCACTTTCCACATCGACAGCTTCACTAAAAGTAAGGAAAATATTGGCATTTCTTCCTACTCCTGTGGCATTATCTGCTGGGACTGAGGAAGAAAGAGTAGGATTTGTGTTGTCTACCGTAGTAAAATTGTAGGTAGTTTTATCACTTATCCCTCCAAAAGAGTTTCCCGAAGCGTCATCAAATGCATCAGCATCAATGACTAAATAGTATGAAGTAATTTCATCAAAATTGGAGGAAGGATTGATTGTTATCTGAGTTGACCCTGACCCGGTCACGGTATTTCCGGTCACATCAATAGCTTCCACTGTACTATCATCACTAGTTTTTTTGATGGTAATATTGCCACTTTCAACATCGACATTTTCACTAAAGTTTAAAACAATATTAGCATTGACCGCTATACCTGTGGCTTGATGAGCAGGAGTTGTACTAGTGATATAGGGATTGCCTGTATCTTGAGAGGTAAAACTTAAGGCCGTTGTCGATGAGATACCTGCATAAGAATTTCCTGTTGCATCATCAAAAGCTGTGGCATCAATAAGTATGTAGTATTCTGTTGAGCTAGCAAAAGTATTTGAGGGATTAATCGTAATTTGATTTGTTCCTGTGCCTGTAACTGCACTATCAGTAACGTCAATTGTCTCAAGAGTAGAGTTATCACTTGTTTTTTTAATAGTAATATTTCCACTTTCCACATCCACAGCTTCACTAAAGTTTAAAGTAATATTTGCAGTAGTAGATATACCAGTTGCATTGTCTGTTGGAGTTGATGAAGAGAGAGTGGGACTGGTATTATCGATAGTTGTAAAACTAAGCATACTATTAGTGTTATCAATACCCGCATACGAGTTTCCAGCTGCATCATCAAAGGCAGTGGTGTCAATGATTAAATAAAACTCTGTTGAGCCATCGAGTAAACTTGAAGGATTTATAGTAATTTGAGTTGATCCAGACCCAGTTACCTGACTACTTGTGACATCGATGGCCTCCACTGTATTATCATCGCTCGTTTTTTTAATTGTTATGTTTCCACTCTCCACATCCACAGCTTCACTAAAATTCAAAACGATATTTGCATCAACGGCAACTCCGGTATCAAGATGAGTAGGTGAAGATGAAGATAAACTTGGATTAGTAGAGTCGAGGGTTGTAAAGCTTAACGCAGTTGTCGATGAGATGCCCGCATAGTAATTGCCCGTAAGATCTTTAAAAGCATCTGAGTCTATAACCACATAATATTCTGTTCCACTGGCAAAAGTATTCGATGGATTGATCTCAATCACATCAGTGCCTGTGCCTGTTACAAGATTACTATTTGCTGTAATTGTCTCAAAAATACTGTTATCTGTGGTATTTTTGATAATAATATCACCATCTCCAGCGTTAACATTTTCATCAAATGTTAAAAAGATATTCGCAGTGTTTGAAATATTTAAATCGTTATCAGCGGGGGTGCTAGATAATAGAATTGGTGCGGCGTTACATGAAGCAGGAACACTTTGACCCCATTTTGGATATTGCGAAGGCACTAATTGAGTATTTGTTGCCCAGTTTTTTGGACTTTTTGTACTGGTCCATACACTCGTATCTAAACAAGACAAATCTTTGTTATAACTTATTGTTCCGTGTAAAAAGTTTTGAAGTAAATTTCTATTAGTTCCTCTTTTAATAGTCCAGCTATGAAGTGGTTGATTAAAATTTGCTGCCGACATAAACATAGATTTCATTTTTGTAGCATTAGAAGTATCCCAATTATTAATGTTATCACTTCCTCCATTATTAAAAGCAGTTGCCCTCCAAAACATACCTGTAAAATCTTCTACAACTGAGGTATTCCACGAACCTATATCTTGATTAAATTGAAATGCATTTCTAAACATTTGAAACATTGTAAAAACTCTCGAGGTATTCCAATTGCCAATGTCTTGATTAAAAACATTAGCACCTACAAACATTGTTGAGAAAGAAAGAGCACGACTAGTATCCCAGCTGCCAATGTCTTGGTTGAATTTTTTAGCATTATAAAACATTCCCCAATACCATTTATTTTTACTCATATTCCAGTCACCAATGTCTTGATTAAAACTTCTAGCATTTTTAAACATTTCTGAAGTGACTTTAGCTCTACTCATATCCCAGTAACCAATATCTCCATTAAAATTTCGCTTGTTATAAAAGACTCTACTGAAATTGACTACTTGGCCGGTGAAGACTTTTTTTTTACCAGTTTCCTCACCTAACCAATAGTTTTCACCACCGTGTGAAATATAGGCGTTGGAACCAGAGTGAGTAGCACTTTTTAATTTTATTGCTCCTGCGCCTGTAGTGGTAGGTACAATATACATATTGGCGCAAACGGAACCATTATCTGGTGCGACAGTGCCTGCATTACTAGCACTGTAACAATCGTACGCATAGGAATTAGAGGAATTGGAAAAGACTAAAAGAAATATAAAGAATAATAAGATAGCTATATTTTTGATTAGAATTCTCACAATATTATGTTGCCGAAATTTGGTTTAATAGAATATATGTTGAAAAATATTATATTTTTACTGTCTATGTCACCAAAATGGTGATATTTAGTATTATGAAAAAATTCATCTATGCTCTTTATGACTTAGCTAATTCTTCTTATTCTGCAATCGTAATAACTTTTGTAATTTCAACATATTTTGCTCGCCAAATAGTCGGCGATATTCAACTCGGAGCTGCTTACTGGCAATGGACTGCTGGGTTATGTGGATTATTAATTGCCATATCAGGTCCTATATTAGGCGAAATAGCAGATCGAAAAAAAAATGGACTGATTTATTTTTTGCGGTTGTTTACGTTTTTATGTTTATTTTTGACTTGTTTGTTTTGGTTTTCAAAACCTAATCCTAATTTTATAATTTTCACTCTTATAGTCTTTTTCTTATCGAACTATTGTTATGAGATAGCTCAAATTTATTATAACTCATTATTAAAACAATCATCTGAAGATAAAGATCTTGGGAAGACTTCTGGTTTTGGGTTTGGTCTTGGATACTTAGGTACAGTACCCGTTCTTCTCTTTGTTTTATATTTTTTTATTTTGCCAGAACAAACATTATTTGATCTAGATAAAACTAATTTTGAAAATGTTAGATTTACAGCATTCATTGTTGTTATTTGGTTTTTTATTTTTTCTCTTCCTATGTTATTTAAATTTTCTAGCTCTAAGCCTATAGAAAAAAATAGTTCTTCTGGTGGTATGATAAAAAAAATATTTGAAATAATTTGGCAAAAAAAATTTACCCAAACTGGGAAATTTTTATTAGCAAGAATGCTTTATGCTGATGCTTTAATTGTTTTGATCAGTGGAGGTGGCGTTTATGCTACGGGCGTTTTTGGATTTGATTTTAAAGAAATTCTTCAAATGGCTATTGCGGCAAATCTAGTAGCTTTTGTCGGAGTCATTATAGGTGGCTACTTTAATGATAAATACTCATCTAAAAAAATAATACTTATTTGTATTGGTGCACTTATTCTTTGTGTAATTTTTAGTTCATTAATAGCACAAACTAAAACAGAATTTTTTATTTGTGTGATGATAATTTCAATATTTTTAGGAACGATTCAAAGTGCCAGCAGAGTTATGATGTCTTTATTACTTAAAGCCGATAATTCAGGAAAAGGGTTTGGGCTGTATGCTTTCTCTGGAAGAATTACATCTTTTCTCGGTCCTCTTCTTGTTGGAACCATGACATTTATGTTCTCTCAAAGAATAGGTCTACTTTCTTGTACTTTGTTATTTGTTTTAGGGTTTTTATTAATGTTGCGGGTTCAAGAAGTTGAGTAATCCTGATCAAATTAATTATAAAAAGCCAATAACTTCAGACTTTTCTGATGGTTTTTATGACTGGTCAATTTTTATAATTAATCTCTATCTTCGAGTTCAACAAATACTCAAAATTGACTTTGAGAGTTTCATGATACTGCAAATAGTGGTTGGTTATCACGTCAATAATTTGAATAAAACAGGATCTTCCTCGATTAGTCAGCTTACATTTAGATTTGAAGAGATTGTAAATGAAAAAGCAATACAAATCCCAAAGCTTACTGTAACTAGTATCGCTTCAGCATTAAACATACCTCGCGAAACTGTGAAAAGAAAAGTGGACGCTCTCATAAAAGAGAAATACCTATCTCTTGATCATAATAAATCTATAATTCTTGGAGCCAATTATCAAAATGTCTTTCAGGCTTTTGCTTTAGAGACCACGCATGATCTTGGAAAAGTTATGACCAGATGGAGTAGAAAAGGGTATATAGATAAATTGATGAGCCTAATTAAAGCAACTTAATGAGCCAGTCCCCAGTTTAATCCACCACCAAAATCAACTTTAATTGGTGTTTTAAAAGATTTGTACTTTTGATGAGAAGTTTCCATCAGTTTTGTAATTTCAGGTATCAAATCTTTTTCATTTTTATGAATTTCAAATAAAAGTTCATCATGGACTTGTGAGGTCATCTTAGATTTACAATTGTTAGTTTCTAAATATTTTTGAATATCTAACATTGCAATTTTGATAAGATCAGATGCAGTGCCTTGAATAGGTGCATTGATTGCTTGTCTTTCAGCAAAAGAACGTAGCATGAAGTTTTTAGCATTAATGTCTTTAATATGTGATTTTCTTCCAAAAAGATTTTCCACATATCCCAATTTCTTTGCCTTATCAGTTGTTGCTTTCATGTAATCATTAATATTAGGAAATTTTTGAAAATAGTTATCTATGAAAAGCTTTGCCTCAGCGTTACTAACGCCTAATTGCTTTGCCAATCCGTACTGGCTGATACCATAAATAATTCCAAAATTAATAATCTTAGCCATACGTCGGTCATTATCATTGATAGTCTTTTTGTTGAAAACTAACTGACCTGTACTTTGATGGATATCCTGATCTTCTTGGAAGGCTTTTAATAAATTGGGGTCTTCACATGCCTCAGAAAGGACTCGGAGCTCTATTTGAGAGTAGTCAAAACTATATAATTCATGTTCTTTTTCAGCAATAAATGCCGTTCTAATCTTTTTACCTATTTCGGTTCTGATAGGAATATTTTGTAAATTAGGCTCAGAAGAGCTCAATCTTCCTGTAATTGTAGCAGCTATATTAAATGTGCTGTGTACTCGGTCATTGTTATCAGCGTGTTCTGCCAATGAGGATGTATAAGTTGATACTAATTTCGAATACTGTCGCCATTGTAGAATATGAGAAGCTATTTCTACTCCCTCAGATTCCAATTGCTCCAGCACTTTGACATTTGTTTGAAAATCACCAGCTTTAGTCTTCTTGGTGACTTTAACATCTAATTTCTTAAAAATTTCAGTCAGTTGTTTAGGTGATCCTATATTAAACTCCTCACCTGCTATTTTAAAAATATTTCCTTCTATCTTTTCAATTTCTTTATTTAAGTCTTTTTCAAGTTTAGTTAGAAATTTTAAGTCAATCTTACATCCATTACTTTCCACCTCTTGAAGGACAAGGCTTAATTTTTTATCAATGTCATAATATATCCAAATATCAGGTGCATCTACAATTTGATCATATAATGCTTCATATAATTTATGGGTGGCATACGCATCATGTGCTGCATAATTAGTTGCAGCTTGTAATGGTACCTCTGAGAAATCTTTATATTTTCTTTTAGATTCATTTTTAATGACATCCTTGAATTTTTCTTTTTCTTCTCCAAAATAGTAATAATATAAATCTTCTAGATTGTGTTTAGTCAGTCCATTATTTATAAAAAATGACATTAGCAAAGTGTCTTGAAAAGAAACAGTATTAACCTTAAAGCGTTTTAAAATTACGCTATCATATTTGGCATTATGAAATATTTTTAAAATGGAAGGGTCTTCACAAATAAAATTAAGTTCTTTTAAAATTTTATTTTGATCACTTTGTGACAGTTCATTGTCTGGAGATTTAAAAGGAATATAGTAAGCCTGATCAGCATTAGATAAAGAAATACCAATTATATTGGCCTGGTTGACATCTAAGCTGTCAGTTTCTAAGTCAATAGCTAGGGTTTTTTCAGAATGTAATGTATGGAGATATTCAATAATATCTTTTGTTTTAATAAGAGATTTAAATTCTAGATTTTTCTTTGCTGCGTGTGGTTTAGTTTCATGAGCACTGGTTCTAATTAAAGATTTAAACTCATATTTTTTAAAGAATTCATTTAGCTTAGTAGAATCATCAAATTCTTTTAATTTTTCAATTTGAATTGGAAGCTCAAGGTCATTCTTTAAAATCACCAATTGGTGACTTATTTTAGCTGACTCCTCATGATCATGCATAAGATTTTTAATTCGTACATTAGAGATTTGTTCTTTATTGGCCAAAAGATCTTCAAATGTCCCAAATTCATTGATTAATTTAGCAGCAGTCTTGGGGCCTATACCTGGTACGCCAGGGATGTTATCTACGCTATCACCAATTAATGCCTGCACATCTGTAATTCTATCAGGACCAACGCCAAATTTTTCCATGACACGGGCTTCATCTATTTCAACATTTTTCATAGGGTCCATAATACGTGTATTAGGTGAAAGCAATTGGAAAAGGTCTTTGTCTGAACTAAATACAGTAGTGGGTATTTTATTGTCCTCACCATATTTCACATAACTTGCTATTACATCGTCTGCTTCAAAATCTTTTTTTTCAATAACATCTAAACCAAAGGCATCAATGGCTTCACGAATAATTC
>JACLAB010009106.1_pt1 | contig 14208 bp, 8 predicted proteins | sample 8027921 | NCBI WGS metagenome assembly JACLAB01 (sample SAMN15725117, study PRJNA655200) | protist metagenome | isolation source: fluorescence activated cell sorting (FACS) single amplified genomes of... | place: USA: West Boothbay Harbor, Gulf of Maine | collected 2000-07-19
CCTTCCTTGTCCAACGTACCCCACGGAAAATGCTCCCACGCTACTTCCAAAGTCAATACCGATGACATCTGTCTCACTTTAAACTTCTTTGTCAAATCATCCGTGCGAATGCATCTCTTAATCAACTTTCTCGTCTCCGTATTCACTCCATACAAGAATTTCACATCCGTTAGATTCAATTTCGGAAGAATGTGTTTGAAACTTATATCGTCGTCGTTCATATTCACAATCACATCCCACAAAGAATCTCTCTCCCCCATCCGTCTTTTCTGCCCTCGCGTCTGCACTCCCGACGACGCAGGAGGAGACGAAGAAGCGCCACGCATCGTCGTTTCTCTGCGTCTTTTCTTAAAGTTTTTATGGGGGAAAAACGGCTTCACAAAAAAGAGGCACGAGAGCGCTCTGCGACGTAACAACAACAACAACAACAACAAGTAAACAAGCATGGCCGTCGTCGTTGTCCCCACGCGAGAAGCAGCTCGTCGTTTCGTCGTTTTTTCAGCCGAACGACGCGTGGGAGGCAAAGGAAAAGGAGGAAGAAGGAGGAGGAAAAGCAGAAGTCGTTCCAGACTGAATGCGAGGAGAAAAAGCGGCGACGACGATATAGATGATGATGAAGATGATGAGAGTAGTGTTATTCACGAGGACAGGATAAACAGCAGCGGCAGCAGTGAGACGTCTATTTCTTCCGCTGCTGCTGCCGATGATGACGATAATAAGAATACAAAAGAACAGTTGAAAGAAGAAGATTCAGAAAGTTTCCTGTACGAAGAAGTGGAGGAAGAAATCGAAGTGGAATACACGGCGATGGACCACGTTTCAGATTTTATTGCGGAAGTGCGAGAGAAGCGGAATGAAATCAGTCGAGCGTGTTTCGGCAGTTTTGAGAGAGCGCCAGTAACGCCGGAGTATTTGAGAAGTTCGAGAGGACGGTTGGACGCGCCGACGGAACTGATATCGCTGGCGTTGGTATCGGTTGCGTTGGCGGTTTCCAAGACCGTGCGAACGAATAAAGAGAAGAAGGAGACGTTTATTCGAAACGAAAAGTGGACGGTAGGGAAAGCGTTCAAGGAGTTGAAAAGAATAGACGGTCAAGAGAACGACGCTTCGGTGGAAATGCGATTGTACGACGAGGGGGATTTAAGACGCGACTTGGAAAAGAAACAGAAAAAATTGGACGAGAAACGCGCGAAGGAATTGGAGAGACGCGAGTTGAGAGACGAAAAAGAACGCTTAAGAGAGGAAGAGGAAGAGAAGGAGCGACAGAGATTACTCGAGATTGAGCGTAAAAAAGAAGAAGAGGAAGAACGAAAACGAGAACAAGTACGCGCCGAATTTCGATTGAAACAAGCCGAGGAGCAAGAGCGGTTGAAAAAACGCGAAGAAGAAGAAGCGGCGAGGAAGAGGAAAGAGTTGGAGGAGGATAGGAAACGGAGAGAGGAAAAGATGCGATTGGAACGAGAGGCTTTAGAAGCGGAACGATTGCGACGAAAGAAAATATCGGAAGAGCGCAAGGAAAAAACGTTTGACATTCAGGCGAACATTAAAGTCGAAGCGAGGAGGAAAAACGGCAAGTGCGAAGTGACGGCCTCGTGCAGAGTGGAGTTATCAAACACGTGCGAAGTCGCGGAAACATACGAATCGACAGAATTGGCGAGATTGCAAATGTCCTGGGCCTCGAAGTTATCCGGCGAAGCCATGAAAGCGTATAAAAGCGACCAGATTTTGAAGAAAATGATGGGCGAAGGCATTTTGTCCAAGAGGCCTACTTTTTCAGACGTGGAATTTGAACACTGGATGAAACTCGTCAGAGTTCGATTGGACAGAGAATTACGAACGACTGGTTTGCGCGCAGTTGCTGGACTCGAAGCGAACAAGTTGACCAAAAATGACAGCTTCGTTGAACGAGAAGTGACGTTTTCGAGAGCGCTGTTACCTGCAGAAGATCCAGAAAACGTCGAGACGCGAATACAAAACGCTATTCGGTTACTCATCGACCAAGTCGAATCCAAGAATAAAAATAAAGACGGCGATGCTAACGATGGTGGTGGTGGTGGTGGTGATAATGACGACGACGACCCGTACCTTCTCGGCGATGGAGACTCCCCGGCCCTTGTCGACGAGGCGATAGATCCCAGGAAAAGCCCGACGGCAATTTTAAATCGACTTTCCGAACACGAGCTCGCGCAAATGCACGGGTTAGATCCATCTCTGGTATTCCCCGCAGAAACAGACGGTTTGACCACTGAATTGAACGGTCGCGTTTTATCCGGAATCTTAACCGCGTCTCTTTTTGTCAAAATCCTTCGCAGCGTCACCAAAGACGCGAAACCGGAAGTTTTACGACGGGGCACGCAGATGGCTACCTCTTTAGTCGGTCGATGCGCCAACGACGAAGGAAACTGGCGTGCCATGTATTTAGACGGTTTTCGCGGCGATGCATTGGAAGCCGGCGCTTTGATGGCTCGAGAAGTTATTCCAGACGAAGAGAACGATATCGTTTTATTAAACATCTTCGCCGCTCTGGAGGCGATGGAAAAAGCGAAAAACCGACGCCCGGAGGAAGCGGGCGAAATGATCGATAAAGAAGTGCTGAGAAAAATGAAAGCGCAGCGACGAATGAATGCGGTGCCAATCACCGAAAGGTTATTCGCCACGCGAAACGCGGCGATTCAGTTAGCCGGAAGTGGTTCCGTCGAGCAAGGTCGGGCGATGTTAGAGGAAGCTTACGCGTTGCGAGTGAACCACGTGGAGAAAAGACGCAAAGAGTTAGGGTTGACTGCAAACGACGAACGGTTTGGTATTCCAGAAACGTTGCCAGAGCTGAAAGCGCTGCTCTTTGTTTTAGAATACGGCGGCGGCGCGTGGGAAGCTGACAAGAAAGGCGTGCAGAAACAAGTCGTGAAAGCGGTGTACGAGGCGTGCGAAAACGGGGCGATGAAGAAAGACGCTGAGAAGGCGTTGGCGACGTTTGCAGCCGTTCGACGCTCGTTTATATTTGAAGAGAAGGATTCTGAATTCGGTCGAGAGTGGGAAGAGAAATTGTTCGAGAAATTCAATCAAACAGGAAACGAAGGCGAGGACGAAGAGGAAGGAGGAGAAGGAGGAAAACCTAGCGTGGAGGAGATCATCGAAAGATATTACCCGAGAGGCGTCTCGGACGCGCTCGAGTTTGCCGTGCAAACGTACGACGCCGAAATCGAGGCGCGCAGGAAAGTATAGAGAGTGTAGTCATAGAGAGATGAGTTAGCTACGTAGCACTTACGCGTTTTAGAACAGTTTTACCTTTGGGTTAAAATTACAATAAATACAAAACATCGCAAACTCTTCTCTGCTTCTTACGCGGACGACGAAGTAGTATCACCGCCACCGCCGCCCGACATCATGCTCTCCAGCATTTCCGTTTGCAGCTTTTTATTCCCGTTCTCGATGTCTCTCTTCGCGAGCGTTTCTACGCTCTTCCACTCGAAATCCATGTTCGCGTACCCTTGCCTCGCAATCATAATACGGTTCGCCAAACTCTGGTCTGCTTTCGAAAGCTTGCTCATCCACTCTTCTGGGTTTCCTCGAATCGGGTTTTTCTCCAGAAAATCCAACAAAAACTCGTGTTGGTTGTTCACTCGGTTCACTTCGCCTTGACCGTCCAAGTTCTGCTCTTTGCTTTCTCCGTCTGGCGTTTGCACGTTCAGTCTGCAATTTATAGATTCCAACTGACCAATCACCACCCAGGTTGCTGTATACGTCAACAACTGGTGCATGACATCCGCCGCTTTCCTTTCCGGCGAGGACGCTCCGCCAAACGCACCGCACGGGACGTACACTTTCGGCGAATCATCGTTCTCGTTGCGAACGGAAAAACATCTTCTTCCTCTTCTGTTTCTGTTGTTGTTGCTTCGTTCTCCATTTTGAAGAGAGATTAAAGTCGCTACTCTGTGCCTCGACGAGAGCGTTTTCGTGGTAGCACTCGTCACACCAGTCGTCGCCGCAAACGAGGACACACAAAACAACATCACGTCTTCTTCGTAGATGCGCGCAATAACGCTGAGAAAACGAATACTATTAATAATAAATTAATGCCGATATGTAACCAACTGACTGAGCAAAAACCTCAAAAGTTCTTCTTAATTTCTTAAAAACGCTTAAAACGCGGTCAAACTTTGAGAAAAAAAAAGACATCAAAAGAAAATATCACAAAGCGACAAAGACAAACACTTATATAATAACAGAATGACAAAATGGTCGATGCGAACGTTACGAACGAACGAGTGTCGCGCGATGGTGGAAGGCCAGGAGGCGCACCGCTTGTTCGAGGCACCGGATTTGCACGAGATGGCGAGAACAGGAGATCTCGACGGAATGAGAAGATTGATGTTATCAAAGGATGACGACGACAAAGTGAACGCGTTGGACCCGGCGGGGAGGACGCCGTTACATTTCGCGGCTGGGTTTGGGCGAGTCGCGTGCGTGAAGTTTTTGTTAGAGAGAGGGGCGAAGTTAGAGGTGAGAGATTTGTGGTCCAAGGCGCCCGTGGATTGGGCGTTACAATCGAAACACGAGGAATGCGTAAAGTTGATGAGAATAAAAGCGATCGAGACCAATCTCGAGATTGGTGGAAGAGGGCAAGTCTCTCCGTTGAGGACATATCACGAGTATTGTTACGATTTGACGACGGAGGAAGTCGAGGAGAGGTTGGAGCAAGACAGGAAAACCGCGATGGAGCAATACGAAAAAATGAGCGAGGAAGAGAGGAAACAGTTTCGCGAATCAAACGGGGTGGATCCTGCCCAGCCGGTGCCATTTTAATGACAATGTGATAGTGTATAAATAAGAATGTTGTGAGCAGCTATTTTCAATGTAGTGGCTATCTCTATTTGCTTCTAAAATTACAGCTGAATTTCCGTCAGAGCTTCTTCTTGTTCTCTGTCCGATTCCGTGGCGTCGCCGTCGTTTTCTTTTTCTTCCTCCGCCTCGTCTTCCTTTGCGTCTTCAAAATTTAAATGTTTCTTTTCTTCTCCCCCTTCCTGATCTCCGCTGTTTATATCTTCGTTTTCTTCCAGTTTGTTTGGATCGGCAATGCCTTGCCCGCGCGGCGGCGTGGGAAGATGGAAATCGGCAAAGAACGCGGAAACGTCCGATTCCGAGACGCCCGCCGGCGCGTTTGGAATGACAAAAGCGCTGTCCTCGGCATCTTCCATCTCCTCTTCTTCATCATCTTCCTTGGTTTTTTCGTTGTCGTCGTCGTCGTCGTTATCGTCGTCGTCTCTATCTTCCGTCGTGGAATCGGCACCAACGAAGGGAGAATCCGGCGCGTCTGGAAATTCGAGGTCGCCCAGAACGTTGTTCTTTTTCCTCGCAGAAGTAGGACTTTGCGGCGGTGTCGCTTGCTCTTCTTCCGCCGATACTTCCGCTTTCTCTTCCACACTTGCTGCTTGCGCAAACAATCTGTTCAACTCTTCGTCTTCTTCGGCTTCTAACTCTTCGAGTATCGCGTCGACATCGGCGCCCGTTTCGGCCAACTTTTCCTTCAAACGATCGCACGCCCTTTCGCTTTGACCCAAGCACATCAACAAGTCGTTCATCTCCTCCTCGAAGTGCTTGGTCGCTTCATCGTAGCCTCGCGTGTACCCTCGCTCCTCGGCTTCGGCCACCTGCTCTGCCGTCAACTCTGCGTCGCGCTGGTTCTGTAACTGCTCAACCTTTAACTTCAACTCTGCGACTTCTCTTTCCGCTTGCTCTAAATCCGTGGCCGCGTCAGCCTGCTTCAACTTGAGATTTTCGTTCTCGTTCTTTACCGCGTCGATTTCGACGTTTTTATCGCTAATTGTAACCTCTGCGTTTGCAAGTTTCGCGGCGACGTCGTCGTAGACTTCGCGTTCGATCCAACCCGTCGTGTCGTACTCGTATTCTTCGCCTTCGCCTTCGACGTATTCGCCTTCCTCCTCGCCATCGCCGGCATAATACCACGCGCCTGAGGCTTCGTCTAATACCCATCCCGGGTAATCGTCCGGGTTGAACGGCGGTTGAGCTTCCCCCGCATTGTCGTGGTCTCCTTCATTTCCGTTGTCGTTGCCGTCGTTGTAGTCGACGTAGTCGTAGTCGTTCATGTTTTCATCGTTGCCTTTATTCTCGTCGTGTGGCGCCGACGGCATTATTTCGTTGCTGAAATCGTAGTCGTTTTGCGCGAAACCATCCGAAGAAGAAGGCGGCATGAATGCAGTATTCGCGCTATTGTTATTGGCGGCAGTAGTATTAACGGTACCGCCCTCGCTAATTCGAGGTGATGGCGGAGCAAAATCATACCCGTCGCTGTTTCGTCCAGGAGATTCCGAATAGTTTTGTTGGTGTTGATGTTGTTGTTGTTGTTGTTGTTGTTCCATTTGTTGCGGAGGACGCAAGTAATCGTCGTCGTCCTCGTAATCGACGTGTTGTTGCTGCGTTTGTTCGTGAAGTAGTTGATCGTAACTCGACGGATACTGATTATTCTGATCGATGTATGCGTCGAACTGACTCGTCGATTCGTGCCCATCGCTTCGCATAGATCCCGTGGCGGATGGAGGTTGCGGAGGCAGCTGTTGCTCTATGAGATTTCCCCACTGGTCATACATCGGTTGTTGTTGTTGTTGTTGTTGTTGTTCGCTAGTATTCGATATCATTCCATTCTGATGGTGTTCTCCAGGCGGAGGATAATTCAAAACTTCATTCTCTGGAACCGCCGGCGAGCCCGGTTTAAAATGAGTGAGGTGTTGTTGCTGCTCCTGGTGATGATGATGATGATGTTCACCATCGCTAGTAAAAGTATTGCTATCGTTGTTGTTGCTGCTACTGTGATGAGGACTTTCTCTTTTCGTCGGCGAGAGCACTTGCTGATTCTCTACGTAATGCGGCGATTCGCTTTCTAATTTACCTTCGTTCTTCGCTTCGTCCTCGTCCTTCGCGCTCGGCCCGGGAACGAAAAACTTTTGCGGCTTTGCCACGGCAATCGGCGGCGGTAAAAAAGACGCTACATCCGCCGCACTTCCCGATAAACTTTGAGCGCCACCACCACCACTACCACCATCGCTCGTATCCCCACCCGTCGGATTGAAAACATCCACGTATCGGCTGCGAACGTCGCTTTGCCTCGCCACGAAACTACTCGCTCGCGGCATCGGCGGCGGTTCATTCGAATTCAACGCAGACGACGTCCCAGCAGGCTCCTCGTCCTCGCGCGAATGTTGCTGCTGCTGCTGCATCGCATCATTGTTATTACTGCTAAAGTTTTGGTGGTAGTTTTGGTGGTAGTTTTGGTGTTGCAGCTGCTGATTCGGATTCCGCGGGTCGCTTTCTCGCGAAAACGCATCCACTCGTTCGTGTTGCTGATTTCCCTTCTCAAAAGACACGTGTTGCTGCTGTGCTTGCTGTCCTCCTCCTACGCTTGCATTCGTCGCATTCCCACCACCATTGATATTACTGCTACTATTCATCGTCATCATCGGTGGCGGTCCTCCGATACTCCCGACGGCTTGTCTCGCCACATCTTTCCCGTTCGGATCGGAGCCGTCCACCCACGCTTTGAGCGTCTCGTCGTAGTAAAATTCAGAGTCGTTCCCCAGTTTCGCTTTGGTCACTTTCTTCCTCGGTTCGTTCTGTTTGAGTTAAAGTTGTTGTTCGAGAAAAAGAGAGAGAGCGGTCAGACGCGTCCCGATGTGAAGAGAACGACCACCATCTCGCGCTGTTTTGCGCGTCGCGAGAATGCATCCGCGGGGGGAAAAAAGCGGATTTCGAATCAAAACGTTTACGAACGAAACCACAAAGAAGAGTTTGAAAAGAAGACAAAAACGATACAAAGAACGCACCCCTGCGTTGCCACCGCCGAACGAGGTCAGTCGGCCGAAGAATCCTCCGCCTGATCCTCCTTTGCTCGCGTTTTCTGCCATTTTAGTATAACGTATAAAGCGCAATTTTTTATGGCGAATTTTGGCTTCTCGTGTTGCCTTCTTGAGAACAAAAAACGTCTGAGACTTCGTTGTCGTCGTCGAGCGCTTACGCAGAAGTCAGAAGTGTTTCATTATCGGTTCAGTGCTTGGTATATACGTTGTGTGTAATAATATGTATTAATAAAATCCCTTCTCTGTCTTCTTCTTCTTTATAAAGCTAAATAAAAATCTCTCTCTGACTCTCTTCATCTCTCTCTCTCGCTGCAACAATCAATTAATCTCTATTTATTATTATTAATCCATGTAGCCGTCGATTTCGCGTTGCTTTTGCAACATTTCGTCCTCCTCTCTCATAGCTTCGGCTTCGGCGCACATTCTTTCGATTTCTTCCGGCGTCAAACGTCCTCTGTCGTGTTGCAAAGACACGTTCGCTTCGGAGCCGGTGACGCGATCTCTCGCGGTTACCGTCAACAAACCGTTGGTGTTGACTTCGAAAGTAACGTCGATTTTGGGGACGCCTTGTTCGGCTTTTTCGATGCCGGTGATTTGGAACTCGCCCAATAAGTGGTTGCCGTCCGTGGACATGCGTTCACCCTCGAAGATTCTGACGTCGATTTCCGTTTGGTTGTCGTACACCGTGGTGAACTCGGACTTCTTTTTGCACGGGATGGAGGTGTTTCTGTTGACGACTTTCGCAAAGTGTCTGCCTTCGCACTCGACGCCCAAAGATAACGGGACAACGTCCATCAACAAAACCTTGGAGGTTTGCTTGTCGCGGACGCCGGCCAAGATGGCACCTTGCACGGCGGCGCCGTACGCGACGGCTTCGTCCGGGTGCACGGATTTGTTCAACGGCTTGCCGTCGAAGTATTCCGTCAAAATCTCTTGGACTCTCGGGACGCGAGTGGAACCGCCAACCAAAACAATTTCGTTCACCAATGATTTGTCTCTGCCAGCATCGGCCAAGACTCTCTTGACTGCTTCCAAGCATCTTTGGAAAGTCGCCTCGTTCACCTTGTTGAATTCGTCTCTTGAGATGGTCATGTTCACCTCGTGTTCGCCGACGAAGCATTCCAACTTGGCGGATTGCGTGATGGACAACTCTCTCTTGGCTTTTTCGCACGCGGTTCTCAACTTGCGTTTGGACTTGTCGTCGTTGAAGATGGAGTCCGCGTTCGGGTACGTCTTTTGGACGTGCGCCATCAAGGATTCGTCGAAATCTTCGCCGCCCAAGTGGGTGTCGCCAGCCGTCGCCAACACTTCAAAGACGCCGTCTTGCAAGTGCAACAAGGAAACGTCAAAGGTACCACCACCCAAATCAAAGACCAAAATAGTTTGATCTTTAATGATTTCACCATCGTCGCCTTCTCTCTTATCCAAACCGTACGCCAACGCCGCCGCGGTCGGCTCGTTGATGATTCTCAAAACTTCCAAGCCGGCGATTTGGCCGGCGTCCTTGGTTTGTCTTCTTTGCGCGTCGGAAAAGTACGCCGGGACGGTGATGACCGCCTTGTTGATGACGCAACCCAACTGGCCTTCGGCCGTGGCTTTCATCTTTTGCAAAACCATCGCGGAGATTTGCTCCGGGGCAAATTCCTTCTTTTCGTTGTTTTGGGTCGGGTCTTCGACGACGATGATCGGCTTACCTCCCGGACCTTCCTTGATCTCAAACGGCATGTGCTTAATATCCTCGCCAATCTCCGAGAACTGTCTCCCGATAATTCTCTTGATGTTGAACAAAGTGTTCTTCGGGTTTTGCGCGGCTTGCCTTTTGGCGGATTCACCGACAACTCTGCCGGCTTCGGTGAAGGAAACCCACGACGCGGTCGTTCTGTCGCCTTCGGCGTTGGACAAGACGTGCGCCTCGCCATCCTTCCACACGGAAACGCACGAGTACGTCGTACCTAAATCGATACCGATGACGTATTCGTCCAAAGTCGCGTTGTTCATCTTCGATGCCAACTTGGCTTCTTCAATCTTCTTCTTTTGCGCCAACTTGGCTTCGCCCATGCCTTCCATCAACGCCAAGTTCTTCGGGTCCAACGTGAGCCCTTGCGTATACGCGTGGATAGAATCGTGGAAGAATCCTGACTTGTACAAGGCAAAACCTAATCGAGAGTACCCTTTCACAAAGTCTGGTTTCAATTCCACGCATCTTCGCGCGTCCGCGCACGCTTTCGAGTGTTGGTCCAACGCGGCGTAACACGCGGATCTGTTCGAGTAAAACACGTGGTCGTACGGGTCTTGATCGATGGCTTTGGTAAATTCCGAAGCCGCTTCGTAAAACTTTTTCTTCGTGAACGCGGCGTTCCCGTTCGATTTGTGTTCCAAAGCGAGTTTGCGTTGTTCCGGTGAAACCTGATATTTTAAAGAGTGAGTACATTGGTGGTGGTGGTGAGTGCACGAATACTAATGCTTTCAAGAATGACGATGAGGATAAAAACACATCGCATCACGCCGCCGCAAAAAGAAAGAAAAGAAAGGGCCGTCGAAAAAAAAATCATCATCATCTCATCGCTCTCGGATCGACGAAGAAGAAGAAAAACAACTTATAATAACAACAACAACAACAGTACCTGAATCTTATCCTCCTCGTCGTCGTCCAAAACGCGCACGGCGGCGCCCGTTTTCGATTCTTTCTTGCCTCCTTTTTTAGATGGTGCCATGATGAGATGATGATGTGCGTTCTAGTATGTGTGAGGGGCTTTTCGCGCCTTTCGCTCTCTGGTCTTCTTTTTCGAGCGTTTGTGGCTCTCCTTCTTGTGTTTTTTTAAGTAAGCGCTTCTTTTCGCCAAAAAAAAGCTCTTCTCTTTCAAATTTTTCGATGATGTGTCGTTTTTTCTTTCCCTCACAGAAAAGATGCATGGGTTGCTAAAGATATCGTCTTTCTCATCATCATCATCATCGTTCAGACGCGTATACCGCGACTACTCTCATTACCACCACTCGAGAAAAAACGCTTTTTTCCTCTCGAGGAAGAGGACGCTTTTACCGCGAAGCGTTTCAGCGGCACAAAGTATATCCGAAAACAACGCGGTGATGACCACCAAAACCACTTTTAATGAGAAGAGTGATGACGATGTGAACAACGGGAAGAAGGAGAAAAAGAATACTACGAAAAGTAAAACGTTTACGTTGCGACCGAAAGAAAAGCATGGCATGAATAGAAAGGCGAGATACGTGACTTTACATTTCTTACGCCACGCGGAAGGGACGCACAACGTTTCCAGAGAATACAACGATCCGAAACATAAGGACGCGAGATTGACGGATTTTGGTATACAGCAGTGCGAGAAGTTGGCGAAAGCGCAGCCTTTGTTGTTGGAATCAAAGTCATCGAAGAAGAAGATGACGGTGGCGACGTCGCCGATGACGAGGTGCGTGCAAACCGCGCGTTTATGTTTCGATAAAGAGTCGCACATGATTACGGAAAAATACGTCGCTTTAGAGGAGTTGCGGGAAACGGTCAACTATCAGTGCGATATTCGGAGGACGACGTCAGAGTTGAAGGAAGAGTTTGGCGCGAGCGTGGATTTCTCTCGGTTGGAAAACGACGAGGAAGATCCTTTGTGGCAGTATTGGATCGAGAGGTGCGGATCCGAGGAAGAGCACACGATGCACAGAGAGAGCGCTTCCTTGTATAAGTGCGCGGATAGGGCGAGGAAATTCTTCGAATGGGTGGTCGAGAAAAAAGCAGATACAGAAGAAGAGATTATCGTCAGTTCGCACTCGGCGTTTCTTCGCTGCGTGTTTAATTACGGTCACACGCAAGAAAAGTTCGAGTATCACATGGGAGGGTCGGAGCAAGTATTCGACGATCGAGAAGACAAAACAAACAACGTAAAAGTTGTCCAGTATTTGCCGGAAGACGGCGACGCGTTCGAGGAGTACATGCGGAGAGATTACGAGAATTGCGAGTTACGGTCAGCCGTGTTGGAAATTCTTTGATGATATGATGTTTTTTTAGTAGTACCTAGTAGTAGAAGTAACCGAGTAGTAGTAGTAGTAGTAGTAGATAGTAAATGCGGTAACAAATGATGCGGTATCGGTTCGTTTTTTATTATCAATGGATTCCTTTTGCCGCGATGTTCCCTAACTCGTCTTCTTCGTCCCACGTCATGCTGTAATCGGAGAAATCACCTTTCGCGTCTGCCTCGTCTTTCGACTCGAACACTTGACCGGCGTTATCGAAATACCTCCAACTATCGTTCAACACGTGCGACATCCTTCTCTCTTTCGCCTCTAAATACTTCTCCGAAAACAAATTCGCTTTCGTCACGCACGGAATTCTCGACGTCACGTTTACCCCTTCCTTTTCTAATTCGTTAATCTTTCTCGGGTTATTCGTCATCAGCGCCACGCTCTTGATGTTCAAATCATCCACAATATTCCTGACCGCGCTGTACTCCCGTATATCGTCCGGTAATCCCAACTTTCTATTCGCGTCCACGGTATCGGCGCCGCTCTCTTGCACTTTATACGCCGCAATCTTATTCGCCAATCCAATCCCTCTCCCTTCCTGCTCTAAGTAAATCACCACCCCTAACTCGTTATCCCGTATGTATTCCAACGCCATATCTAACTGTTGTTTGCAATCGCACTTTAACGACCCTAAAACTTCGCTCGTAAAGCACGCGTCGTGTACTCTCACCGGCACGTTTTCCAAGCCTTCCACGTTCCCGTAAATCATGCACGTGGGTTCGGTAATCACGTGCGTTTTCGGCCCGCGATGGCGGTAGCCTCGCAAGCGGTAAAAGCCTTTATCCGTCGGCAGTTTTGTTTCGGCGATGAATTGCGTTTGTGACTCCGCCACCCAGTACGATTGCGGGATGAATTCATCGTTCGTTGTTCCCGATTGCGATGATGATGATGAGGATGCGGAGTCAGCAGAGAGGGATGACGACGGGGAAATCGTAACATCTCTTCTTCTCCGTCTTTGTCTTCTTTCTCTGAGTCGTGTTCCTCTCGCGAGCAGTTTTCGTCCTCCTCCTCCGTTGGTGTTGTTGTTCATAACAACGGTATTGTTATGAGAAGAAGAAGCGATCGAGGCCGCGCGGGCCAGAGCAGCAGCAGTCGTCATCTTTGTATGAAGACGAAGCGGCTGCGTAGTTTGGATAACACTTGGGTTTAGGGTTACTTTAACAAAAACTTGATTTTTTTATAAATGTATTACTAAACCCTAAGCCAGATACACTCAAAACGATATTCGATGAAGAACGCGAATGAGCAAACGATCACAGGTTCGACCCCTGTAATCAGCATTAATAGCATTGCTGATTTGGCCAAGTGGTAAGGCATTTGTTTTGTACACTCTTTTTTTTACTCTAAACTACTACTACTACTATTACTACTACTATGACTACTACAGCACAGGATAAAGTCAGAGTATATCATCATCATTTTCAACGATTTCAAACCTCGGCGCGTCTCCGGTTTGTATTACGTCCACGCGAAATCCGGTCTCTTTCAGTTGGAGTTCAAACGTTTCGACGTTTGCCTTCGCGAACAAAAGCGCGTCTTTGAGCAACGACATAAGGTTATTTTGTTGTTGTTGTTTCATCGTCATCATCAGTTTGGAGACAACCAAAGACGCGCTCAAAACGTCTCGCACGCCCGCGTCGTTGGTGAGCATGCACGCGACGATGATATCATCATCAGTATTATTGTTATCTTCTTTCGTCGTCCTCGTTAGGTCTCGAACGACGTTGGCGACAAAGTTTTCGTTCGCGAAAACATTCTCTCTCACTCTTTCAAACGCCTCCCAATCGTTGCCGGAAACGACGTCCGGCGCGACTCCTAATTTACACGCTTTTAAGTACTTTTCCTCTTTGCTCCACCAGACCCCTTCGACGTCGCTGACTTCTTCGACGGACAAAACGTTTTTACCGTTCGATTCCACAAACGTTTTGGCTTGAATCAACGCGCGTTTACGACTCAACGTCTCAAAATTCAAGCTTTTCGCCGCCATGTAGCAACAAAACGAGTGCGCGAAGAGCATGGAACCGTACGTGGCTACGCCCACCGTCACGCCTTTCATCTCTTGGCCTAAACTGTTCGTCGCAAAATCCAATTCTAACCCGTTCGTGACGGCTCTGAAAAGCGCGATGCCAACCGGCAACGCGGCGATTTGTAACCATCGTCCTTGTACTTCTAATTTCGTCCGTATATCTCCGGCGTTTTCGTTTCGAGAGAAATGCGTCATGAACGTCCCGTTGATGAGCGACGATCTCCCCGTCAACGCGGCACTTCTCACAAACGTCGCGGTTCCTGCAATCAACAAAAAATGCGACGG
>JACLAB010011150.1_pt1 | contig 14203 bp, 17 predicted proteins | sample 8027921 | NCBI WGS metagenome assembly JACLAB01 (sample SAMN15725117, study PRJNA655200) | protist metagenome | isolation source: fluorescence activated cell sorting (FACS) single amplified genomes of... | place: USA: West Boothbay Harbor, Gulf of Maine | collected 2000-07-19
AAAATCTCCGCCTGCGGCATCGTGACCTATCAGTAGATTGTGCGCTGTTATCTCGTCGTCGCGGAAGTTATCTGAATTAAGCCCGCCAGACACAACGACATCACCCGCAATCGTCTGACTTGTCGCGCCCGCCTTCTTAACATATCGACTGTCCGCCGCCGTCCAGTTCTCCGGGTCCGGTACGGTCACGTCTTCAAGGTCTTTGATGGTCTGCCGCGCATAGACCGTATCTTGCATCAGCACCTTGGGAATTGTAGAGCCGCTTGGATACCGCTTGATCTCCATGTAAATCTTTGTCTCAAGATTCGTTCCGAGAATCGCCGCCAGCTTGTTTATGAACCGGATGTCCCGGCAATCAAGGCGGAAGGAAACTTTCCCGGATGTCTTATCAGCCGATGCCCATTCGCCCGTGTTGACGTCATCCTCGGACGCCTGCGCCATCATCCGGTCTTGCACCGCGCCGTAGTCGCCGGATGAGTAGCTGTTGGTTAAAGTCTTGTTTACCGTGAAGGTTGCAATGTTATTGGTTCCACCGGACAAGGATACCGCCGTGTACTCCACGCGCTCACGGTTGCTGGGGTTGCTCGTATCCTGTAGCGTAATCGCGCCGGTATCACGTAGCAGTCCGGTCATATCACCGCTAAATGTGACTGCGACGGACGTTACAAGGCCGCTGTATGAGGCGTTTGTAGTGCCGCTGTACTCGTCATGCACAAAGTCACTATCTACGTTCATCTCGAACGTATCGCCGACGTCGAACGCCAGGGCGGTTAAATCGTTGTTTACAAAGGTGCAGGCGATAATTGGTTGTTCGCCTGCGATTAATCGGATTATCTCGGTCGCCTTGAGCGAGTCACCGCTACCGGCCTGAACCGCGCTCCGCGTGTCCGTGTTTACTGTGAGACTAATTACATTTTCAGCCATTATATTTATTCCTCTATGCTATTGAAGTGATTCTGCCGTTTACAACTGTTATATTTGAGTTTGGAAAAAATGTTCCGGAATAGCCTTGTGTGGTAGATTGCTCCTCAACTTTGACAATCTGACCGTTTTTAATATATAAGGTTACAATTTCACCCTCTGAGGCAATGGCTACACTATCACTAGAACCAAAAGCAGACACGAGGCCTAGTTCCCCCTGCGGGTGTATATATAGCGTTTCTATCACCCCATCTCCGTCTATTATAATTCTTCCAATTTCTTGGTATACGTCATAATTCGACTTGTTCGACTCAAGGTCGAGGGTCACTTCTAGTGATGTGTTGTTGAGACCAAGTATTAGTTCGTCGTTAACCGGCAATGTATAGTCTAGTGAAAGTGTCTGGCTAACGTCTTCTATGATATTTTTCGCGTCAACTATCCTGACCGTATTCGCGCCATCAATCTTTTCAATATAAGGGATCCTTGCGTTAGTATAAGAGGTTTCCATTGGGTCGTTGGGGTATTGTGACCCCGTCGGCGTGTCGGTGTAGTAGTTGACAGCATAAGTCCCGTCATTCACAAGACTTACGTAGGCAAACGGTTGCTGACCATTTGCGCCCAGCCTCAAGTCGTTGGTATCATCATCTGAAGATGAGGCACCGTTGAACGTATGCCAATACATCTTTAATCTAGTATTCGGAGCCTTCGGAATAAGTTTTTTTTGCAGTGTAAAGAGTACCGTATCAGAGCCAGACGTCGGCTTATCAAATATATAAGTGATCGCATCGGCATAATAAAACAAAAGTCGTGATGAGTAATTCGCGCTCATCCGAACCCCGTTAAATATGATATATTCCGGCGCTATCTTAACCGTAAACTTCTCGGTGGTCGCGTCATATGATACGCTTATATATTCATTTGATACCGGCACGCTTAGTGTTGGCACCTCCGCGAGTGACCGGATGACCTGCCCGCCGGGGCTGCCGTCCACTGCGATTGTTTGGTCATCGCCGCGAACGGTTAGCGCACGGATAGCGGCGTCGAACTCTGCGCGCGTGATGTACTGTGATTTATCTTCAAACATATTATGTATTCCAAACTGGGTAAACGCCGGTATCACCAGGAGCCGCGTCGCGGTCGAGCCAGCCGCCTTTAGCGTATGCGTATGTTACTTCCGCTTCATACCAGCCGAGGCTCCTGCGCTCCGATGAGCTTGTGATCAACCACTTGCTATCATCCGTGCGATCAACATCATAGTAGTTTCCGGCTGAGTCGCGCGGCGCACGTTTACGGCCTACCGCCTGAATGATATCTTTTATAACCGATTGGCTGCGCGCGTATATTATCTCTTTGACCTGATCCTCGCCAACCGCGTAACCCTGCACGCCGGGGAATCGTGCACCTTTACGAATTGTATATCCAGCTGGTATGCCTTGGTTCGACTTGATCCAAGTAGCCGTGCCAGCCGTATATGTCTCGGGAATTGTCCCATCGGTTATACCCTCCCACGTTACATCATCAATAACCTCGGTTTTATCGGTAGATGCAACGTGATGATTCCAGAACGTCTTATATGTCTCGTCGCTTGCGTCGTTTGCGATCGATGCCGTCTTCTCTTCCAACGGCCTAGATGTCGCGCGTGATTGCGCTTCGAACCGTGAGTAATAGCCGTTTTTAATTGGAACCTTAAGATCGGTGCCGATCAAGGTAAGCCGGTCGTATTGCGGATCTCCGCCATATTGCACCGTGTGGCTCGTGTACCAGCCATACTCACCGATGCGGCCACCGGTTAAGGCTAGTAACTCCGGTTTATTGAATAGCGCGCCGCGCGTGGCCTTGGCGTGTAAGGTGGTTGTGATCACGATCTCGCCCGCGTCTTGTTCCGCGCTTATCCATTGTAGCCCGTCGATGCCGTCGAGTTCCGGTACGGATAGTATGAGTGTTTGGTCCATGTTCCTTCCTCTACTTAATGATTGACTGTATCATGTCAATATACTGCGTTCTGGACATATTAAAAGCCTCGGCGATCTGTCTAGGTAAATCCTTTTGCGCTTGCTCCATGCGCTTCATAACTTCAAGTTGTTGTTGACCGAAGGTATCGCGTGCCGAGAACCCGCCTCCGGAGATATCTCCTCCGAATGAACCGAACACACCGCCACCGCTTAGGCTTGAGCCGCCAGACGCCGCCATTTTACCCTTGTTAACCTTGTCACTGATAAATTTAGATACTGAATCGTTGACAGTCTTGACAATGGCCGGGTCATCTTTTTTAATTGCCTCCTGTTTTATGGCGACCGCCGCCGATTTCTGTTGACGCGTTCGCCGTGCCGCCCTACCAATAGCACCGGCAAACCGCGCACCGGGGACTATTGCTTCGATCATCTTTTCGGACGTACTTCTTTCGTCTTGAGCCGTTCCGCTTATCCGAAAGTCTCGGCCTATGTTCTCAAAGAACCCAGACATGTTAACTATGATAGCCGTGATGGCGTTCAACAGGTTAGCGAACCCCTGCAACGCCCCTGTTTCGCCTATAAACGCCATGAACGCCGTCTTGGCGTCTGTCCATGCGTCTGCGTATTTCTCGGCGTCCTTTACCGTCTCGTCATCCACAACGCCATTAATAGATTCCAATTCAATGCGCAATTTCTCAAAGTCTTGTATCAGCGGGGTAATGGCAAGACCAACCCGCCCGAACACATCTTGAGCGATCCCGCTCCTCAATGATTCGTCTTTAACCATCGCAATGCGCGACGCCAATATTCTAAACTGCTCAGATGGCCCTTTATTCTCAAGGTCTTTATATGAAAGTCCAAGCGCCGACAATGCATCGCGCGCCGTTGAAAGTCCCTTGCCAGCGTCGAATATTGTCTTTTGCATCCGCTTGAATGCGCGCTCAACCATGTCAACGCTTGACCCGGTACGCTCCGCCGCGAATTGTAGATATTGCATTTCCTTAGCACTAACGCCGACGCGCCTGCTTGCCTTGGCAACCTTATCAAGTCGTGCGGCAACAGGATCAAGAATAGTCTTTAATTTCTTCAACGAAGCTACCACGACGGCAACCCCTAAGGCCATACCAGCAAACAGCGCACCGGCACCCTTGGCGAATGTCGAAAGACGAGCCTTTGACCCGCTTATCGCACGCTTGAGCGAACTGTTATCGCCGAGTATCTTAATCTTGAGTTTAGCCATCTTTCTGCATCCCTTCAAATTTCTTGATTAGTGCCGGGTGTCGTTCCTGTAGCTGTGTCAGCTTTGATCCGTCCGGGTTCTTCTCCTGCCACGGGTGAAGCTCCCCGTGTAACTCGCGAAGATACGCAAGGATCATCTGGCGGCGCACATCCTCGGTATCGTATGGCCGCTTAACGCCCTTGGTACCGTTCGCCCGTGACTTTGCTGCAAACGTGAATCCAACCGTAATCATTGGAACATTCCAAATAATCTCCATGTATGAAACATTTAGGTCATTGCCAAGGCCAGCGATGAAGCTGCCGATGGTCTCGGCGCAGTACCAGAACTTCGAGCCGCCGCCCTCACCAGGAACCATTTCAAAACCATTAGATGAATGCGACATCATGCCAATGATAGGAATCCAATGGTCCAGGTTAGCAATGTCAAAGCCCTTTTTGCTTAGTCGGTTGTAATGATCGACCGCAGCAACGTCCAACGAACTCCATGTGCTTGGATCGTCCTCGTCAAACTCAACGTCATTGGCCATATGATCAGACACATGAGGTAAGGCGTCCGCGCGTACATCCAGAAAATACAGAAAGTGCATCTGCTGAATAACCGTGCATTGAGTGACGTCAACCGGAAAGGGATTGTTCGTCATTTCGAGCATGGACATCACGCCGAGTACCGGCGGCTTGAACGTATGCCCGCCGACCGTAACGCCGTGGCCGAAGCAAAACAGCGCCTCCTTGCCGCCTTCGTACTCGCGCAATTTACAATAGGATAGCGGAACTTCGATGGGTAGATTCTTGGTTATAATCCGCCCGTCGTCGTCGGTCAGACTTGCCTTGACCTTCTCGCCCGTCTTGAGTTCGTACTCATGATAGTCGGGGATCAGGTCAATTATTTCTGACTCGTCGGTATAGTTACGCCAGTCCACCACTTATTAACCAGCCGCAAGCGGTTTCACGGTCTTTTTAGTGGCCTTGGCAAAATCGTTGTTTACCTGTGTCTCGGTGTGCTCAGTCACGACGCCGGTTGAGGTCGTGCCGCTTTGACCGTTGGTAGCGAGGTTAGTAAACGTTCCGGCGGTGTAATCCTCTTCGCTTATCTCTTCCATTCCGCCATAGGTTTCGAGGTCGGTAATGTTTCCGAGTTCGTCTTCTTTTTGCGCAGTCTGGACCGTGTTGGTAGTGGTCTTTGATAGACCGGCTTCAACGCCGTATCCTGTGGTGGTTGCCATGGTTATAACTCCTTTATGGGGTGTAAGTTAATGCTATGTTTATAATCTGTTCGCGAAATTCGTATTGCTCAACGTTCTGGCTGTCGCCCGGCATGTAATCATAACCGGCGATAGCAATGCCGCTCGCCGCGTCGATCGCCGTGATTGCGGCATTTAGTCCGGCTACGGTTAGATCATAATTGGCAAACTCAGCCACGTCAGCGGCCAGCGCGTCGGTGCCGGTGGCCACCATGTCGTCCTGTATCTTGCCAACCGTCTGGAGGTTAAGCTGTACCGTGTACAAGTTATGATTGTTGCTCAATCGCTCAGGAACGTCTGATTCTATCTGGACGAACACAGAGCCTTTGTCGGTCAACCTGTCCGCGTGCCGTGCCACCGCGATAGATTGCGCGATGATATAGGCGCGTGCCTGCAATAGGTCTTGGATGGACTCTTCGATTAACTCGTTTATTTTCATTACATTCTATCCAGTTCTTTTTGGATTTTCTTTTCAATGCGCTTTTTATAGGTTCCGCGCAGTCGATTAATGCCCTTGCGCAACCCTTTACGCGCTGACTCCGGGCTTGATGAATGAGCATACCTAACATTATTTGTGATTGTTATATCCATGTGCCGAACCTTGACCCGGTTGATGTTGCTGACGCCGCGCGCGTTCTTAATCAAGACCGACTCGTTCGTGTGCTTCGCGTCCAACTTGCGTAGGTTCTTTTTCCATCCGAGTTTTGCCAGTCCGACATAAGGTATTTTGAAAATCTTTTTGCTGTGATCCTTCTTGCCATACCAAGGGATGTAACGCTTCCGGCCCTTGCTTGGCTGTATTAATATCGCCTTTTTAACTCGGATCAATCCGCGCTTCTCGGCGGCCTTCGGCGTGTACTTTTTGCTTATCTTGAAAGGCTTTTTGCTACCCTTCGCGCTGACGTACCAGTATCCCATAGACTCCGGGATGGGAACAAGTTTTCTGAAGTTAGCTTTTTGGTTCTTAATTGATTTCGGCTTGGTAAATTTTGCCGCTGATACAGCTGAGAATCGGCCTACCTGCTTAACCAAGTCGTGCGCCTGCTTGTTCGTGTACTTCATTATATGCCGAAGCTCACGTTGTAACTCGGCTAGGTCGGATTTATCTACCTCGAACCTCACGATTCAACCTCCACACATTCAATCTCTGACCAGCGCGAGCGGGTCTCGTCGTTGATTATGCCGGTGATGTAAAGTTTACGCGACCCGAACTTGAGCCTCATCTTTTGAGTCGGGTCAGACAGGTACATGCATTTAAACGTATAGTCCGTCTGCAATTGGTTGAACTCGTCAAAGTCTTCAACGCTCGACCTGGACTCAAGTATTCCCAGAACGCCGGCGGTATGAACTGACCATGTGCCCGCGATGTTCTCTTCGATGTTGACGGTCTGCCACCAGCTAGACTTCTTAAGCTCGCAGTACGTGCGGCCTTGGCTCGTTTCGTTCACGTTGGACACGTACCAGTCAACCGCCGCGCCGTCGGTGATCTTGTCCGAGAACTCTGGGGCGGCAACGTCAGCCACAGGGATATTGATAACCGCCGAACCGTTCTCGCCATTCCGGTGCATGACCGTTGTAATTGCTACCGCTGCGCCACCGTCGCGAGATTGCCACGTAAGCGCCTCGCCGTCGGCGGCAAGTATCGCCGTGAGGTCGTTGGCTGTGTTAGCTAGAAAGTTCATGTTTAATCACCTGTGGAACGTTTACGCAGTCGAACCAGTACGGGGTTTCAAAATCCCGGACGTTTGACCAGTTAATCTTCTGTAATTTCGTGCGCCATTCGTCTTCTTTTGGCGCGTGTACAATTATACCGTGATCCCGTGCCGCTTCGATATTGCGGATGGTGCCGGGGACCTGCTTCAGGAACTCGCCTGCAATTAGGTTAATCCCTTCTAAAAAAATCTCTGTAACGCCTTGCCAGATTGCGTCAGCGAACATATAAGACATGGTTGAAACAAAGAACTCTTTGCCAAAGTCTGACACGGCTCTTTCTTTGTCGAATATCCGCTGATTGCAGAAACCCATGTCGTTGATCGTTACTATTTCTGATTGACTCTTTGCATATTCCGCGCGCCAGTTTTCATAGCGACCGGGTAACGCTGTCGGGTCAAAATTACCGTGAATCTGATAGACTCTTTGAGGACTCTTATATTGTGGATAAACCCTATAAAAATCGTTCAACGTCCAAAGCTCGTCGGAGTTGCGAATGTTGTTAGGGCTGTGTGTTTTTGCTAATCCCAAGAATGCTACTTTCATCACGATAACCTTTAAGGAATCCCGCGCCCCCGGAGGGGCACGGTATGTCAGCCAGTACTAGGTAGTCGGTGTGCCGAGACCCTTAACAATGACTTTAGCGCCGGCGTTCAACTCTTGAACTTGGTACCAGCTTGTTGCGTCATAGTTATTGGTCTTGGTGTCCTCGTCGTAGAAAGACTCGATCTCGAACGGTTGAACACCGTCCGGGAGGTACAGGGCGGTTTTGCCCAGTACAGGGTCCAGCTTGTGCGAGAACTCGTCAGCATCGGGGAGCTTGACGATTGCGGCGGCGTCTTCCTGCGTGGCGATTGCCCAGTGGTCATCATCACCGATCAACACGGCTTCAAACTGGAAGATACCCTGGAGCATTGCCTTGAACACTTCGGGCTGTAGGCTCATGGCCTGCACCGGATCGAGACCGCCGAACGTGCGGAGGAGCAGGTTCTTAATCTCGGTCTGTTGGATGAGCCAACGGTAGCCGGTCACAGATGTAACAAATGCCTGGCGTCCGCCGTAGCGTTTGTTGGTCTGTGCAGCTTCGATAATGCCGTCAATGATTCCGGTTGCAATGCTTGAAGCCGCACCGTATGAGGTGCCGTCGATCAGAGCGGCGGCGCGGGCGTCTTCCATCGCACGGAGAACCGAGCGTTTGGATGCCATGCCACCGAGGCGGTCGGCCTTTTCGATTCCGCCCATCTGCTTGACTTCAGCCTTCGGCACGCCGTACCGCTTGATAGCTTCTGCACAGCTGAAAGTCGTGACACTTTCGGCGAGCAGGGTCTTTGTTGGGGCAGCGCCAGCGGATCGTCCAGTCTGCGCGGCGGCGTCGCCGGTTAGAGTGGTGTAGTAGATAGAACCGGTTTTTTCCATGACATCCACGCGGGGATAAATCATGTCACCAATATAAGATTCTGGGGCGTTGACTTCGATAGCTTCGAGGTCTTGGCGGCGTCCTGTAATAGTTTTCATTGTGTGTATTCCTTATTTTTTGTTTCTGGTTTCCATGAATTGCTTATACAATTCTGGGTGTTGTTTCCTTGCTTCCTCATATCCCAACTCTTTAAACGCGTCGTTCCATGTTAGATACTGGGAATCACCGTCAAAGGTAAACCCAGGAGCCGCAAACGTGGACAAGCGTTCTTTAACGTCGTTCAATTCGGAGGCAATTTTTTCAATTTCTGAGGCGCTCTCAGCTTTGAGCGTGTCCAACTCGGCGCGCGCCTTGTCGCGTTCGCTCTGTAAACTCTTGACCGTCTCCGCCTGTTTGGCTAGCTTCGCTTCGTAAGTGTCGATGATCTCGGCGAGGTTGAACTTGGCGCTTGGCTCACTAGGTTCGCTTGGCTCTTCTTCAACGCCTGTATCTGATTCGGTGTCAGCATCGGCGTCAGCCGTGTTGATATCCGTTTCATCTGCTGGTGCGTCGTCGGCTTCTGTAGATTCATCTTCCTTAGGCTCCATGTCGTTAATTACCAGCGCCTTGACGCTTTCGGGGATTTCCTTTACAACTGCCGCAATATCCAAAGGTTCTAGCATTTCGTGAGCGAATCCCATGGCCACGGCGTCGAGGCCGGACATCCACGTCTCTTCGTCCATCATTTCGCTGATTTTGTCCTCGGACAGTTCCGAGTGCCGTTGATACGCCTTTATTGCGCTGTTTTTCATGCCGTCCATAAGGTCGGCGGTCTTGCGCAACTCGTCAGAGTCACCCATTGCCAACGTCCACGGGTTGTGAATCATGAGGTAGCTGTTCTCGTGGATGAGAACCTTGTCGGCGGCCATTGCGATAATAGACGCCATAGACGCGGCCATTCCGCTGACTTCGGCGGTCACATGGTTACTGAGGTTTACAATCTCGTTATAAATAAGATTGCCCTCGATAACCGACCCGCCCGGCGAGTTGATGAGTAGGTTTACTTTGTCGTCAGCCTTTAGACCGTCCTTTAGTTCTGAGATGAACTGTTTACCGGTCACGCCGTAGCCGCCGATCTCGTCGAGAATCTGGACGTCTACAGAAGATTCATTATTTTTGATATTGAACCACATGGGGTTACTCCTTTTTATAGCAATGTTTTGATTTTGTCAAATACGGTTTGCGCAACGAACTCATAGCCAGCGTCGTTCAAGTGAATGACGTCACTTCTAAAGTCTGCATAATCATTCTGGCCGGTTTCAGTAATCATCAGTTGTTTGATGTTTATGAAGTTGTCACCATAAGCAGATGCCATAGAGCCATTAACTGCGCTCACATCATTTTGCGAACAGTTGCCCAACACAATGTATGGCAAGCCTGTATTAACGGCAATAGCCCTGTCAAGCTCAGCTTTTGTACCACCGTCGTCAGCTTCCCATAGAACTAAAAACCACGGATGTATATCCGTATCTGCAATGAATCTGTCAGCAATATCAGTAGGACCCTGCCCACCTACACCAGCGTTTAACACAAATGTACTAGGGATTAGGCGTTGTAAGAATGTTGGAAAGCCACCTGAGTTGGGGGTTGTCGCGCCAATACCCTGCACCATGCTGTCGCCATATACAGCAACGCCTGCGCCGGAGATAATCCGCCGCAAGGATATGTCTGTGATGCCAATGTCGCGCTGGGGTGCACTAGAGTCAACCTCTATTGAATACCTCAAGTCTGTGTCGTTGGCCTGAAATACTATCTGCTTGGCTACTGGAGTTGTATCGACAACATCAACCAGACTTTTAGAGCCCCATTCAGTAGCCGCGCTAGAGTCTCGCATCCTAAAACTGGCGTCAGGTGCAGACCCTGCTTCTAATGTAAAAGTTGCACTCGCTACATATACATCTGACGTATTGGGTAATGTGTATGATGCTCGCCTGTATTGATATTGTGTTGCCGCCGCTTCGATTCGTAGTGTGTCACTATCTAGCCCATACAAGTTGGAGTAGCCAGTCCAGTTTAACAAGTCTTGTTCAATCGCCAGTGATTCTGTTTGGCAGTTGAGTGCTGACAGGTTGCTGCCAGAAAAGCCCATGCCGAACGTGTTGGACATCAGCGGTTTAAGCGTGTGAAACAAGTTATACGCTCCAGATTAAAGTAGTGGTTGTGCCAGTCGCACAAATAGCCGTGTAGCCCTTGTCCGCCTTCGTGCGCCATGCCGGATCAAGTGCCGCCGTGTTGACGCTCTCACCTGGGGCGATGCGGAGTCCTTTGTCAGCCTCTGCCGTGTCCCAATGCACGAACACGTCGGACGCGCCGGTGTTTTGGAATGTGACAAATGCTGGGCGACCCGGACCGAATAGCGCGCTAATCGTCTGCGTGCATGAAACTGTACCCTTGTTGGCCATATCGAAAAATCTCCTTTTGTTTAATGTATGCTTTGGTTTCGTTTATATCTAGTGATTTGTGATGCCGTTTGGCTATGGTATAGCCTATAATCCTATGGTTGCTTTCGCACTATTGTCGAACTTGTCGCCTGGTATGCTGAAGAGTTGCGCTTACTCCGGTGCGAGTGGATCAGGTCAAGCCGCCCGGTCTGGGACGCGACACGCGCGAACCGCTTTCTTTACTCTGCGTTGGCATCCGGTGCCGGTGCCACCCCTTCGGGTGCTGGCGGTGCGTTGAATGCGGTCAGATTAAGTCCGAGTCCCTCGGCGTATTCCTTCTGCTCTGCCAATGCCTCAAGGCGCTTCTTCCAGTCGGGTCCGAGAAGTTCGCTGTAATCGGTGAGGCCGTTCAATAGGCCGGTCTCCTTGCCCTTGTTCTCCTTCACAGGATCAACCTGGGGCATGGTCGGCCATGACCATGAAATCTTTGCCTTCCATCCAACCGGCAACGCCGGTAGGGTTCCGGCCTTGACCGCGAACGAAATGGCCTTTTGCGCGACCCAATCGGCAAGCCGTCGCTCAAGCCATTTTTGGAAATCTTTGAACGACTCCCACGTCATGACCATTTCACCGCGAAACGCGGTATATGAGCGATCTGCCTCAAGTTTAGAGTATGCCTTAGCCATACCCAGAGCTGACCCGCTTGATTGCAGCATGAAATCGTGGAACTTGGCGGCGTCGATGTTCGGGCGGTTAATATCCAATAGCTCAAACTCGTCGTCCTCGTCCATATACTCCATAATGCCGCCGGTAAGGTGGCCAAGCCGGTCGTATACCGTCTCTTCGGACTGTTGGCCCTCGTCGGTGCTGTCCTCAATCACGTCGTCTGTGTCGACGCCCATAGAAGTCAATGCGCCCTCAATGCCATCCTTCTTCTTGACGACTCCGGCCATACTCGCGGCTACCTTGGCGCTTTGCAGCTCCTTGGCGCGCATCTCATAGCTGTCTTCCATGTCGGCTATAATGGTCAAGAAATCAGCAGACCCGCGAAGCTGGTTGAACCTCCACGGCATAATCATATGTTTAGCGGAGCCGCGCGGGATGATTAACGCCTCGGCCATAGGCACGGATTGCTTGCCTCGTTGGTTAGACGTGACTGCATATGCCATTACCCGCCCGTATCGGTCATAGATGACGCCCTGCGACTGTTTCATTGGTACGGTCTTGCCGTCAATCTTTTCAACCCATTGCTTCTGCGCGCGCCATTCTTTTTCGTCAATTTCGACCATTTGATCTGCTTCAAAGAACCAGAGCTTGCCGTCGTTAAATAGAAAGTCGTCGAACACACATACAACATCACCCTCGCGCAGTACAGAGACCAAGGCCAGCTTAAAAAAGTCGGTTAGATGGTTTTCTCCGCGTGCATCGCAATTCTTTGCATACGAACCGTTGAACCAATCTTGGACCATCGTGTTTAATTCAATATCAGCGGTGTTCAAGCGCATCTTTCCGTTACTGCCAACGGTGTTTATCTTGATCTGGCGGACTAAACTCTTGGCATTGGAGTAGTTTCGCTCCAAATCACGGGCCGCTGCAATGCCTTTTCCCCGGTATGTAGCCGCCAGAATGGTCTCTTCGGACTCAATTTCAGTCGCTGGCGACCGCCTTTTCCGGTTATTATTGGGGTCAACCGCGTCATATTTGGCGTTAATCTTGGACAATTTCCGGCTCAATACGGCCTCTTGTAGCGTGGCGGCGGCCAAATCGCGCTTGTCTCGCGCCATTTCCAGCTTCTGCTTGATGGTTTTAGCCATTAGTCGTTAAAATCCGGTGTTGTGCGTGAGTTATAGCCTTTCTTGCGGAGTATCCGCCCGCGTATCCGTTGACGTTGTGCCTCAAGGTCTGATAGGCTCGCTTTCTTAACTGAATGAGAGCCGACAACAGAATATTCCTGCCCCGTCTCCATTATACTATCAATGCTTGCCTCGATCGCCGTTAGTTTGGCGCGAAGCTCGGTGAGTGTTGCCATTTAAGCCGCCTATGGTTGTTTACCATTAAAATATGCATCATAGAGCAAACATACAACGCTATTAAGTGGCGGCTTGGCTATACCATAGCCTAAATAGGCTTAAAGTAGTCGTCGCAGGTCTCGCAATAGTACCAACTCTCGAACTCTGTCTTTATCTTTGAGTTATTGCCGCAACGGTTGCAACGTTCACCAAACACAGAGGCAAGGCCATTGCGCCGATTCTCGTACGATCCGCATCGGGTATCATGCGACCCTTTGCCGACCATCGCCTCCGCCTGCGCCTGCATCTCTCGAACTGTTCTAGGTTCTGGCTTTTTCATAGTTCACCTATCGAAAATTTTGTTTACCTTGTGGCCACACTTGCGGCACTCTTGATAACGCGAGATGAAGGCCGGGGCCTTCTTCACTTTATACGTTCTCATGGACTCCTTGGCGTTGCAATGCATACAACGATCAACAGGGACGACCACGACGGGGATGGGTTCGCGTGGTTCCTCTATCTTTCTCTTTCTGGGTCTGCCTCGTTTAGTCATATCAGTCTCCGATTGATTGCCGGCACGTTCGCCGCGTTTGTTTTTTTACTTTCTTGATAACAGGAGCCATACCCGGCATGGTCGCACCGAGCGACGCCGCCGCCGGAAAACATCCAACCACACAGTCAAGTAGGTCGTTTGGTTGTCCCGGTTTCGTGTTCCAATGGTAAAGGTCCACAGGGTCGCCCGGCTCATAACGTATCAGCACTTCACCGCATACCTCATCAGCAAACCGCCGATGCTCCGCCGCCTTATCGCCGTACAAGGAAAGGCTACCGGGTACGCCAGGAGCCAATAGAAACGCCTTTTGCGCGGTCATTCGCCAATAGTCCGAGTTATGCCGTATTTGTTGCCCTTTCTGCGGTTCGTTCTTCTCATAGTGGCATTCGTGGTAGGGCGCGCCTATTATAAGGCTCTTCTGCCACCTATACCGGCTCCCGGCCGTGCCACGGTCTACTATAACCGTCTGGGGCTTGCCGATCGCCTTTACCGCACTAAACACACTACGAGTCCATCGCCCGTTACCGTCAACCAATAGCCGGTTTATCTTGGTCAATGAGCCGTTTTTGATATACGGTTTCTGGTCCAACAGCTTCTCAACGCTTAACACGGCTTCCGCCACCTTGCGGGACACCTCGGCCTCTACCGTGTTATTGTTTATCAAGACCTTGCCGCCCTCCGGAAACTTGCCATAGTCAACTATCCAGCCGGTGAAATGGTTGTCAAACGCTACAACGGTGT
>JACLAB010007234.1_pt1 | contig 14196 bp, 9 predicted proteins | sample 8027921 | NCBI WGS metagenome assembly JACLAB01 (sample SAMN15725117, study PRJNA655200) | protist metagenome | isolation source: fluorescence activated cell sorting (FACS) single amplified genomes of... | place: USA: West Boothbay Harbor, Gulf of Maine | collected 2000-07-19
AGCTATCGCGAAGACGTCGAGGTGGCGCGCCGAGCGACCAGAAAGGTGGAGGACGCCGTGGCCAAGCTCGAAGCTAAGCGTAAGATATATCGACATCTTGCTAGCGCGGCGGAGAGCGGCTTCGACTTCAGCTCGAGATGGTTCCTAGACGGCGATAACTTGGAGACGATTCGCACGTGCAACATCATTCCATCCGACTTGAACGGATTTATGCTACGAGTGGAGACGCAAATCGCTTTGCTCGCCCGCGAGGCATTAGTGTCGTTGGAAAACGAAGACGAGCTCTTCGCCGAGCGCGTGTACTTGAACCATTTGCTCGAGAAGTTCTCCCGTGCGAGCGAGGTGCGGCGGCGCGCGATTGACGCCGTGCTTTGGGACGACGACGTCAAGCGGTGGCGAGACATGGCGTTCGAACCGCTCATGGGCGAAGACACCCGAGGAATCGTGCGCGATCGCGATGATCTCACGGCGGCATCTGAGAGCCCGTTTACGAGCGATTTTACTCCGCTTTGGTGCGGCGCTTGCGATCCCGACAGCGATCAAGCGTACGAAGTCGTCGAGTCGTTGAAAAAGTCCAAGTTGGTCACCGACAAAGGCATCGCGACCTCACTCGTCGAGAGCGGTCAGCAATGGGATTGGCCTAACGCTTGGGCGCCGGAGACTCACATGATTGTCGAAGCGATACAAATTTTCGCCCCTCGCGAGGAAGAGTACGCGAAGACGCTCGCGCACTCGTGGCTCCGCACCGCGCATCAAGCGTGGAAGTCAACGGGCTACATGCACGAAAAGTACGACGTGCGCTCGACCGAGGACGGCGTGGGTAAAGGCGGCGAATACATCCCTCAACGTGGTTTCGGCTGGACCAACGGCGTGACACTTCGATTACTCGAACAATACGGATTCCCTCAAGATTGAAGAAAGAGGCGAAAACCAAGAAAGCATCAGTGCTACAAACATCCACCGCGGCGGCGCGCAAGGCGCCGCACGCGACGAACTGAAACGATTTAAATCCTCGAGACATTAAAACCATTCACTGTTGTACTCGTGTATCATCAAATTCATCTGTAATATCAAATTTAATCGAACGGACCAAGCCAAACCAAACGAACGCCTCGCGACGCCTCTGCGGACTGCGCCGCACTCACGCCCTCGTCGACATGGACGAAGACCCACCACTCCCGCCTCCCATCACGACCTCGGACGAACTCTACGCATACGATGAAGTCGCGCACAAGCTCCTCGTCGCTCAAAAGCCTTGGGCGCGCGATCCTCACTACTTTAAGAGGTAACGGTTGTCCCCGGCAGATTGCGCTCGCAATCGCACTTTTCTCGAGTCGCACGCCGCGCGCGACGCGTCCGGGCGACTGACGACGGCGCGAAACGCTCGCGCGTTTATGTTCTAGGGTAAAGGTGTCCGCGCTGGCGCTGATGAAGATGACGGCGCACTGTAAACGCGGTGGGGATATCGAAGTCATGGGCATGCTGCAAGGGTACGCGAAGGACGACGCCTTCATCGTGCTGGACGTGTTCGAACTCCCGGTCGAAGGCACGGAAACGCGCGTCAACGCGCAGGCGGAGGCGTATGAATACATGGTGGAGTATACGCACACGTGTAAGGCGGTCGGGAGACACGAAAACGTCGTCGGGTGGTATCACTCGCATCCAGGATACGGCTGCTGGTTGTCGGGCATCGACGTGAACACGCAGAGCATGAATCAGAGGTACGGGGAACCGTTTTTAGCCATCGTCATCGATCCGATCCGGACGAGTCGCGCGGAAAAGGTGGAGATTGGAGCGTTTCGGACGTATCCGGATGGATACACCGCGCCCGAGGAGCCGTCGACGTCGAGTAATCTAGGAATCCCAAAGAGCAAGATAGAAGACTTTGGCGTACACGCGAACAAGTATTACTCGTTGGATGTGAGCTTTTTCAAGAGCTCGCTCGACGCGCGTAACTTGGATTCGTTGACGAAGAAGTATTGGGTCAACACACTCAGTTCGTCGACGCTGCTGGCGAATCGAAAACTCATCGCGAGTCAAGTCTCGGACATGGAGGGGAAGATTGCCAAAGCCGAAAAGGAAATCAAGCGAGGCGGTCCGACGACGACGTCTTCGGCGTCGCTCGCCTCGATGTCGATGTCCCCGACGTCGGGATCGAATTTAGAGAAAGCAGGCGATGTTTCCGCGCTCGGCACGGTGACGCAAGACGCGATATCGCTCGCGATAGAGCAATCGAAAATGTTCGCGTCGTACGCCGTCAAATGCGCCCTGTTCGACGCCGTCTCGGCGCACAAAGAGAAGAACGACGACGTCGAAATGCAAGCCGCCGACGCGTGAGTCATGAAACGATTTGATTCGATGATGACGCTACGATTCATGCTAGATCTTCGTTGTTTACTGTACAATACTCGCTCGCTACTTTTCCGCCGCATTCGCCGCCTTCGCGTTCACCTTCGCTTCCAACGCCGCCGCTAACGTCGCCAAATCGTGCTCCATCGCCTTGACCCAATTTTCAAAATCCCCGATATCTCTAAGCTCTTTATCGAACGCCTCCAGCGACGTCGCCCACTCGCTCGACCGCTCTCGAAACGCCGTCGCCGTCTCGTTCAGCGCGCGCGCCGACGACTCGACTTGCTTTTGATTCTCAAACACCTCAACCACGCCGTGGTTCACCGAATCCGTCATCGCGTCCGCGAGCGCGGACACCTGCGCGACGGTCTCTTTGCGCAGCGCATCTGGAGCGAGACGGCGCGCGCGCGGCGCGGTGCGCGTCAGTCACGGCGCGAGCGCGCGTTTGGTGTTACGCGCGAGCGCGAACGAGCGAACGAATGAACGACGACGACGCACCGACTTCGCGCTTGACTTGCTCTTGACCCGCGCGGTGGGTCTCGTAGAGTTTCTTTAACGACATGTCGCGCGCGCTCTCGACGCACGACGAGCTCGAGCGCGCGGGAGTGTGCGGCGAGCGCCGGGCCGAGCGCGAAGGCGAGCGTCACAACGCGTCACTTCTTCCAATTACAAGCGAGCATCGTCGCGCGCGTCACGAACAATACGTCGTTCAAGTACAATATTATTGACGCCTCCCCATTACGCGTCACCTCGCGAGCATCTCGTCCGCTCGCGGGCGCGTCAATCTCCGTCGCGACGCGTCAAAACGAGTCTTGCGACAGCAGCGCCTTGAGCTGCAGCAAGTGCACGACGAGAATGATGACGTGCCAATTTTCATGCGGCCCCCACACGCCTTGAATCTCAAAGAATGACTTGTGCTTCGCGTCGAAGCGCGTGCACGCCATGAAATACCACGGAGAGACAATCTTGGAGAGGACCTGAATCGCCACCATCGTCTTGAAATCCTCGATGGCTCTCGCCTCGACGACGCCCAGGAAAATCATATTCAAAAGTATCAGCGTCAGCCGCCGACGACGCATAAACATCAACACGCGTTTATTTTTTTGTTTAAACGCCGCCACCTGCATCAAGCACATGCACGCGAACACCGCCACCGCGCCGAATTGACTAAAACTGTGCACGCCGCCCGTCCACAAAATAGAGTGCGAGGTGAAGCCCCACGATATCCCGATAAAATCCATCGCCAACGCCACATCGTACCCGAGCGCGGTCTTCCACGGCACCATGTGCAAGCACGTCGACCCCAAATACGTCAACATCGTGCACTGCACGAACAGCGACGCGCGTTCCGGCATGTTCTTAAAGTATCCCAGCCCTCGTCCAGTCAGCGCCGCCACGACGCACGCGAAGTGCACCCATCCTCGCATCAAAGGTCGTATCTGCGCCGATCGTTCGCCCGCGAATCATCGCGCGCCATCGTCAGTCCTCGTTTTCCCGTCCGTCTCGCCCCTCGCCCACCGCGCGTCGTCGTTCGCCTTCGCGTCGAGTCGAGTCTTCGCGCGCGCGCGCGTCCCGCTCGCGCACCTGCTCTCCTCCCGCGTACGCGTCGTGCCTGCCGAACCCCTTGACGTAGTGTCCGAGCTCGTCAGAAAAGCTCGGCGTCCGTCGCATCGTCCCCGTCGCCGTCGCCCCGTCCCGCGCGGCGCGCGCCGGCGCGTCGTCGTCGTCGCGTTCGTTCGCGCGCGGCATCAGCGGTGGTTTCGCGACGCCGCGCCGTCGCGCCGCGGGCGCGCTCGACGCCATCGCGCGGCGCGCGCGAGCGCGAGCGCGCGGGCGCGCGCGTCGAGCGTTCGACGCGCGCGGCGCGGCGTCGGGCGCGGCGCGACGCCGTGTGCCGCGATGGCGCCGTCCCGGTCGCGTCAGAGCGCGCCTCGCCGCGCGACCGCGACGCGCGATGGCGCCGCGCGATGGCGCGCGCGCGCACATCGCGCTGACGTGCGCGTCCGACGCGCGCGTCGGCGCGGGCGACGTCCTGCGCGTCGCGCCGAGGTCGGTCGAGACGAATCAAGATTTCGTCTCGGACGCGTTCGAATGCGTCGTCGAGCGCGACGCGAGCGACGCGAGCGACGCGAGCGCGAGGACGTTCGAAGTGCGCGCGTCGGGAACGTTCGCGCGGGCGTTCGTGGCGTTCGGCGCGCTCGGACGGGTGATGTGCGTCGGCGCGCTGGACGACGGCGCGGCGCGGACGCGCGACGACGGGTCGAGCGCGGACGTTTCGACGACGAAGACGCTCGTGTGTCGATGCGAGATGATAGTTGAGGGTGTCTCGAGAGCGGTGGTGCGAGGGATGAGCCGGGCGGCGCGAATCACGACGTTTGGACATTTGTCGACGAGGGACGCGGCGACGCTCGACGCGGAGGCGATGGAGGCGGCGGCGAGTGATGAGCGACCGTTTTGTGGAGTTTTAGGATGCCAGACGCACGTGGGCGATCGTCGAGCGACGTTGAGCGCGGTGTTGGAGGAGTTGCGGCCGGAGATGCGGCGGGAGCACGCGACGATTAAGGCGGCGACGCCGGGATATTTGTGCGCGGGCGATTTGCCAGAGGACGTCGTGGAGCGAATTTTAGGATTTTTAGACCCGAAGTGCGCGAGCACGCTCGCGTGTACGTGCAGAGGATTTCGTTCGCGCGTAGAAGAGACGTCACCGGGATTGGCGTTGACTTTACATCCGCACCAACGCGCGGCGCTCGGATGGATGCGACGGCGCGAACGCGCTCGTCTACCGCCGATTCTCAATCCACTTTGGAAGCCAATCGATTGCGAGGACGGTCGTGTGCTGTGGCTTCACACTTTAAAGGGGGAGTTAAGCGATCACCATCCCGACGTATACGAAGACTCGCAAGGAGGAATGCTGTGCGACGAGCCCGGATTGGGGAAGACGGTGACTGCGCTCGCGCTCGTGCTGGCGCGACGAGGTTGGCGACCTTCACCACCGATCGGTTACACGGCGCGTAAGATGGAATCATGTTGGTACTACGAAGACACAAACTCCGGTGGTGCGGGCGGATACGGTTCACCTGCGGTGATGGCTGCCGTACCGACGCTCGACGCCGAAACGCCCGCAATTACTCCGATGAAGACATCTGCCGCGTTCGCGGGAAGTTCTTCCAGAGGTAACTCTTCCGGCCTGAGGCGAAGCAAACGCTCAGTCGGGAACACGCCAGTGGGGTATTTTGCTTCGGTGTGCAAGAATGGGTTGGATGGCACGATGAGTAGGAGCGCAAAGCGTTCGAAATTAGAAGAGAAACAAGCGTACGAGGCGTTAGCCGCTGCGACGACGGTGGAAGTTCCAGATTGGCAGACACGTTTGGAGTGCTCGGCACACAGCACCCCCATTGGTTTCATCGCGCGCACGGGGTTGAAGGAAGATTCAGCGCGTTTGGCGCGAAACACGTCTTACTTTGAAAGCATTCTTCGAAACTGCGTCGTGTACGTTGGACGCGCCGCGACGTGCGACGTCGTCGATTACATTTTAGAAAACACCGAGGAAGTGTCGCACGCGATGCCGCTTTCGATGCCACTCTTTCGCAGAAATTCGGACCAGCCTCCGATTTTTCGCGCACTCGGGTTGGAACCGTACACTGGAGTCGGCAAGTTGGAAAACGCGATTCCGTACGCGCCGCCCGGGTCGGCGACGGAGGACCTCATCTTAGACAAGCAAGCACTTCACGACGCCATACGCGTCGTCGATAACAGAGGGAGTAGCAGCGAGCCGATGCGTGTCTGGTTATCGAGCGCGACGTTAATCATCATTCCGAGTGTCCTCATCGAGCATTGGTTGCAGCAAATATCGTTTTGCACTTGGAACATCACCGATGAGGGTGTCCCGCGCGTCGCGGTGCTGGACAAACCACCGAAAGTGGACGGCTTCAGCTCAGTTTACAAGACCGAAGGTAGCTTGGAACCCGTGCACTTGAATGATCTGGCGCATGTCGATGCGAAAGATTTAGCAAACGACTTTGACATTGTCATCATGCCCATCAATCGACTTTCCACAGAGTTTTCAAAAGTTGATACGCCGATTTTACGCATTCTTTGGCAGCGAGTGATTTTGGATGAAGGCCATCAGCTCGGGGCGTCTTTAGCTGTCACGGCCAAGCTTTCTGTGGCGTGTGCACTGAAGGCACATGCACGTTGGCTCATGACAGGAACACCGACGCCGACGACGCTCAAAGGCGCGGGGACGGCACATTTGCAACCGCTGCTCGGATTTCTACGTCAGCCTCCTTACGGGACGAGTGCGGGGCTTTGGACTACTGCGGTGCAGCGTCCACTTGAAGGTAGAGACCGTTTCGCTCAGGCGGATGCCGTTGTGCGTCTCGGCGACGTTCTGCGGCGATGCATGGTGAGAACGTGCAAGTCGCACATCGAGCTGCCGCCGCTCAAGCGCACGACGTCAATGCTGCAATTCAGCGATGTACACGCCGATTCATACAATGATCTCGTCGCGTTCGTCAAACGTAATTTACTTTTGGCAGATTGGGGCGACCCCAACCACACAGAGTCTTTGCTGAATCCCAAAAACGTTCGAGAAGCGGCAGCGACGGTGACCAACCTCCGCGAAGCCGCGTGTGTCGTCGGCCAGATGCCGATCACGTGCTCTTCTGATGAATTCGATGAGACGATTCTCGCTTTGATGCAACTTCTAAAAGAGCGAGGTTTTGGCGATGAAGAACGCAAGGCACGCGTGAGACGCGTCTCGCCCATGTTGATGCAGTGCAAAGGGACATGCGATTTGTGCTTGCACAAAGTCTTGATGCCGCTCGTCACTCCTTGCGCGCACATCTTGTGCTGCGGTTGCGTCATGCGCGGTCCTCCGAAAGGCAAAACGTTGAATGGCAAGGACGTCGAAGATGAGAGAGTGAACGAACCAGAGCTCCCACCGGGGGTGCACCGTGCGCCGCGAGGATGTCCTGTGTGTGGATCGGCCTACTTCATGGAGGAGGACCATGACAACAACTTGAATCCAGTGCAAGAAGTTCCGAAGGATTTGATCGAGCTTCAGCCAAAGCTCGAACAACACTCGTGGAAAGTCGACGAGAGTCGGGGCGGTGACGGTGTGTACGCGCAGGGTGAAAGTTCTAAAGTGGATCATTTGCTCGCCGAACTGCGAAAAATAGGCGCCGCCGTGAGCGCGGAAATCGTCAAGCAACAAGACGATCGTGACGCGTTCTTCGCTCGTGAAGCGAACGGGATGTCGGAAAACACGCCGGGTTGGAGTGGTCGATTAAACGCAAACGCACAGGCGCGCGAAGGAACGACGCAACAAGGTAGACGCCGCAAACGTATGCTGGACGCAGCGACGCCGCTCAGGCTGCGAGACTTCACCCCAACCGCGCCGCCACCGAAAAAGTGCATCATCTATAGCGATTTTCGTCCACATTTGGACACGATTGATCTAGCACTTTATGGCGCGCGCGTTCCTCACGAAAGCATAACGAGAATCGGGCAAAGTCGATACGATCGCGAGCAAGCGCTCAAGAATTTCAAAAACGATCCCGACTGCGCCGTTTTGCTTCTAAACCGCGCCGCCGCTGAAGGCTTGGATCTATCGTTTGTTTCGTACGTATTCCTCATGGAGCCGCTTTCGAATATGTCGCTCGAACAGCAGGTCATTTCGCGAGCGCACCGCATGGGCCAAAAAGACACCGTCCGCGTGAAAGTTTTCGCCATGGCGAACACCGCGGAGGAAATCATGTTGGACGTACAATCGGAGCTCGCGCGCAATGGCACAAAGATGTCTCTAGATTCGCTCGACGCGACGACGAGACACGACGTCACAGAAGATTCTGAAGCTGACGTGGCGCCAACAGTGGTGGCAGAATCGCTTTCGCGTCGACGCATTCTCGAACGTCTCGAGCTCGTCCCGTCGAAGAGCTCGGACGAAGCTGCGGCGAGAAAAGCCAAGGCGGTGACTGATCACTTCGAGCGCATTCGAAACGGCGGCGACGGGCGCGTGCTTGGAAATGGAAAGAAGAAAGGCGAAGAAGAAGAGGCGCGCTGGATGCGCGAGGCACTTGAGGCGAGCGCGCGAGAATTGGAAGCGCGCGCTAGTGACGGGGGCGTTCTCGGCATCGGGAGTCCCCAATCGGGAGTCCCCAATCGGGAAGAAATCGCTGAAGACGATGAATCCGAGGCGTGGACCATGCGCGTTCGCGACCCTAACGATGGAGGCGCTGTGAAAGACTTTACATTGCCGAATGCGGGCAAGACGACGGTGAGCGCGATGCGCGCGCGCATTTCTTCAAGGATTGGCGCGAGTATTGATGCCTTCGTCGTTCGGTGCGGTTTCCCGCCGCGCGCGCTCACCGACCGTGATCTCTGCACGCCAATCGCGCTGCTTGGGATTCAAGCGAATGATTTGATCAATCTTCAGGCGGAGAACGCTCCGGATATGCATCAAGCCGACGCGACGATCGTGACGACCACGGCGAAACCAAAGTTGACGAAAGCAGCTCGCGCGAAGGCGTTGGATACGTCTGTTTTGGATGCCAAGGTGCAGAGACGGCTCAAAACCGTACTCAAGCAATCCGAGACGAGTACGGAGATGATGTTACAAGATCCAGACGAGGATCCTCGAGGCGCTGGCGCCGGTGGTGGCGCCGCCGGCGCGATGTCCATCGATCTCCTTCGCGCCGCCGAGGGCGGTAAGCGCGCCGCGAACGACGCTTCGATTCGTTCGCTTCAGACAGCTTTCCAAGCCATGGTGGAGGAACGCGCTAAGGAGTCCGAAGGTAACATGAAATGTGGTGCCGCGCGTTCCGGTGCCGTCGAATACTCGACGCTCGCCGACGGTCGATTGGTGGTAAAATACGAAGCCGTCGACATCTCCACCGGACGTCGCCAGAAGAAAACTGACTGCGTTCAGGACATCCCGGCCGCCATGCTCCCCATCGTTCTCGCCCTCGTCGCCGCCGACGCCGACACCAACGCCGCCGCGCGCGCCAATCTCTCTCCTCCCTCCATGGCCGTCGCCTCCCCTCGCGTGTTTTGGGCCGTCGTCCGCCACGGCGGCGTCGGACCGCATCTCTCGTTTCCGGACGCTTTGGAGAAAATCGCGCCGAAGCTCAAATTCGATTGGCACGCCATCGACGCCCGCGAGCGTCGCGCCAATCCACGATACGCCGATTACGACACGTCTCATTAGCTTTTAATCCCATCGACCGACCCACCGCCGACGGCGCCAACCGCCCGGCGTCACAATTCGCCCTGAACGCATGCCCGACCCCATCCGCACCGCGCGCGTCGCGAGCGGCTCGGACGCCGACGCCGCGCCCGATGGCGTCAACGCCGACGCGAGCGCGTCGCTCGAGCGCGCGCTCGCGCTCGAGCGCGCGAAAACGACGACGCTCGAGGAAGAATTACGACGCGTGCGCTCGAGCGCGGAAAAACTCGCGCAGACGGTCGAAGCGGAGGAGGAGTTCCTCGTGCGCACGCTGAATAAAAAGCTCGACGCTCTCACGCACGAGAACGCGACGCTGACGCACGCGATGCGGACGCAACGCGTGGACGACGCGCTGGAACGGCGCCTGCGAACGCTGCAAGAGGAAAAGGTGCAGATGGAAAACGCGTTGGAACGCGAACAAGAGTGCATGATGCACCGCCTGACGTCGGTGTTGGAAAATTTGGGACGGGAGAATCAAAGCGTGAGCAAAGAACGGGATCGGTTGAGCTTTGAGACGGCGCGATTGAAGGAGGAGAAGGTGCGAATGGAAAACGCGTTGGAGAGCGAGGAGGAACACATCGTGAACTTGCTGCAAGGACAGATATCGCTGCTGCTGAAGAGGAACAGGGCGCTGGAGAGACAGGTGAGAGCGCTGGGGGGGATGGTGAGCGATAGCGATTACGTCAGCGACGATCCCGTGATGTCGCCCAAACGCGCGTCCGGGCAATTCGCCTTCGGGTCGGCGAGAGACGCGTTCGCGAATCGTAAGACGCGCCCCGCGGGGTCGTCCGTGCCGACGTCGCCTTTCGAGAGCGATCGTTCCATGAGTCCGTCGCGTCGAGGCGTCGAAGCGCGTCGAACGTCGAACGCGTCGGCGAGATCGATAAGTTCCGAGTCGCGCTCGCCTCGAACCAGCGTCGACAGAACCTCGTAGAAACGCCGAAAAGGCGCGAAATTCTCGCAGTTTTGTTTGTATTGTACCATAAATTACACCCAGCGACGATCGCACATTTCGAACCATCCGAATCGCGCGCGTCATCGCTTCCGAGCCATCGCGAGCGCCGCGAACGGATTCCCGCTCGCGTACTTCGGCGCCGTCGCCTCGCTCGTCTTCGCGCCGTCGCGCTTCTTCGACACCCCCGCGCGCACCGTCGACGCCGCGCGCACCGCGTACGACTCCTTCTTCTTCGCCTTACCCTTATTCTTCTTCTTCCCGCTCTGCAACGCTCGATCCAACGCGCTCGTCGTCGTCGTCGTCGTCGTCTCCGTCTCCGTCGTCTCCGTCGTCTCCGTCGTCGTCGTCTCCGCTCGCGCGTCCGCCCCGTTCGCCTCTCCCCACTCCGCGCGCTCCCGCGCCCGTTCCTTCGCCCGGCGCTTACACCGTTTCATCCATCGCATCCCCTGCGCCTGCGGCGCCTTCGCCTTCATCCCGTCGTTCGTCCTCGCGTTCGCCGTCGCCGTCGCTCGCCGTCGCTCACGCCGCGTTCGCCCTGAGACACCGCTCGAGGTGCCACGCGAACCTTCGCGCGCCGAGCCCCCGTCCGCACTTCGGGCACGTCACCGTCACCGTCGCCTGCCCCCCGTCGCGCGCGCGCGTCTCGCGCGCGTCCTCGCGCCGTCGCGCCGTCGCCTCGCGCGTCGCCTCGCGCGTCGCCTCCACGACCTCCTCGACGTTCGCGTCGTCGTCCACGACGCGCGCCGCGGCGTCGAGCGCGTCGCGAACGATCGTCCCTTTCCGCTCGTACCGCGCGACGAGCTCGGCGATGGTTCGCTCGCGTCGTCGCGTCGACGCCGCGCGGGGCATCGGCGCGCAGTGCGGTCGATGATTCATTCGCGCGTCGACGCTATCACGACGCGACAGCGCGACGCGCGCGTCATACCGATGGCGCGATCGATCGCGCGCGCGCCGACGCCCCGCGCGGCGCGTCGTCGCGTCCGCGCGCGCGCGTCGAAGAGCTCGAAGGGTGGGCGGTTTCCACCGACGGCGATCGTCGACGCGCGCCACGACGAGTTCGCGCGTTCAAGCGACCGCGCGCGCGGACGCAAAGACGAACGCGCGTGCGACGACGGCGTGGAGGCGATCTGGGCGCTGTCGTCGCGCGAGGGCGCGGCGGCGTGCGCGAGGCTGTGGGCGAGGGACGACGCGGGCGGGACGACGACGAAGCGCGAGACGACGACGACGCCGAGGATCGTGCTGACGCACAAGAACGAGAATCTGTACAACGCGTACGCGTGCGAGATGGCGGCGGTGACGAGGCCGGCGGCGCGGGCGATGGAGGTGGGGATGTTCGCGGCGGCGAACGGCGGCGACGGGACGACGCGGGCGTGCGCGGGGACGCGGGCGGAGATTATGCCGTTGGCGTGCGCGGCGAGCGCGGAGGAGCTGCTGGAGACGGTCGAGGGAATGAGAGTGCGCGTGGAGACGCGCGCGGTGGCGTTTTATCACGACTGCGTGGCGAGGAACGCGAGGAGGATGTCGAGCGACGAGGTGTCGAGGCGATTTCGCGGCGTCGTGGCGCGATGGAGCGCGCGCGGGCTCGACGATTCGCGAGACGAGCGGTCGAACGCGATGCGATTCGCGGTGGTGGAGGGTTTGGGGGGGTACGTGTTCGGTTTGGTGACGTACGCGCCGTCGCCGTCGAGCCTGAGCGCGCGCGCGGTGGATTGGGCGAGAAAGCCACGGCATTTCAGCGCGGGGACGCGCGCGGAAATCGCGCTCGCGTGCGTCAACGTCGCCTCAGCGCACGACCCGCGCGCGTTCGACGCTCGAAGCGGTGACAGCGTCATCGTCGATCCGTGTTGTGGGTCGGGAACGATGCTCCACGCGGCGTGGACGCGTGGGTTCGCCGCGGCGGGCGGCGACGTGTCGCCGGGCGCCGTCGTCATGGCCAAGCAAAATCTCAGCCACTTTGTCGCGCGCGCGCCCGAGTCATCGGCGATGCCGAACGTGATCGAGCGCGACGCTTTGGTTCCTGGTGCTTTTGACGATGCGTACGGGTGCAAAGGTAAGCGCGTGCGCGCGCTCGTCGCGAATTTACCGTTCGGTCGCCGCGTCGCGCTCGGCGGCGGCGACGGCGACGGGAGAAGCGCGCCGGGCGCGAGCGCGTCCGAGTACGCGCCCGCGCTTGAAAAGTTTCGCGACGTCGCCGAGAGGCACGTCTTCATCAGCGGTGTTCCCATCGCGCACGAAATGCGCGCTTTGGGGTACGAGAACGTCACCGAGGTGAGCTTGTGCAGATTCGGTAAATCGTTCATGACGACGGCGCTCGGATCGACGGCGACGGCGCCGCTCGAGCCGAGCGTCGCGTTCACCGTCGAAGACGCGCTCGCGAACGCCGCGGGCAAGAGCGAGAAGCAATGGGAAAAGAAGTCGAAGAAGAAGTCCAACGTCGAACTATCGGAACGGTTTAGTAACCCGGACGCCTTGCGCGTGGCCGTGGACGTCTCGTACGAGCAAGATTCCACGCGAGCGAGACGCAGCGTGGCGAAGCAGCTCTGCGAGTGCGTCGGCATCGCGCACCGCGAAGACGCACTCGCGATGACGTATTGTGACTTCAGCGGTCCCATCGCGGAAGAGTCGCGAGAGTTTTTCTTCAGCGATCGATGGTCTTCGGTGAAGATGGACCCGCGAAGCGTTGAGGAGGCGTTCGACGCGCGCGACGTCGTGTACATGTCGCCGGACGCTTCCGAGGTTTTGGATGAAGTGGACGCGAGTAAGGTGTACGTGGTCGGAGGCATCGTCGATTTAGCGACGCGAGGGATGCGGACGAGCCTGACGCGAGCGAACGCGAGTTCGTTTCGATGCGCGCGATTACCCATTCGCGAACACAGGCCCGAGCAAACGCACACCGTCCTCAACATCGACGCCGTGGTGAAAATTCTTTGTGGACGGCATCGTGGAGAGTCGTGGGACGACGTTTTCGATCGCGAGCTCCCGAAGCGACAGGCGGCGGAGAGACCGAAGCGCGAGCGCCGCGAACGACTCGCGTAAACGTAGCACGTACAGTAGCGTTTAGCTTAGCATCATTTTGTCGCCGTCTCTAATTCACACTAGTAGTCTAATCTAATCATTTCGTGTCCTTCGCGCGCACCAGAAATGTCTGCAGCGAGTGCAATCTCGCGTCGATTTCATCGAGCATTTCGTCCCCGGCGTCGACGAAGGAGCGTCGCGGCGGCGACGCGCCGACGCGGCGGCCGACGACCGGCGCCGCCGCGATCGCCGCGTCACCTCGCGTGCGCTGTATCGACTTCAACGTCGCCCCGAGATCGCGCACTTTAACCTTCAATTTCGTTTCGTTCTCGCGCAACGCTTCGTTTTCCGCCTCGAGCTCGACGATTTTCGCCTTCATCTTCGCATCCGCCGCCTGCGCCTTCAACGCCGCCCTGGTCTGCGCCTTCGCTCGTCGCTCCAACGCGCGCCGCATCTCATCGCGCTCCCGCGTCGTGGCCATCAACGCATCCCTCAGCCGCGCCGCCGCGTCCTCGTTCGCTTTCGTCTCGTCCCTCCCCGACCGCGCCGCCGCCGCCGCGATTCGCGCGTCGACGCGGTCCAGCGGCAACGGCACGCGCACCCGCGTCCCATCCTCCGCGATCTCCGTCGCGATCAACACGTACCGCGTCTC
>JACLAB010009434.1_pt1 | contig 14195 bp, 7 predicted proteins | sample 8027921 | NCBI WGS metagenome assembly JACLAB01 (sample SAMN15725117, study PRJNA655200) | protist metagenome | isolation source: fluorescence activated cell sorting (FACS) single amplified genomes of... | place: USA: West Boothbay Harbor, Gulf of Maine | collected 2000-07-19
CGCAAATCAAAGCTCGCGGAGTTGCAAGACCGATGGATTTGTCGCCCATGCGCTGACCAGAAGCGTGAATCGTTTACGTGCGCGAATTGCGGCAACGAACAGGGGCCGAGGGCCAGGCGGCGCAAATCAAAGCTCGCGGAGTTGCAAGAGCGATGGATTTGTGAGCATTGCGCTAACCAGGAGCGTGGATCGTTTACGTGCGCGAAATGCGGCAATGAACAGGGGCCGGGGGCCAATCGACGCAAATCAAAGCTCACGGAGTTGCAAGACCGATGTATTTGTCTTCCGTGCGCTGAGGAGGAGCGTAGATGATGTTATAATAAATATGTGAACACGAATATATGCAACCACTCTAATCGCTAAAACTTGTTGTTTTGTCTTCGTTGCCTGTACGTTTACATTGGGTGAACACTCTTTCAGAAGAATTCTTTTATCTTCCTCGAGCGTCGCATTGGAAATTTCCCAGCGCTAACGCCGCCAAGGACATGCAACAGCGAAGTGCTTTGATTTCAGTATCGGGAGAGACAACGCTCGCGCCAATCTCGCCGTAAGGAGCGTCAGCGGCCCTTGATGCTTCCGTCTGCGACTTTGAATAAAGCACTCGCAGTCCCGCACGTAGCTTTTTGTCGACGCAATCTCTAGCGAATGTCTAACGACTACACTCGTACTACCACGTTACTTTTTATGCGCCGCTACGCTAATGAAGAATCGATCAATGTGTTGACCATTCTCCCAAAATCTATCAAAGTAAGATTGTTGAAAGACTCTGTGCCCACATTTGCACCCCGGTACGCCTTCATACAGAGGAACGCCGGCAATCGTTTCGCACGGCGCGGCTACTTCGCCGGACGAAAAATCCGCATTGCGCGCCGTAAACACGCCGAGATCACCAAGCATGCGCGCGAGAGTCCGCATATACCTGTGATTGTCGCTAAAGATTATCAAACCTCCGTCGTTCTGAAGACTTGCATGGACGTCTCGGAAAAAGTCTTCATTTAGCAGCGCCAAAGAGTTGTCCGCTTGCGTGTCGCCTGAGTGATGGGGCGGCTCTGGAAAGTTGACAAATACATTCGAAACAGAGCTTTCCTTGATATGCCGACGAAACACGTACGCCGCATCTCCACCCATTGCCGCAAAGTTTGATGTTCCCTCGCATACGGCGCGTGAAAATATACTGTACACGCGATCATGGCGTAATTCAAGCGATATCCAGTCGGCGCCGACATCCGCTTTTGCTTGTTCGACGGCCCAGTCGCCGTTGCCAGCCGCAACTTCCAGATTTAGCTCTCGCGCATCATTTTTCTTACGACCAAACATTTTGCCAAATCGCAGCGTTCCGTCATCCGCTATAAGTTTGCTAATCGATTTTCGGACGGACTCGCCATTGCCACTGAGACCCATAGTGTTTCGCAAAGCCGCGAATAAATCGCTTCGGAGTGTCTCGACGGATTCGCTCGACATTGTGGTTCCTCTCGCTGGCATCTGAAGAATGCGAGAACTAAATATCAGAGTTCGTGCAAAATGTTCATTCAATAGCGGCAATGGCTGTGCACCGGAAAGAACTCGATCAGCGAATGCTTCTATGCGTTTCACCTCCAGACGCAATTCATCTCTGTGCGTCGCCTTGTAAAGCTTTGCGCGCTCATCCTTGTTGTGCTCACCACCTGACGCCGTATGAGTGTCTCTGTCATCGTCATCCTTGGCTAGATATTCGGATGCTTTCTTGATATGCTTTTTGCAGCCTTTCATGTCGCTTGTAATCGACATTGCGTGTGCACAATTGATGTGAAGATGCGCGAACAGGTCATATTGCTCAATGGCGCGCTCGCCGGCGTCTCCTTGAGCTATAGTCTGATCATGATAAAAGCGACAATTCACACCTCTTTCGCATTTCCCAGCTCGCCAAAACTGACAGGGACCACAACGCGGGTCGTTCGTCCATTTCAACTGGTCTCCATGTTTTATACTCTTGATTAACTTTTTGACGTCATCAATTTTCAAGCCTTGTGCCAACAGCCTGCCGAACAGCTTGAAAGTCGACGTGTCTGGAACAACGTCCCATTCGCTCAGTCTACCGTACGCGTCAATCGCTTTCGCCAAGTCACCACATCGCAAACAAACACGCATGTACGTATTGATTGCACGCAAATCGGGTAAAACGGGATGCTTCATGCCTTCCAATGTGTGTTTCGCGGCGTCAACGTCGGCGACGAGCAAATATCCTTTGAGTAGTGTTGTGTACGAGACGACGTTCGGCGCACAGCCGACTTCCCACATTCGCGCCATGAGCGCCTCAGCGCCGTCCATTGTACCAGTATTCACGTAAGCGTTCAATAGTGATGCATATGTGTACGGTGTCGGCACCAAGCCTTCTGACTGTATGAGTCGCACAAAAAGTTGGCAAGCTTTACGAAGTTGCTTGTGTCGAGCGCTCGTGCCGATTTCACGTGTCACCGCTTCCACTCTCGCTCTTCGGCGTTCGAACTCCTCGCTGGTGATTCCATCTCGAGTTTGCCACGGTTCATGCATAGGAAACGTTTTCGGATCGACATCCACGCCGCTCAAGTCCTCCGCGCCAAACTGGTTGCTGCGACGGCTGTCACCGCGTAGCTTGTTTTGATGTTTTCCCCTTCCATCAAGCGCGCTTGACTCCGTCGCACCTGTGAAATTTGAATGCTGCTTAAGGGATTCGTCCTTAAGCGCATTTGACGACGCTGCCCCTGTGGCCACCCGCGCCCGGCGCTCGCTCTCTTCGTCCTCGATGAATCTTTCGGGGTTGGCTTCTCGAAAAGCCTTCTCGCGAGCTTTGCGCTCCGTGACTTTTGCAGATGAACGTGCTTTTGTGGCATCTAGGATATCGGTAGATATCCAAGGTCGCTTTTTACGCTTCGGCATTATCGCACACGCTGGTTCCCCATACCAACGAGGCGCGTTGTGTCGACGAGCTGGTCGGGTGCGCTTGCGCTTAGCGCATCTGCACATCTGCACTCTTTGCGCGTACAACGCGGCACTCACCCACGCGGGTGGTGAGTTGAGAGCTTCTTTCTCGCGCCGTTGAAACAAGACGATCGTGCAGATTTATTAACACCTTCACACAAGTAAGCGCGATCGCTCGCTGACGCGCGAATCGTGCTGCGGGTTTGAAACCGATGGAGCTACCGTTGAGTTTAAGTAAGCGATGAGCGAGCGCACGCTAAGCTCGCGTGCAGCGGGCACGACGTCGACCGTGGCGAAGTCACTATGTGAAAAGTACTCCCCGCGAAGTGTTGATCATCTTACAGTGCCGCCGAAGAAGCTCGAGGCATTGAGTGCATGGTTGGACGCCGCGAGCCCGTCGCGCACGCTCGTTTTAGAGGGACCTCCCGGTTGTTCAAAGTCATCGGCGGTGAGGGTACTAGCGCACGAACGCGGATATGATGTGCACGAGTGGACGCCTCCAACACCTACATTATGGAGCGAGCACGCTCATTTGGCGTCGTCATTTACCGAGGTGGAGTATTCATCAAAAGTCGATGAATTTTGCGCATTTGTCGCCCGCGCGACCAAGTACACGCCGCTCACGTTTCTTGTGAACTCCGCAGAACAACAACAGAAGAAGAAGAAGAAAACAGTATTGCTGATTCGAGACATTCCAAGTTCCGATGAAGCAGGCCGTGCAAGGATATTAGAATCTTTGAGAACATTAGCGTGCACTTCTCAATCACACTGCGCGGTCATCCTCACAGAGCAGGATGAGGGCGGTCAGTCAAACGCTAGAGGAGGAGAACTCATGAATAGAGAAGTGCGCGGAGTTATGGAAAACGCAGGGGCTATTTGCGTGAACTTCAACCCCGTAACTTCGGCGGCGATGACCAAAGCTGCGATGCGCGTGTGCGAAGCAGAGCGTTTTGACATTCCAAAATCAGACATCGACGCGCTAGTGCAAGCGTCGCATGGCGACGTTCGTAGCGCGATGCAGGCGCTTGAGTTTTGGTGTTACGGCAAGCATGTAACGTTGAGTGCGGCGCCGAGCAAAACAAAAAGCAAACGCAAACGAGAGCCAAAGCAGGCGCCGACGCCAGAGGCCCTTGCGCGAGCGCAAGTCAGCTCGCGCGACCAAGGCTTAGGACTGTTCCACGCTCTCGGCAAAATGTTGTACAATAAGCGCGATGAGGATAGAGGTGCTATTCATTCCCCATCGCCGTTGGCTGACAATTTGAACGATGTACTGAAGCGTCCACCGATGACGTATGATCCCGAGGACGTTTTGTCGCGCGCGGCACTTGGAGCAGAAACGACGACAGCTTTTCTGTTTGAAAATTTCCCCGACTTTATGAGCGCGTCGTCGCTCGACATGCTCGCTTTGGGAGTGCGTTACATTTCAGATGCCATGACAATCGCACGAAATAACGCAGCGATATATTATGGTTCAGCGCGTTTACGACCTCGCGATGATTTGAGCGGTGGTGGTGATTCTACCGTCGATCCAACCATGCTTGGCGAATTGTGCGCCGGTTCTGTCGCCACGAGAGGCGTCTTGTTCAGCAGTTTGTTTGGCTCAAGCAAGCGTTCAAATGGATTTTTAGCTTTGCGCGGACCATCAGCCATGAAAACAGATCGCGCGCAAGCGGCGAACCGACAAGAACTATTATCAGTTGTTGCAGCGGCTCATTCGGGAGATTTTGCAATGGGAGGTACGACAGAAAGCGCGGCGTTGGAAACGTTGCCGGCACTGCGATTGTTATCAAGCGCGAGCGCGGAAGGAGCGGCAAGAGTACCGTATCTACCGACGAAGTGGTGGCGCGTTGGTGAAGATGCGGCGACATTCGAACGACGTTGCGCGCAACTTCCAGCGACCAGTGTAGCACCTCGAGCCGTCGCACTGGCGGCTGGTGTTGCGCATACGGTTGACCGCGGCGCCATTGGCGTATACGCGGCCCCGCCAACCTTGGACGACTTGGACGACGCGGAGGATGACATCGAAGACGATATAGAAGAGGATGCGATAGAAGACGACATAGAACTTGACGACTGGGAAGTCCCAGACGAATAGCCACGCATAATAGCGCGTTATTGTGATTGAAACTTTAAATCTCTAGTTCTTGGCGCGTCACCCGCACACCTCTGATTTTGAAAAAAATAGCTGCGAGGCGTAACGAACGAATACACACAAACGGCATTGTGTGCCTGTTGGAAGCGCTCGACCGATATGGTTCGAGGCACCGTCCGGGACTCCACGAGGAATAAAAACGCAAACGGCAACGTCGAGGTTGCTCCAGATGCGTTGACCATCGCGTCGCCCGTTGAGAATCCGCGCAAGCGCGCGAGAGGCGAGAATTTGCTCCCAACGTGCACGTGTACTGGTTGTAGCGGCTGTCAGGTGCTCGATGCCGCGGGTAACTCGAGCACGCTGCCTTCGGGAAGTGCCTCAAAGTACTGCGCAAACATGCCACAAAAGTACACGAACAAGGGTCGAAAGGGGAAGATTCAAGAGGGGTATAGAAAGCTATGCAAGCCGTGCTTGAGACGATTGGAGCGAACGAGAAACGCGCAAACCGCCGGAGCACCGCCGATGACGACAACCAACAAAGTCAAAAAGAAGAAAGCGACGGGCCCGACGACGACAGACATTCGCGCGCGCCGAGAGAGAATCGTATTGTTCGGGGACTCGCTCACTGAGCGTGCTTTTGAAGATGGTGGCTTCGGTTCGAAGGTGCAAGACACGTTTCGGCGTTTCGCCGATGTGCATTGTCGCGGTTATTCAGGGTACAACACCAATCACGCGTTGTGCATGCTAAATGAAGTGTTTCCGAAGGATGATCGCCATCCACCGGTACTCGTCACAGTATTATTCGGCTCGAACGACGCGTGTGACCTTAGTTCTCACGCTGGCAAGGTGCAACATGTGGACGTGGCCAAATACGAAAACAACCTGCAGCAAATCGTCGAGCACCTACGCTCATTGACTCCTAGCCCTAACATTTTGTTCATAACGCCACCGCCAGTTCACGATGCAAATTGGCTGGACGATTGCAAGAAGCGTGCAGCGAACGACCCAGAACTGAGAAAGCTCTTGGGTGATAGCGCTCCCAACAGAACAAATGCTGGAGTTATAAAGTATGTCAAGGCGATGCAAAACGTAGCGAAGAAGCACGATGTTGCGTGTGTTGATTTGCATCCATATTTGGCTCCGTCTGGTTTCGTGGATGAAACTCAACTCATCGATGGCTTGCACTTATCAGAGGCTGGCCAAAGGCAAAGCGCAAGTGTGATTATCGAAGCGATTGAGAAACACTTTCCAGACTTTTACAGAGAAGCCACATCGGTATCAAAGGCCGATTTTCCCGACTGGAAAACGTTGAACGCTGATACATTTGAAACGCAAATCATAAACCATGCCAGAGCGAGACCCTCGTAGTCGTATCAACCTGTGTAAAACAAGTCTACTAATTACATACGCTACTTGTGCTATTTTGCTAAGAGAAAATCTATTTGGCGACTAAAGCCTGCACGTTTTCGTTCGCATCCTTCTTGAGCTCACGTCCTGTGCCATTTAAATTATGATTTGTCGTTGATGCGCTTCGGTGCATGCGATTTCTAGGTTTGGGTATTCGCGGTTTTGGAACGAGAAGTTTTGTTGCCTTCGTCGACACGGCGAGCGCCGAGAGCTCTTCGCCGAGTTTGTCGACTGTCTCGCGCGTAACCGCGACCTGCTCGTCAGTCGAATCATCGAACACATTCTCGCGAACGAATTTCGGTACGCTTTCGTGGCTGCGTAGTTTTTCCAAATAGCTGCGCAAAGCTCCCGTTTCGCTCAAACCGATGTCGCGTGCGCGTTTTTCGACCGTGAAAGGCCTTGGATGGATTGCCGTATGTGCGGGATTGCGAACAACCTTATACTCACTGTCATCGATGAGCAGTGTATTTGTGGCGTGAAATTCACCGTTTTTGAAGCGACGCCAAACACGCTCAAGCTCTTTAATAAAAATGGGTTTCGTCCCGCCGGATTTCGCGGGCATTGTGCCGACTTGGCCGCACTCTTCCTGACTCATTTCGAATTGCAAGTCACGCCGTAATTTTGTAGGCCATATGCGATCAACCAACTCTGCCGTGTTTTCCGCTGTTGCGCTACTCCAAACGCCGATTGCGAAATGCGCGTGGGCCCACAGTAAAAACTCCTTGGCATGTTTTCGCGCATAGCAGTGAAAACGCCCTTTGCTTGTTTTGAAATCTGCAGGGACTGCTACTTTTCTCTCGTGATTATCGCTGTTTCTAGTACGCCTCGCAATTGGTGACGATTCCCTCTCATCATTCGCTACATCGCCTTTACCTGCGGCGTCGCCGCCATCATCCTTGGTGCTCGACTGACAAGCCGCCTCGTCACCTCTTCTAACGGTGTAGTACGGCGCACCTCGATGTCGATCAACGAAAAGACCATTCAAATCAAACACCAGAAGGTGTTTATGATTCTTTCCAGCACTTGGTTTCATGTGCAACGCAACACGTCGACGCTCGACGCAGTGTGAGGTTTCCCGTACGTTTGTCATGGAATTTGTCCTTTCCCAGTTCTCTGGTCGAGTGCATCAGCGATAGCGATAGCGGCAGAGCGAGGCGCGAGAATCTTGAAAACGTATCAGAGGAACACGACGTGGGGGAGTTGAGCGGCGGCGGGAACGTTCAGAGCAGCAATCGTAGTCGCTTTGAAAGGCGACGCACCGACGACGACGATGTCCTCCACGGCATCGATACTCACGGCGCAGCCGCCAAGCGAGGGGGCACAGAACACAGCGTCACACGACGGGAAGAAGATGGCGACAAGGGTCAAGCACGAGAAGCTTTTAGTTTTAGATTTGAACGGTCTATTCATCGACCGATTGATGAAACGACACGTCAAGGTTGAAGACGCAGATGGCGTGAGTGACAAGGTGACGGCGAAAAAGCGCGCGAGAGACGACGCGGTGTCAGACGACGAAGAATTAGCGGCACCTTCGGCGACCGTGGACCATGACGTTGTTGAAACCATGCACAAACCCGATGAAATTATTGAGAATGCTCGCGTTGGGAGCTTTTACGTGTACGAAAGACCTCACATGCGAGAGTTTATCGAGTGGGTACATGAACACTTTGAAGTTGGCATCTGGTCGTCAGCTACGGAAAGAAACACTAAAAAGCTCGTAGAGTACGTGTGGGGCGAACACTTACACAAAGTTGCATTTATTTGGGGTCAAGAGCGCTGCTCAAATATTGGAGTTGCGCCCTCGTCGACACAAAAACACCCGATGTTTCTCAAAGAATTGAGGCACGTGTGGAGAATGAAAAAGAACACGGGACTATCAAGATTCAACTTGACCAATACACTGCTCATCGATGACTCTCCTTACAAGGCTATTAGAAATCCAAAGTTTACCGCCATTCATCCGCGAGGTTTCACGGTAGATGACATGGAAACAGATCGAATGCTGAGCGAAACTGGCGCGCTGCGTGACTACCTTGAGCGCATGTTAAAGGCGTCTTCCGTTCCTGAATTTATTGAAGCCAATCCATGGGACCCAACTGGCTTGAGCGAAGAGCAGAAGCAACAGATAGAGTTTGCAACAGAAGCTTGTCAGATTGCGCGTGAGAAAGAAAAGGCGACCTTGGATGCGTTACGGGATCCAGATGAAATCGTCCTAGACGATATGTTCTGATTTCATTGCATGCATAAAACTTCTTTTACACTACGTCTCTAGTCCTAGTATCTAGAATCTATTTTAAGCGCGACAACGCCAACATTAGCTTCCTCTCGACAACGCCAACATTAGCTCCTCTCTTGGATTCATGGGGGTCACGCTTGCCGACCAAAACCGCAAAATCGGCACACACCTAGTCTTGATTTCGAAATCGCCGCAACGCACTTCGCGCGCCTCTTCATCTAAGAAAGATAACGCCGCGATTTGGGGTTTGTTGACATCCTCTTGAAATAGCTTGTACTGCTTTCGGCACTCGAAAATCATTTCGTCTATAGAAGTCGCATAGGAAACGGCAGAACGCACAGTAGCTGAATCAGCACCACCCAACACATTGGAGCCGTGGCCGCGAACGACATGGCCACCAGACACGGCGCCGCAATCGCGCTCCTCATCGCTGCTTCGTGTCAGTCTCGATGTCACGCGGCCGTGACGTTTTACGAGGGATAGAACCTCGTTTCGAACCTTCACTGGCATGAGTACCATTCCCGCCTGACCAGTGAGCCAACATTCTGCCTGAGCGGTCCCGTCATCTAAAATGACTGAAGCTTCAACTTCAAAAACACCCGGGCGTTGGCCACCGCGAGTGGTGGGCCTACACACTTCGCACGCAGCTAAAGCCGCAGGAAGCTTCTGCGTGGCGGCACTCGTTTCTTTATTCACACTTACGCGCATTACTGACCCGGCGTCACATCCACATGCTGGACAACACCAGCGAATTTGTAACATCGAAACAGACGCCACGCGAGCGCGAACCTCAAAAGTTCGTCTATCGATGGCGACGCTTTCGTTCTCATCGGACGACATTTGGTCGAGAAACATCGCTTGAATTGATTTGCGCGGCATCACTTGTACGATTTCTTTAGGCAGGTATGAAGACGTAGCTCCACTGCATTCATGAATTTCGATTGTCGAAACGCCCATGTTCAGTTTGACGTAAATGTTCATCGACTTGGCGGAAAGGTGACGCGTAGCTTGCCGTATAGTCATCACCGCCCCGATGCCGAATCCAGCGGGAAACGAAAACGCAGTACTCTTGCAATAGATGTCTACGACATCATGTGTCTCCACGTCTTGCACCTTCAATCGCGACTCCCATCCAAACTGAGAGACCACCTCATTCTGAAACCACTCTTCGGCAACGACGACACATTTAAACGACACTGACTCTGGCGCGGGCTGCCAGGAATCCAAATTGACCATACTTCGCACGAACACCTTGCTCCACACGAGTACATCTCGCACGTTCAAGATCTGCTGCGTCTTCGGCAGACTTGTCGAGACGGCGTCGTCGCCATCTTCGTCTTCATCATCTGGCAAAATGTAAGCCGCGGCGCCCGGACGTTCGTCGACGATGAACGTCGCCGCCTTGAGATCACCAGTGCTCTGAACGGGCACCAGATACGTCGAACCGAAACGCATCAAGCTATACCACTTATTGTCGCCTCGAAATGTGAGGGAAATTCTGCTTTTCGGTGCGTGCGTTGTGTTCCGCATCACTCCACGTAAAGATTTGATGCCGCCGTCGTGAGACATCGCTTGGATTGTCGTGCACGGCGTCGTCATCGAGTCACTGAGAGTAAGCACCCACGTCGGCGCGTTGATTTGCCGCGTCACAGCTTGTCCAGCGAACCGAGGCGGGATTAATTCAACGCCCGCTTTACTAAAGGTCGCCGCTACGAACATCGTTCCTGCAGTCTCCGTGGACAAAGCTGGCGGGTAGAGCGCGCGAATGTGATTGGCGTTTACGACGATGGTGACGCGCACTGGAGCGTTGACGTGTTCCATCTTGCACGCCCTGGCACCTGTATATGCACCTTCGCAAACTATGTCGCACTCGTCAATCACAACGAGCTTGTTGAGCAAGCTCGTCGACGGCGCAGGTGCACCTTCACACGATGTCACCAGCACTTCTATGGCGCCAGATGCATCGACGAGATGCGTACGACCGTACAAGCACTGCAATGCTCCGAAAACGATTCGCGAAGACTCGCGTCCTAAACGGCCCACGGTTCGAACCACCGGTTTGCCCTCATTACGAGTACTACCTCGTGTCCCCGAATCTGCGCGAAGATTTTCCTCTTGCCAACATTTGAACGACGTACGCTTGAGGGCGTCGATGATTGGGATATTGAACGCGTCGCGTGCGACGCCTCCGAGCGCCTTGGGTCTAAAAAACTCTCCATACACGTCATCTCTGGTGTGGACATCTTTCCATGTGTCATGCACGAGTTGCAAAATCGGCGCCACGCCCTGCACGTCTTCTTCATGCCTTACCAAGCCCAACGCGTACTCGACGACTTTGACGTCGACGATTCGCGAATCCGTCAGGAAATCAAACTTGCTTTGGAAGGCTTCACACCACGCCCTCAGAGCTTGGGCGTACACAAAAGTCGACTGCTCGACGGCGTATTTAAATGACCGCCACAGTCTACTCGTGCGTTCTAATTTGTCCACGCCAGTGTACATCACTGTTGACCCGTCTGTTGAGTTTTCAAGCGCCGGAATTTTCACGGCGATTTGTGTGCGCAAATCTGCGCCGAGTGTCTGCACGGTACCCATGTCGTTGTCATCGCATCGATACACCGAATGCGCGTGCGTAACGACAACTTTTGCACCGACGCGCAAGCCAGGCATATACAGTTTGGATTCGCTCAAAGGAACGTGCGTAAACGTTAGATTTACGACGTCGTCCAAAACAACAATCCCGCGATCGGAGTGCACGCCCGTGACGTCTGCTTCATAACTTCCAACAGTCGTCCCCGAGGTGCACGTCGAACATCTACACGCGAGAGGCATTTTCGATGCTTGATTTGTCCATCCATGAATCAGCGCGACCTGGAATTCTGACGCGGCGGAAAACGCCCGAAGCTCGTGTTCGGGGTCTCCTTTGAATAAAACAACCTTGCGCAAGTTGCGCAATTCTACGAGCGTGCCGACGCACGACTTCAACACGCATTGCCATCGCGCGAGATGTTCACCATTGAATATCAATGGGTATTCCACGCGTTCGCCAACATCGCCACGCAGTGTGGCTTGAAAAAATGTCGAATCACTCGTACAAATCATCGGACTCACTGCCTCGATGACGCCACGGCGGCACATACCAACCTTGCCGGCGAGTGATCGAGCATCGTTCGCGACGCCTTCGAGCGTGCACAAAGGCTCGATAACGAGTGGGAAATCACCCATGGCTTCGATGGTCTTCGCTTCTATCGCACATGCCTCACCAGAATCGTCTCGTACAATGACAAAATCCTTCACGGCGACGACGCGCCCGTACGCGTTTGGCGCGAGCGACGGACTGATTATTTCAACCTCGCTCCCGACAATCACAAAGCAATATTGATGACTGCTCTGCGCTGTACCCTTCCTGCGCGCTATGTCGATTCTCGCAAATAAAACGCGCGTCGCTCTCGGCGTCAGAGGCATCGACGACTGGCTATCGCCATCCTCCGCGCTCGCCGCTTCGACGTCCCGCGCGGACAAAAACGTGCACCCGTCGCCCACCCAACCTTCACGAGCCATCCAAGATCGCATCGCAATCGCCCCGTCATCAACCTCGCGCGCAATCTTTCTGTCGTCCTCGCAATTCGCCCCACACGCGCGTTTCAACGCCTTGATCATCCCGCGTTCATCCATCGGCGCGCGCAGTCGCAGTGTCTACGCGGTGTCTCCCAGCGCCCATGGATGTGGAGAGGTTGACGGGTAAAGGCTGACGACGACGACGACGCGCACGACGACGACGACGCGCACGACGACGACAACCTGGTGGCGCGTGCGAGTGGTTTTAATCCCGTATCGTCGTCTCTCGCGTACGCTCGATTGCCGCACTACACGCGACACCGTCTGAGGCAGCGTCTGTGAACGCGCCCGTGTCGGGTCCAGCTGTCGGGGTGATTTTTTTTTTTGAAATTTTCAAACCCGCGAGCACCAGATGGTTGGAGGTTGGCGAGGCGAAGACGACCGTCGACGCGCGACGTTGCGGGAGAACGCGACGCGACGCCTGGGACGAACGTTCCTCGTGCGACGACGGTCGACGTTGGGCGCGAACGATGGTGTTATGGGTGGATAAATATCGTCCACACGCGCTCGATGAGTGCGTGGCGATCAACGCGTCGCACGCCAAGCATTTGAAATTGTTGGTGCAACAAGGAGACTGCCCGCACTTGTTTTTCTACGGTCCGAGCGGGGCGGGGAAGAAAACTCTAGTGTTGGCATTGTTGAGGGAAATTTACGGCGCTGGGGCGGAAAAGATCAAGTTGGAAAACAAGACGTGGAAGATTAAACAAGGTGAAAGAAACATTGACGTGGAACTGGCGATGATGTCGTCAAACCATCACGTGGAGATGAACCCGAGCGATGCTGGATCGAAGGACCGATACGTAGTACAAGAGGTGATTAAGGAGATGGCCAAGTCGCGTCCTATTGACGCCAACGGGTGTGAAGGGTTTAAAGTGTTAGTCTTGACAGAAGTTGATAGGTTGTCGCGCGAGGCGCAGTACGGCTTGCGTCGAACCATGGAAAAGTACAGCGCTTCGTGTCGTTTGTTTTTGATTGCAGAACGTCCAAGCCGTGTGATGGATGCGCTACAGTCGAGATGTTTGCCCATTCGTGTGCCTGGTCCGACGACGGAAAGCATTGAGTCGCTCCTATTCGACGTAGCGAAAAAGGAGAAACTCGAGCTTCCGCCGGAACTCGCCACGCGCATCGCCGTGGCGAGTCAGCGGAACATGCGCCGAGCGCTGCTAGCCTTCGAGACGTGCAGAGTCACGGCATATCCATTCAAACCAACACAAATGGTACAAACCACAGATTGGGAGTTGTACATTAATCAAATCGGTGCAGAGATTTTAGCCGAACAGTCTCCGGCGCGCTTGCTTCAAATTCGCGGACGTCTGTACGAGCTTCTCGTGAATTGCATTCCGCCGGAAATCATCCTGCAGAATCTTGCCAAGGCCTTAATGCGTCGGTTGGATGAAGTCATGAAGCACAAGGTTGTCTTTTGGGCTGCTCATTTCGATGCGCGCATGCAAAGAGGTTCAAAACCAATCATGCACTTGGAGGCGTTTGTGGCGACATTCTTTGCCGAATATCGCTCGCATTTGGTCGCGACGTTTAGCAGTTGACGTACTCTTGAACGCGATTAGGTTAAAAACGATGATGAAATACTTGAATGACAAAATTAGTTGCAAACTTATTCAATCGTGTCGCGTGTTAACATCCAGCTCTAAGTAGAATTCACGCGCCGTCGTCTTCATCTTCTATAATACAAGCGACTTTTATGGCGTCGCCAACGCAAACCGCTGCTTTACTGTCTCTTGCCTTGCTCCGGATCGCCAAGAAGCGGCGAGGATTCCGTGACGGGGCCTCTCGACTTTGATGCTTCTCCACCACGAATGCCGAAGAGCAAGAAGACGAGCGCGACGCCGACGGAAATTAACGTATATTTGTCTTTCCAGTTGATGGAGCCATCCTTGAGCGGAACCC
>JACLAB010016658.1_pt1 | contig 14195 bp, 13 predicted proteins | sample 8027921 | NCBI WGS metagenome assembly JACLAB01 (sample SAMN15725117, study PRJNA655200) | protist metagenome | isolation source: fluorescence activated cell sorting (FACS) single amplified genomes of... | place: USA: West Boothbay Harbor, Gulf of Maine | collected 2000-07-19
CCACGAGGTTTTTAGGCCTGATTCAACAGTCCGAATGAACGTGTTAATCAAGGGACCAGTTTCATTTTGGGCTAAATGTACGTAATATACGATCTTCTCGCCTCGTGTGAATCCTCGCAGCTGCTAGCTGCTAGCCGCCAATACTATAACACGCTTCGCAGTGACATCCAATCCATATTTAAGTGCTTGTAATAGACCGATCGCAGTAAGGAACCTTCCACTTTTGCGCATAGTTGGATCTTTTATCTATTATTTATGGAGCCAAAATTTGCTGAAACAGCTTGTTTCGACGAGTCAGACAGAAACGATGTTAGACGCTCTTCTCCAGTTGGACGTTGCTCTAGCCGTGTACTTCGCACTTCTTGTTACAGGTGACGTTTGTCATCGTTTAAGTTCGAGCTGTGCGGTTGAAGAATTTCACAAGCTGAACTTCTGCGCGATGTGTGCTTGTATTGTTAAGAGCCCATTATGAGGTGTTTTGCGAGCGCTCTACTCAAGAGAGCGGACATCGTACGGGCAGCACTGTCTTCGTCTATCAGCTGCAGTGCTGCTTTAAGACGGTCGCACTTCTATACGTTGAAATTTCGACGTCTGAATTATGAAAATATCTTGCACGAAAGGCTCAGGACGTTCGCGCAACACAGAGCGTTCGCAACACTCAGCAGCTGCGATTTTGACTTACAGTCTAGCGCCGCGTTGAATTACGTCAGCTGCTGTATAGATGATTGGGCGGATAAGCACGGTTTTGATGTTGATTTGTCTCTTGAATCGGGAGTTTTGACTATTGATTGCGGATTGAAAGGGGTATTCGTGATCAATAAGCAAGGACCAAATAAGCAACTCTGGCTAGCCTCTCCACTGAGTGGACCACTGCGTTACAACTTGCTTGCAGGTTGCTGGACTAACACACGCGATGGGCATAACCTACACGCGCGTTTAAAAACTGAGCTCGAAAGCATGTTTGGAGTCGAAATTTTGTTCGATACCACGCCAGATCAAGCAACCAGTAGCTAAATTTGATTGCCGAAGTAAAGTGTCATGGCCTTCGTGCAGTCGCGATAAGCGTGTAGTTCAACCTGGTTTCATGCATGATTTGTTATCAAATTCTCCAAGAAACATACAAACCTACCTTGAATGATTGTGCAGTGTAATTTAATAAATCTACGTAATCTGTATTTCGAGGAAGAAAGCATACTACATTACGTGACATCGATAGTGCTCTGTTGATCAACTCAGTTGAACTTATGCTACCAATTTGTGACTCTGATAACGTAAATAAATCTGAGGTGGAGTAATTTGGTCCTCCCCAAGGAGGTGATATAAATATGATGTCAACACGAGTTGTACTCAACATGTCAATGAAGTTGCAGCAAACAAAATCGATTTCTAGGACTCCAGCAGACTCAGCATTTTCTGTTGCCTACAGAGTGATTGAGTGTGAATTCAAGTCGTCTTATTGATGCATGTAAAAACACTTGACTTACCATCTTCAACTTTTCACTATCAATATCGCACCCAATTACTTTGTATCCAGCCTTGGCGAAGGCGATTGAATTGCCACCAACACCACAAAATGCGTCTAGAACAACTCGCTCTTTGACTATGTTTTCACGGCCCACGTGCGCGAAGCACGCTTTCGCCTGATGCTCGGCAATTGCTCTTGGAGTTGTTGAATACCAAGCTTCATTATCCAGTATCATCCCATTCTCCCAATCTAAGAACAAGTCGTAACGCTGCCTCCAGTACTTGCCTAGTGGCCGTCTTGATGTTGACATACTTTGTAAGAACGTTTCTGTTCCTTGAAACCTGTCGGATTCATCGAATGCGTCGATTCTGTCACTAAAAAATCGTACTCAACGTCAACTGGTTCAATTCGTGACTTTGGCTATGGCTCAGTGAATACGCCGGGTGTAGCTTCAATCGCTACACGCCACTTCTGACGCGCATCTATCTGACGCGCATCGTTACGAGACACTGCGACGGAATATTTTCCGAGTCTAACATCGCGCGGCTTCGAAACCGAAAATATGTCATATTTCAGCATATTTGAACGCTTAGTATTGCACGTCGCTAAGTTCGGACGGCGTTGACAAGCTTTCTTACCATCACTTGCCTTAAAGCTTTGAAGGGGATTAAACGACACAGATGTTCCAAGCAGTCGAATCTACGCAAATGCGTCTGCTGCTCAAATCATTTGAGAGTCAAGTTTTATTCAGTCCGAGCGCATGGAATCATGAAGAGCTCCCTGTTTGCTTTGAGAGCATCGAACAATACATTGTGAAATTCTACCAGCTATTGTTAGAGGAAGCTAGGAGTGACCTGATATCTACTTATGCATCTTCCGTCGGTAAGTACTTTATGCTGAATAAATTTACAAATCAATACCGATGTCGCTTTATAGTTGATGATAAGCAGTACAATGTCCGTGTGCAGCGGACTTGGACAGAAAACCACGGCAGGCTTTTAGAACTTGTCGCGGGTTCGCCCCTCTCGCTGTTCGAAGGTACATTGGTTGTGTTGAGCCGGAGTAAAGTCGCAAGTGCATCATACTCAGCCATCAATCATTCTCATTTAACCGCAATCGTTACACACATTCATCCCTGCTGTACCAAGTTTGAAGTCCGTTTTGTGAGCTCAATCCAAGTGGCTTCTGAAATTCCTTCAAGATACACGGACGACGTCGATCGACTGGTCACGAGCACTACGCTTTGGATCATCCCTACATGCCGACTATCATCTCACTTGCGCTGTAGAGATGCACTCTCTACTCTCATGGCTGCGTCAAAGGTGAGAGTAACTTATACATGACCTTTCCGGCTTCTGTTTTAACTGTTAACTCTTTTAACTCTTTTAACAGAATTTTCGCAAGCAACTAATTTTACCTATCACTTGCAAAATTGATGTGTCGACGAGCGAGGTACTCACCCGCTTAGGTCTTGCAGGCACTAAACTTCTTGTGACGCTCAAAGAGACCTTGAATCCACCACAGTTTGGTGCACTCACATGCTGTTTATCTTCCATATTTTGTCAACCTTTTAAAAATAAAGCGCGCACCGAGCTTTCAAACTATTTCACTCTTATTCAGGGACCCCCAGGAACAGGAAAAACTAAAGTCATCGTGCGTTTGTTTCATTCATCGAGTACTGGGAAATTAATTTCTCCTCAGGTTACCTTAACAAATGTTCTTCACCTACTCTACTTCCAGCAATACTTTCAAGGACTAGATGAAATAATACAATTTGAACGGGATGCGTCTCAGAAGAGAAAACGCAGCGACCAGGGGATGCTAGAGGTACATGAACCAAAACCAAGAATTTTAATATGTGCCCCTAGCAATGCGGCAGTCGATAACATTATACAGCGATTAGTGGAATCTGGATTTTCCCAAATGGATGGTTCTCATTATGTGCCAGATATTATCCGTTTATCCTCTGGCGATGCCTGTTTAACTGCGACTGCAAAGGTGTTCTCTGTTGAGCCCCGTGTCCAGGCTCTTATGAACATGTCAACAGCAGAATGGAGTGCTTGGTACTCGCGCCAATACCACACAGTTGCAGCAACGGAAGGAAGAATCAAAGATATGCTCAAATCTAACTCTCACAATTCAGGTATTTTTGATTTGTACGAAGTGCGTGATCGCGCGTTAGGTGACCTTGCTCGTCTGGAGAGGCTACGGGGCCTGCACGCAAAAAGTATTTCAGGGACACTGGACTGGCGTCACCGTCAAAGAATTATTGATGACATCACAATGTCATTCATAGATGAAGCGGAAATAGTGTGCTGTACACTCTCATCGGTCAACGCACGGCGTGCATTCTCAGCATCTAAGCCGTTTAAAACCATAATTGTAGATGAGGCTTGCCAAGCGAATGAACTCACAACGCTGATACCATTGTCATACAATCAAACTCACTGCGTGCTAGTGGGGGATCCACTCCAGCTTCCAGCCACAGTCAAGTCAAAAGTAGCAAAAGATGCACAGTTTGACCGTTCGTTATTCGAGCGTCTTGTTTTTGCTGGAATCCAAGTAAACTTTCTGTCGGTTCAATTCAGAATGCATTCCGAAATCAGAGCATACCCTTCTGCTGCATTTTATGGCGACAGGCTTGTTGATGCCGCGGTAGTCGAAACTAATAGACAGTCTATTCATCACATATATTGGCCATTCAAGCCTTATGCAGTATTTGATATCAAGCATGGGATGGAGCAACGTTCTTCAAACTTTTCCTGTTACAATCAGACAGAAGTTTCATTCATCATACGATTAATTCTGCGATACTTAAAACTGAATCTATGTAACGAAAAACGTAAAATAGTCGTGCTGAGCGCATACAAGGCGCAGTGTCGGCTTTTGCAAGGCAAGTTGCAGGAAAATGGAATTTCTACTTTTGTCGATGTTAGCACAGTGGACGCATTCCAGGGACAAGAGAGTGATATCATCATATTATCATGTGTAAGAACGTCTATGGACGATATCGGATTTTTAGCAGATACACGACGGCTGAATGTCGCACTTACTAGAGCACGATTTTCGTTATGGGTTGTTTGTAACAGAGCGGCAGTATCAAAGGTCCCTTTTTGGAAGAACTTACTTAAAGATGCAAGCACTCGGGGGTGTTTAATACCAGCAAAACAGGTCTCTAATGAGACGACAAGATAATATCTCAATCGTTCATTCTATTACAATACGCATTTATGCTGCGCTTAGATGTCCTTACACTGAGCATATGAAAGTTATAGTGCTCAGATTGTTTTGAGCTGTATAACCAAGGTTGAGTTGTGTCTTCCCCAATGATTGAAGAATTTTTTTCAGAAGTAACACGTCCAAAGTACTATTAGGGATAAAAGTGTTGAGTACATTTAGGATGATTTCGAGAACATGTTCGAGGTGCGATGAATTTGCAACAAGGTCAACGCAAAGCTGAAGTAAATGCCGACAAAGGTGAGGGCCTGAAATTCCACGCCGACGAAACAAGTTCTGATTACTAGGAATACTGTATAGCACTGCTCTAGGAATGCTGAGATTGTGTCCCAGATCAAAAGCTTGTTTTAAAGCTTCTTCGTAGTTCTGTTGGCGTAAGGCAGATAGAACGTTTGATAGCTGTGTCTCCTCATCAAGACTTTCTGAAACGAACTTTTCAATATGTGAATCGCTTTTGAAAATATGGACACCACTATCACTAGTCACACTCCAAATGTCCGCAAGTTTACTGTATGCAAGTTTTCTACTACAAGTGCTTACAGCCTGAGAACATACAAACGTTGGAAGATAGAGACGAGTGAGTAGGGCAAGTCCCTGACAGTCATAAACACACACAATTCCAGTCAGAGTGCTTCCAAAAAGTAAAGATCCCGAGTCATTGTACTTGATTGATACGAAATTATCATCGATATTCCTTAAACTTCGTTTACCCACTTTCAAATCTCGACCGTATTCAATCGTTCCTGAAAGCTGTTGCACGTCAACAGCCCAGAAGAACAATTTTTGTCCCATCACCGAAACAGCTATTTGCTTTTTATCATCGCGAACTGAAACGGCGAGTACATCCGCTTCGTGTTGGAGAATGTGGGCGGCATTATTACTTTTTTCCACATCCCATAAACGCACCGTCTTATCCCAAGACCCTGACACAATCAGCGAATCAGTGCAAAAGTAAAGGTCTGAAATATATGCACCGTGGCCAGCGAGCGTTTCTAGCAGGTGGCCTGTTTTGAATGACCAGAGGAATATCTGGCAAGAATCTGTTGCACTTGCGCAAACTAATTCGTCGCTGTCGTCGACTGCGACGGAGTTGAATCGGTTTTCGAATACAGCGGTGAAAATCCGAAAATTTCTATATCGGAGTACATCGTATGCCCGGATTGTGCCATCATGACTCGCGGATATGAGCCCTTTTTGGGATGATAAAAACATAACGCACGAAACCGGGCGTGTGTGATCATTAAATGTAGCGGTGCACGTGAAAGACCGTATATCCCATATTTTAACTTGTCCAGTTTCGGCTCCAGTTACTAAAACACTTCCGTCGTCACTCAGCGCTGCACAATTAGCCGAACTGGTATCAGTCTCCATGTTAAGCAAGACACTTTGTTTGAGCGAGTCAATGACCGCTAGACGTCTATCGCCGATAAGCGCCAGATATTCGCCGGTCTCATCGAACTCAACTCTCTCTATGTTCTCTCCTACAATGTGACTATGCAATATTGTAAAGCCCATAGTTGAATAGATTTGAACATTTCCCATGGATAATATAGCGAGTTGAGATCCAGATTTGTTAAAGCTGGCACATGAAATTTTGGATATATTAGCTAGTTGTAACTTGCAGATTACCCTATTTTCGCAATCGTCTTTAACACTCCACTCAATCACATATCCTGTACACGAAACACTAATAATTGTGCTCTCGTCTGTTTCACGAAACGATACAGCGACAACATTTGACTTGTGGCCGTCAAGTATAACACTGTTATACTCACCGGAAGTTGAAACAAAATATAATCGACTCATAAGAGCGTCACCGAGAACGAAATCCCCTCTTTGTGTAACATGTTTGGCAATACTTTTGACGGCAAGGCCGTCTTGTAGCTTACTTTTGAACACAACTGAAAGTGACGCGCCCGGCAGATATCCGTTTAATCTCCATATCATAAATTCGTTTTTAAATAAAACTAGAATGTTCGGTATAGCATTTCCCCCATCTCCGCCAATAAACTTCAAAAGTAATGCCGTGGGCGAAAACTTTTTTCTGCACAGTAGTTGCCCAGAAAAATTGTAAACTAGTAGGTTTTGCTCGGTATCTATTGCGGCGAAGACGTTCGCTTTTTCGTATATATCTATAGACTTGTAGGTACTAGACGACGTTGATAGCACTGTAGTGTGTGTTGACGTGCGCGCATCAAAGCAAGAGAGTGTGCCCCCAGCGGGGTAAAATATTTTTTTGTTTGTAAACACAACTGCGTCCGTCGAACGCGGTGCATTAATTGTACCAGTGATGCGAAGGGGTGACATTGCAACTTGAGTTTTACTGCAACCGCATCAGTATTACCCCTCTGTGTGTCTTGCGTTTGGCTCACACGTTTTGCGTTTTCGTGCAGAAACTTAAGAGGAAGAGCGGCGGCGGAAGTTTTCTCGTTCCACGATACCGTTTGATACCAATATATGCATGCATAGTAATAACTGTGTATAATGCGTGAATATAACATGTCACTCAAGTGCTCAAGATGCATAATAACCGACATATTAATATTGATAAATATTGGTTGAAATTACTCTTAGGGTTTCCCATATTTAAGTGCCTACAAAGTGTGCATAAGAGTAATTTCAACCAATAATATAGATATGATATATGAATGTTTATGTTGTGGCGTAAAAATGACTACGTATGCTTCAATTTAATAGATAGGTGGAAAACGCGTAAATGCTGAGTTGGGGACGGGGGAGTTTTAGTGAGACCGCGAGGCAAAAAGCACCAAGGTGATAATCGCCACCGGAGTATTCGAAGACTACTGTCGACAGCGTGTGCTTCCGAAGTACGGGAGGCGACGCGAGGCGGAATTGTGTAATTGGTCGCATGGAGTCAACTCGTGCGAATGTTCATACATTATATGTTAACAATTTAAACGAGAAAGTTTCGAGTAAAGGTAGGTATCGGACTGTCCATTTTTATTTAAGTTGAATTCGAGACCGTCTTTGCGTACAACTTTACTCTCACTGACTCGTTTCGTATAGAGCTTAACACGGCATTGTACTCAGTGTTTTCCACGTTTGGGAAAATTGTTGACATCGTTGCAGCCAAGACTTATAAACTTCGTGGCCAGGCTTGGATTGTATTTGATAGTGCTGTAGATGCAGAAAGGGCACTGGTTGCTCTGCAAGGCTTTGTATTTTATAATAAGCCGATGGTACGGCGCTCTCATTGATTTGCATATACATTTATAAATTAACTGACCGCGCATCTAGAGTATTTGTTTCGCAAGGGTGACTTCGGATGTCATCCGCAAACGGGAAGGGAGCTACGAGAAGCGCGATCCAGGCGTACGTTTAAAACGAAAAGTAGAAAATCAAGAAAGAGAGCATGCCTCAAGAAGGAACACATTCTCAACGCGACTGGAGGATTCCGGTGAACAGAATGAAATTTCGAGCAATTTTCTCTTGGTTCAAGGTTTACCAGGTAAGAGGTTCAATAGTTCGCCACCATGTCCTAGTGCGGCATAGAAACTTGACTCATATTTATTTCACAGATGCAACTACGCCGCAAATGCTCCAACTCCTGTTTCAACAGTTCCCGGGTTTCACTTGTGCTTCGCTGAGTGAAAACAATCCGAGAACGGGGCTCATCGAGTTCGATGCACATGTCAGTGCTTTGTATGCGCTCAAAGGATTGCAGGGGTTTCGCCTGAATGCAACTCATTCACTCCTTATTTCCTTTACATCGAGATAGCATAAGCTGTAGATACATGTCCATGTTCAGTCGAGAATTCTTTCATCTACTCATCAAGTGAATACTTGAGTTTTCTTATGAAGCGTCCACACGGTGGTTTGTTCATATCCAAGTTAATATGTCAGAGTCGCTCCACTTAACATGTTGTCAGTTTTCGAATTAATATGAATATGATTAGTACTCACCTTGATGAGCCTTTTCTCGTTGTTCCCATTTAACTCACTGGATATTTCCCGCCCCTGCACTTGTTCTATGTTGTCTTGAAAAGAAATAATGATATCATCTGCTATGTCGCGTTCAGATATCCACATGTCATTATAACCTACGAAAATCTCAGTGCCAGAAAATGTTTTGGCGGATTTGTACTTCTCGTACCGTCTATCCATTGTACTAAATACTCTGTTTGCCCATTGCTTGTGCGGCTTTTCACGAGCTTAGCGGGGACAACATCCTCGTATATGTGTCCTTCTATTGCCTCTAGCATCGTTTCCAGTGCAACTCGCCGGGAATACATAGTTGTCGTGACCGGTGTGTTGTTTAACAGAGCGCTCACCAATCCTTGTGCCTATTTAAGTGTACATTCAAGCACGGCAATACGAACATTTTTACATGAATTTCACCGAGCGTCCAGTATTATCTTCTATTTCAGCGTCGGCTCCAGCATTTAGAAGAACATTTAAAGACTCAAGTTGCATGTAGCCGGCAGCGAGATGCAAAGCAGTGTATCCATCGTCGTCCTAAACCTCTCCTGAGTAAGCAACCATGATAAAATAAGTTGAATTTACCTGAGCGTTGACAGTTGTCCCGTCAAACAATAATTTTGGCAAAACTTTCACGTCGCCTTTTCCAGCAAGGAAGTGGATGGCACTGTGTTTATAAGATTTATAAAAACACATATGGCATGCGAAAAAGATAAGCGTTGAAACATACCTTCTTTGTTTTGTATCTCTTGAGTTTACCAACGTCTCAGTACTAGAAGTCAAAAGTTGCTGCAGTTTCTCAGTATCAGCCTAAATCGAGGGATTCAGAGTGGTTCATTCCATTAAGTGATCCAAATAGATACCTCTCGGCATGCTATCCACCATTCGGCTGCAAATCTCTTCCTCAAATCTTCTGCAACATTTGATGTAGGAAGCCTTGGGAAACAGTGAAAACTTTCACTTCGAATGATACTCAGACTCACCATACTTTTGAACCGTCATCAAGAAGCACCAGGTATTCTAACGATAGCTGCTTGTCTATTTGTCTGGTGCGCACTGATTCGATGTGCTGCGCCTGTCGCGCGTCTGCGGTCTTAAAAGTGACCTGGGTTGCCTGTGCCTTGTGTGACAAAGACTGACGCGGCGCGGGCTCAAAATAATACCTTTAAGATTATGCTTCTGCTCGACGTCAAACTAGAGCCTAATTTAATGCGCATGTTTTGTCCAGCGGCGGATTTAGTGAGAAAGTTCGTTGCCATCTCGCTCGTGTGCCTTATCCAGAGTCTGTTCGCGCCCTTTGTAAGTACAGAGGCGTTATCCGGGTTCTCTAAGTTGATCCGAACCAGGCGATCGTTATCGGCGAGTGACGTTGATGCCAAAACAGCGTCTAATATGTTAACTGCGGTAAAGGTTGCCGGCGGTATGCAGTTAGCTAAGAGAGTTCCAGCGGATTCAACCTCACTTGACTTTTTGATATTGTGCCGAAATGCTCTGAATTGGGAGACTTGGAACATTTTAACAAAATACGGTAACCGTACGTATTCAAGGCCTGATGCTTGAAATTTGTAAATTTGTTATTATCGTTTTCTAACTCTTTGATGCATTTGGATCCAGAATATGTCTAGTTGGGAAATTGAATATTGCTATGACATGTGGTAAATGGTGTATTGACCGGTACAAGGTATTTCGAATCTTGGTTCCATTATGGGACGGTGAACCTTCGTCAGCTGAGGACTGCAACCGCTGAACCAAACGTGCGTGAGTTTTCAACTGTAAGTCGGCGTTGAACATGACGGCGGATACGGACGAGTACGTACTTTGACCCAATACTCCTTACATAGCTCAGTTTCCTTCTAGTTACGATTATTTATTCAAGATTGTGTTAGTTGGGGACTCTGGCGTAGGCAAATCGAATTTGCTTTCCCGCTTCACTCGTAACGAGTTTTGTCTCGAGTCCAAGTCAACCATCGGTGTAGAATTCGCGACTCGAACTGTAGAGGTAAGCTTTAGACTCGTGTCTATGCGGTTTGATTTCGAAAAAGTATGATTTTTGTTCTTCAGTTACAAGGGAAGGTAGTCAAAGCTCAAATATGGGACACTGCTGGGCAAGAGCGCTATCGAGCGATAACTAGCGCATATTATCGAGGAGCTGTTGGAGCACTACTGGTCTATGATATCACAGCCACTGGTAGGTCCGGAACTTTCGGCATAATCTATGTCATTTGACGTCGTACTGCTGTAGATACCTTTCAGAATATAGAGAAATGGCTCAGTGAGCTTCGAGATCACGCGGACGCAAATATCGTGATCATGCTTGTTGGAAATAAATGTGATCTCGAGCACTTAAGGACCACTGCCGAGAAGATCGCGAAAGATTTCGCTATTGGTCAAGGTACGAAGCTGTATTCGAAGATGCTGGAATATTATTAAATAAATTTGTGTTACTGAGTAGGGTTACTTTTCATCGAGACGTCCGCGTTAGACTCGACGAACGTCGAGCAGGCTTTTGTTGATTCGCTTCACAAAGTGTACGATGTTGTTTCAAAAGTATTTTACTCGAACTTGCAAATTGTTTCCATATTCACATAGTATATGTTCAGGTGCAAACACTCTCTGGGGAAAATTTTGTCGATGCTAAGCGAAACATTAAACTCTCTTCAGCCGATGATAGCACTTTGACAAAATCAAAGTGCTGTGGTTAGTCTTGTATGGAATTCTTTCCAACCACGTCACGCTCCGTGATCACTTGAGCAATTCATTAGCTCTAAGTGGTGCTTAGAAAACGTCTCATAGTCGGTGAATGAATGTCGTGCATCAGTCGGTGTTTTCCACCAGCACCCTTTCTTTGAAGCTCGGTTTAGCAAATGCAACGGTCATTTGTCGTCCCTTCCACTTACAGTGATTCAATGTAGAAATACAGCGTTCCACATCACTCTCGAGCGCTTCTAAATTTACAAATGCGAACCCTCGACAGGCTCTACTATTAATATCTACATCAGACTTTTCAAACAACATCTCAACTTCACGAACTCTACCAAAAGACTCAAGTTTCGCGCTGAGTTCGTGAACCTGAACATCTGGTGCGAGCCCGCCGACGAAGACCCGTATAATTCCTCTCTCTTCAGCGGTTGAAGACATGTGCTGATTTTGCTATGCTAATAATGCGACGTTGTTAAGAGCCGAGCACCCTTCGGTCCCAGCATCGTGAGTATCTAAGTTCTCCCGTTTACCAACTCTTAGTAGTCGTAGAAATAAATACAAAGCTCGCGTGCGGTGCAGCAGAAAAAGTAGTATTTAGTCGTGACATCAAATAGGCACTGCCTGCGCAGGTTCGAATCCTGCCGTCCGCGGTTATCGGAATGCGGCGGACGTGCCCGAGTGGTTAAGGGGTTTGACTCGAATTCTACGACACCTGAAAAGTTGTCATGTTTCGCTTCATTTTTATCGGGCTGGACTATTCAGATTATTTTTAATACCTTATTCTTCCTGAGGGTGATGAACATGTCCAAATTACCTTATTTTGGAGATCGGAGATTGTTTATATATATACTGTACTAGTACGAGTATATAAACGTGAAAGTGTTTAATAAGAGATCGTAAAACGTTTGGAAGGAAGACCCAGTCAGATTCCGCGGCGGCGCTCACATTCCTGAACGCAAACTCTCGTGCAATATGGCAACTAATCAGGTGCGATGTTTGTGCTGATTCCCGCAATCGCCAACCATTCATTCAATGTATCTAGGATCTCAAGATTGAGCCTCAGCAGCTTGTTCAGTCGTTAGACACAGCTAAGTGGCCGCTTTTGTTGAAGAATTATGACAAGTTAATGGTAAGAGCTTGCTGTTCTGAGTGCACGTGCGGGTGATGTATGTTTTCTTTTAGGTACGCACTGGTCATTATACTCCAATCCCTTGCGGTAGTTCACCCATGAAGAGATCCCTCAGTGACTATTTGAGGTACGGGATCATAAATTTGGACAAACCAGCAAACCCCTCTTCGCACGAGGTAGTTGCTTGGCTAAAACGTATTTTACGAGTTGAAAAGACTGGCCACAGTGGCACGCTGGATCCAAAAGTGACAGGTTCACTCATAGTCTGTATAGATCGAGCAACGCGTCTCGTTAAATCGCAGCAAGGTGCCGGCAAAGAGTATGTGTGTGTGTGTCGATTGCACGCTGCGCCTGCAGGTGGCAAGAAAGCCGTGGAGCGTGGTATTGAAACTCTTACTGGTGCGCTATTTCAACGACCGCCTTTAATCTCTGCTGTTAAGCGCCAATTACGTATCCGAACTATTTACGATAGTAAACTTTACGAGTTTGATGAGGGGAGGAACTTAGTTGTCTTTTGGATATCATGTGAAGCGGGCACCTACGTTCGTACCTTATGCGTGCACCTCGGTCTACTTCTGGGAGTTGGAGGTCATATGCAAGAGCTTAGACGCGTCCGCTCTGGAATCTGCTCTGAGTCTAGAAATCTTTCAACGATGCATGATGTTCTAGACGCAATGTGGATGCACGATAATCTGAAAGATGAGGCCTATCTACGACGAGTTATTATGCCACTTGAGGTGTTACTTACAAGTTACAAGCGCCTTGTTGTCAAAGACTCAGCTGTGAATGCTGTTTGCTATGGTGCAAAACTCATGATCCCAGGCTTGCTCAGATATGATGCGGGCATTGAAGTCGGTGATGAGTGCGTCCTAATGACAACGAAGGGAGAAGCAATTGCGATCGGCGTTGCTGAAATGACAACTGCTGTAATGGCAACTTGTGATCATGGTAGTGTTGCCAAAGTGAAGCGTGTCGTGATGGAGCGTGACACATACCCACGACGATGGGGCTTGGGCCCTAATGCACAGATGAAAAAAAAAGGTATTACACGTGATACGCTTGTTAAACGGCAAGTTCAACATACAAACGTTGAGACGCCTCAAGAAACTACAAAGGACAAAAAGGAAAAGAAAGAAAAGAAAGAAAAGAAAGAAAATAAGAAAAGGAAGATGGAAAATTAATCGCGAGGTATTTCTTTGTTGCTTACGATTGCAATAGTTGATGTAATTACCCCAACTTCTGAAATTTTGTTTACCTATCAATATCTGTTAATACACACTAGTTTTCACCTAGAAACAGTGAACTTGAGTTGACAAGCATCATCTGTGCATATTGCAAGCAGTTCGCCGTTACTCGCACACAAAATTTTACATAATTTCTGCTGAAAAGAATCATCGTACGGTATGCGGACTTTTGTCGCAACGCTATGCATAGCGTGTTCAAGACCTTGAAAAGTTGAAGTTGATACAGCTATCTCTTTGCTATTGGCATCCAGTTGAACCATAATCAACGAGTTTCCCTTTGAAGTTGTAGCCATCTTGACGAGAATGAGATCATAGTGTGGTGAAACTTGACTGCTCAAAATCTGAGAAGATTCGTGCAAAACCACGTTGCCGTCGCACGTAGCAAGCACAACTTGGGCATTATTGGGTAAAAAGTCGGCATGTATCACTTCACCGTCTACTCTTCCAAATGTTTTCATGCAAGAACATGTAGCGACATCCC
>JACLAB010016316.1_pt1 | contig 14177 bp, 7 predicted proteins | sample 8027921 | NCBI WGS metagenome assembly JACLAB01 (sample SAMN15725117, study PRJNA655200) | protist metagenome | isolation source: fluorescence activated cell sorting (FACS) single amplified genomes of... | place: USA: West Boothbay Harbor, Gulf of Maine | collected 2000-07-19
TCTACCCGACGTATCTACTATGATTAAATCAAACTTTTCTTCCTTGAATCTTTGCACGCCTTCGGCTGCTATTTTTGCTGGGTCTGACTCGGTATACGAGCCATAAAAAGGAATTTTAGCTTTTGTCGCATTCTGCTTCAACTGATCAAAAGCACCCGCACGAAACGTATCTGCGCAAACTAATGCTGGCTTAAATCCTTTCCGAGCGTAATAACTCGCATACTTTGTGCACGTTGTTGTCTTACCGCAACCTTGTAAACCCACGAACATCACGACGTTTGGTTTTCCTTTCTTGGGAACAAACTTTGCCTTCACTTCCGATTTTGCGTCGCCCCCGTCAAGCATATTACACAGCTCGTTGAACACAGCTTTTTCCAACATCTTCTTCGCGTTGATGCCGCCGGCGAGATCATCGATATCTACAGCTTTCACGATATTTTTCTTCATCTGAACGACGTACTGGACGTTTACGTCTGCGGACAGTAAAGCTTTTGTAATTTCCTTCAAGACATCTTCCATAATCTCCTCATCTATGACGGTGTGCTTACTCAACGAGCTCAAAGCGTTCGCTAACTTACTCCCAAGATCGTTGAGCACCATGATTGCGTCGTTGTAACTTTTCCTTATTCACTTTTCCTCTGTTTCTTCTTCTTCTTCTTTTTTCTTTTTATGATTTTCTGTTTTCTGCGAGAAGGGGATGTGTGTTGTGTGGAATATTTGGACGGCCGAGGAATGAAAAAACAGAGCAGCAAAAGTTGAGTGAAAAGAGAGAATTTTTGAACGAAGAGGCGGCGGAGAAAGGGAGAGGGCAACCCCCATACACATAAAAAAGAAAAAGCGAGAGTAATCTTCGTTAGAATACTAGCACATAGAAAGTAGAAGTTCTATCACACACTCGCACAAACAGAGACAGATACAAGTAGATCAGATGACGACAACTACAACTATGGCGGATAACCCCGTCTGGAAAGCCGTGAAGCCATTCATGAACGGTGGTCTCTCAGGGATGGGCGCGACGTGCGTGATTCAGCCGATCGATATCGTCAAAGTTCGATTACAACTCGGCGCTTCTGGGGGACCTATCGGTGTTGCCGCCGGGATCATCAAAAACGATGGTTTTGGTGCCCTTTACACCGGTTTGTCTGCCGGTCTGTTGCGTCAAGCGACGTACACGACGGCTCGTCTTGGTATCCACGCTGAGCTCGTGGATTACCTGAAAAAACAAAACAACGGGGAGGCTTTGCCGCTCGCGCAAAAAGCCGGAGCTGGTTTAGCGGCCGGTGGTTTAGGTGCCATCTTTGGTTCACCTGCAGATTTATCATTGATTCGTATGCAAGCGGATAAAACATTACCTGTCGATCAAAGAAGAAATTACACTGGTGTTGTTCACGCTTTGAGCGACATCGTCAAGAACGAAGGCGTTGGAGGTTTATTCACTGGTGCGAGCACCACCGCTATTCGTGCAATGGCTCTCAATATGGGTATGCTTGCCTCTAACGACCAAGCGAAAGAGATGTTAGCTGAGCAAGGCTTCACCGGCTTTCCGAAGACATTCATCGCATCATCCATCTCTGGTTTCTTTGCCTCCTTCTTTTCGTTACCTTTTGATTACGTTAAGACGATGTTACAAAAGCAGAAAGTTGATCCAGTGACGGGTAAATTCCCATATTCTGGTATGGCGGATTGCGCGATGAAGACGTTTGCCGAAGGTGGTCCGCTGAAATTTTACACCGGCTTTCCCACGTACTATGTGCGAATCGCCCCGCACGCCATGATTACGCTCATGGTTTTAGATTCCATTCAAAAGTTTCAGAAAGATAACGGGCTTTAACTTGATTGAGATCTACCTTTATATACATGCTAATAAATAACACACATCACATAGATAAGCTAACGTTTGGTTGAAATAACGAAAAGCATTTTATTCATCATCTCACCAACAACGCGTGTATTATTGCTTTTTATATCTCGGTTTTCTTTTTTCTTCTTTTGTCTCTCTCTCCACTTTTCTCTCCGGCTCACAAAATCATGAGGTGAGAAGGTGGAAGGAGAAGGAGGAGGAGGGAATATTTGAGCATGTGGACGCGGCGGTGCCTCCTCTGTACTCGAATCATCGTTTCTTTCTTCGTCTTTTTCTTCGTCATTTTCGTAGTTCGCGCGGAGGAACTCGAAGCAATCGCAAACGGAGAAGAAGAAAAGGAAACATTGTTGAATAAAAAAAGAAATTTTCCGGAGGATGTCTCTGGGACGTTTAAAGGCGCGTGGCACGCTTCATCGACGAAGTCGTTCCTCACGCCTTTGCGTGAAATTCCCAATAAGAGATACTTCGCCAGCGGTTCGAAGGGAATTTTACAGGTGCAGATGCGACAACAGAAGAAGGACTCAAAAAACAACTGTTTCTGGGTAGAAGGAGACTTGTTAGTGCGAACGACTTCGGCTCCTACCATGCACGTGAATTTCGCCGGAGTGTACCTTAACGCCACGGGAATAATTCACGCTCATGGACAGAGTACAAATCTAGAGCATGTATCCCTTGATAATTCAAACGAACAGAGTTTTTATCATTCAGATTTTAGAGAGGCGCTCAGAACTTCGGCTTCAGACTTAGCATGGGAAACGGCACGGAGGAAGGACGCAAATGCGACACGAAGCGAAGATAAAGAAGCTAGTAACGATACAGAAACAATTTATGACGTAATGCGTCGTCGACAACGAATAAACTCGTTATTTTCGGGACCGTTAAACACCACGGCATATCCTTCTGCATGTGAGTTTGCTCTTAAGTTGTTCATCGAACCAGGAAAATATTCGCTTCTTGAAAATATTGAAGACAATATTGAAGTGAGATCGAAAGTAACCGACGATGAGATGAGAGAAAACGAGTACACACCTCGTAGAACTGCCTTGCCTGATGCATCTTTCGATGCGGTTATCACGGGGACTTTAGTTTCTGAAAACTGTGGCTTTGATTTTGTCCTCAATGCAACAACTTTTAAGATGCAAGAATATTACGCAAAAGCAATCAACTATGGATACATTGCAATAGCAACTGTTCTATTTCAGTTGTATGCCCTGGCGAAACAAGTTGAATATGTGGGTAATACGCAAAGTTCGCTGTCAAAGCTCTCCATACTATCGCTTGGATTTCAGGCAATATTAGATGCGTACCTCTGTCTCGGTCACCTGATCTATGGAATGGTGGTCGAAGAAATATTCTTACCTTTTGCCTGCATAGCTTTTCTAGAATTTATGATGTTTTCCGTATTTGAGATGCGATTACTGTTGCACGTGTGGAAAATACGAAACGCTTCAAATAATAGTAGTTCGTGGATTGACTTGCGAAGAGAGCTCTCCACTTTATATGGGAAATTCTACGCCGGTTTCTTTGGCGGGGCATTCTTGATTTACGTTATGCAAAACTTTCAGACATTTTGCGTTTTATTGTTGTCCTCATATTGGCTACCGCAAATTCTGTGGAATTTATACTCAAATTCGAGGAAACCCTTCATACCGATGTATGTAGGAGTAATCAGTATAACTCGAATTTTTGTTCCGTTATACTTTTATGGATGTCCGAAAAATTTTGCTCGAAACGAGCCGAATTATGTCTTGTGCGCATCTGTCTCTTTGTATGTGTTCGTGCAAGCGTTCATTTTATTTGCTCAACATTATTTTCATCCGCGTATTGTTACATTCAAATTAACTAAATGGCTACCGGAAGTGCACAATTATCATAAGAGTTACGTGAAATTTGGAGATTGTTCTATTTGTCTTAGTAATCTTAAAAGTGAGAGTGAGAGTATGTCTCCAAACGAAATGCAAATGCATGCGCCCTGCGGTCACGTTTTTCACGCGCATTGCCTTAGTAGATGGATGGATGTGAAATTAGAATGCCCAACTTGCCGTGCGAAGTTGCCACCAGTGTAATTATTTAGATGGAGAATTAAAAGGAGCGTATATTTAGATTTTATTAGTGAGGGTGAAGCTATAATTGTATTTATTTTTACTATTCCAATAACATGGCAGCTTTGGGATTGAACCAACCCCCTAGAGCTCCAACTATAGATATAGCCGTGTAACCATAAGCTAAAGTACTGGCTGACAGCTGAGCACCTCCCCAATACGTCGTTATAAATGCACCTAGACGTGCAATCATGTTACCGTAAGAGTGTCCCGTTGCGCGAATCTCTACTGGATATGCCTCTGCACTAAGGAGCCATGACGCTGATCCAGATATTGGCGCAGCCGCCCGGGCAATCATAGCAAATACTAAAGGTAATGGTACATTTGGTTCAACTAGAAGTGGCAGCGCCACACCAAATACAATAAATGAAACCGTGCAAACCTTTCCACGCGGCATATATTCAACCATGAAAACTCCTATAATGGTTCCACCAATCTCTCCCAGACACGAATATATAAGTTCTTTGAACGGAAACATTTCAGACTTTGGTACGTGCAATACTCTTGGAAGAAATAAGATTATTCCGTAATAACAAAACGTTTGCGCAAAAGAAGTAAGCCAAACGCAAACCGTTGCAAGAAGATATTTTGGCTTGAATAAATCTTTCACGCTCGCGTGATGTTCTTCTTCATCTTCCAACTTGAATGATTTCATCTCTAATTTGTTTGTACTGGCAATCTTATCCATAATAGCCTCCGCTTCTTCTGTTCTACCTTTAGCGAGTAGCCAGGAAGGAGACTCGTCGAGAAACCCAAGAAATAATAGCGAAAGAACTGGTGGTACAGATGCTAGCAGAGTTAGATACCGCCAACCTCGCGAATCGAGAACAAAATAAGCTAGCTCAGTGATTAAGATACCGCCAATAGCGAACCACACCCAAATTGACATCAACACCTGCCCACGAATTTTATCTGGACAAATCTCCGCGAGCAAATCGTAAGGCACTGAAAAACCTCCGATACCAACGCCGACTAAGAAGCGCATGCAGACGAGGACGTACACGTTTGGCGAAAAGGAAGAAGCAACTCCGAAACCCGCAATCAACGCGATCGATAAGATGAAAGCAGGCTTCCTACCAAATCTATCGCCGAATAGTCCAAACGCAGAGCAACCAGCAATTTCTCCCGCAAAGACAGAAGCTGCAATAGAGCTCGCTTGAACTGGATTCAAATGCCACTCCTTAGCAGCATCGATGGTCATGAAAGCTAACAGGTTCACCTCTACGGATTCAGCCATGAGGCAGAACCCTGTGATTAAGAAGAGTACCCAGTGATACTTTCCCCAACCAACCGCGTTTTTTGCATCGTGTAGCGTGGATTTCACCGCCACCGCTCCAGCAGAGGACGGTGAACCTGCTACCTTTCGCATTTTAAACTATTATGCCACTATGACTTTTTACGAAAATTTCTCTCCTCTCTCTCTCCTCCTTTTCGTGTTGTGTGCGTGCGCGAAGAAATCTCCTATTGTTGCACCAACTATAACCCGACCACGCGCGAGCAGTATACCGACAGTTTCCTTCTCTCTTTCTATTTATCAGAATCTTATTCGAGACGCGCGCGTTGGCTCTCACTCGCTACAGAGAAGGACAACTTTTCCTGTGCGAGACCACAGGTTGTGGGGAAGATTATAGGCGCGGCTTAATCCAGAGCTTCTTTGTTTTGTTCTCTTTTTCGGCCCGTCGGCAGAATTCAAGAGTCCCTAAAATTTTCTTTGAAAAAAAATGGTGAGTTTTTTTCGCGAGACAACACTCCGAGAGCAAGCGCGCGCAGGAGTATCCACCGCTAAAAGAGAAAAGCGGGGCGCGCGTCGTAAAGAGACAGAGAGAGAGAGAGAATAGAATAGAATAGAATAGAATAGAAAGAAACCACGCTTTACCTCGTCGTGCGTGACCGAACAAAAAGAATAATCGTTCCACTTGCCGTTCATTTCTTTTTGGGGTGGTGCCTAAAAACACATTTTTGAAAAAAAAAAGAGAAGAAGAACACGAAGCGGAAAACGTTATGAGTGAGGAGGATACGCGAGGACGGAAGTCGTCGCTTAACGTTTTACGCGATGATAATGCGGCGATGTCGAGGAACGCTGGCGATGTTCGCACGTCCGAAGCGAACGACGGACCACTCGATGGTTGTTCAGGAGGTGATTTCATATCTCTCACTCAAGCCGTGGAGAAGAGCGAGAAAATCTCCTATGGTTTCGCAGCGAGTTCAAAATATGTTACATCACAATCTGAAAGATCTCAGCCAATACGCTCGTCTCCTCGGCAGAAGAAGAATGCAACTTCTGCACTCGATCGATTACTCTGCACAAACAGCAGACATAAAGAGGGCAAGAGTAATAGCGGATTGAATATGGAAACGAAGACTACGGTTTCCGACAAGGTTGTCGTCGTCGAGCAGGAGCAGCAGCGGTGTAAAGTTGAAGCTCACGGTGATCTTGGAGAGAACAATAGAAACAAAGTACGTGGTGAATTCCCCGTTGCGCTTGATAAAGCTCCTTCGACAACCTTGGCGCGAGAGTTTGGACCAGATTCGAAAGAAAAAAAGAAGAAGAGAGAGGAGGAAAAGAAAGTTGAACTGCGTGTATCGTTTCCGGCGCCTTCACTAAGTTGGGGGAGCGCAGACGAACAGCTTTTTGTTCATGATAACGTAAGAACGATAAAGAAAGATAGACGATCGATTGATAGTAACAACAAGAAAAGAAAAGAAAACCCTAGAGGAGCACCACCGATTCCCGTCGAGGAAGATCACACTTCCAAGATATCTCCGCCAAAGGAGTTCATCGCAGAATGGGATGATGAGGAAGATGATGAAAGTATCGAAAATCATGATATATATTTGAAAACTGACACCACCGCCGCCGTTGTTGAAAAAACAACATTAGAAAATTGTACGACAAACGTATCTCGAGTCGCGAATGCATTGAAAATGGATTCATCAGATATGAACGTTCAGGAAAAGATTATGAAAAAGCTCGAGAGAATTGATTCGCAAGGCGCACGTATCGCTGCACAAAGAATCATCCGCATACAGAAAGATGACAACGTTTTACATTTACATGTTGTTGCATGTCTTAAGTCTAGTAATATGGTGGTGCCAAAGATTATAACTTTGAAAGATCATTGGGTAGATATTCAAGTCCAAGTGAATGACCTCATTCGTGTCCATTCAATAAGCAAAGGAAACGAGATTTCTGGAAACTGTGAAATCACTGCTACAAATGGCCTTATCTTAGTTCTTCATCCCGAGCTTTTACTGTCTGCAACCATGCTTGGAGGATCCTTTCAATGTTTAAGAAAAGCTTTTATAAATACTGTCATCGGTGATGGTCCCGGTGGAGATGCATCTGAAGCTGCTACATTCGGAACTCTACTGCACGAACTCGCCGAAAAGTCTTTGATAAATTCAGGCTCTAGTGCTATGTCAAACAATTTCGCAGGGATGAACGAAAATTGTATGGAGGATTTTATCGTTGGATTGGCTCGCAAAAGTGCCCTAGATCTATACGCCATCAACAAAACAGTTGACAATTTTATCGAGCACGCTAGAAATGTCATCTCAGGTGTCGAAAAATGGTCCAAAAAATTGACGGCATTATCGCGCAAGTCCAGAATAATGGCAAGAGATCTCGGTTCGAAGATGAGTAGTGCGAATGGAAATGACTATCAGATAGCAAATATGAGAGAAGAAAACGCGCGTCGATTTAATCAGCCCTGTGGAGGCGTGCACGTAGAAGTCCGCAAGAATGGAGCGAGTAATTCGAATGTTTTAGAAGTTTCAGAGATCGTGGATATTGAGGAAATAATTTGGGCTCCGAGATTAGGTTTGAAGGGGCAAATAGACGCAATTGCTGAAGCAAGAATAAGGACTGGTAAGCAATCGACTGATGTTAAAGTTGTTCCAGTAGAGCTTAAGACCGGCAAGTGGAAGGATGTTGTTGAACACGGAGCTCAAGTTTTATTATACACGTTGATGATTGGTGAGAGATATTTTCAAAATCAAGGCGCTTCTCCGTTCGGTGTATTGCACTACACGAACGATGATCAAAATGAGGAAGGGAAAACAACCGTGATCGAAAGGACAAACCTGGAAATTGCATTTCTTATGCATCAGCGAAATCGTTTAGCTTCGGCGTTGCAGCCGCGAGATGATGACGAAGCTTCTCTTGATCAAAATAGATTTCTGTATCCAGCTGAGAATTTGATTGAGAGAACGCACCTTCCACAGGTCCATAGTAAGTTAGCTTCTGGAATCCTTCCGAATATGTCGCCGAGTAGTTGGTGTGAACGATGCTTTCAACGTGAAAGTTGCTTTACGTTGCACAAATCTCTTGAATCTGGGAACGAGCAGACTTCTGGATTACAGATCTTCGCCGCAAGCACAGATCATATCACAAAATCTCATTCAGAGTGGTTGAATAAATGGATCCGACTTGTCGACCTTGAATCGAGCGCTTCGCATGGTAAGAGAGCGACGCCATGGATGGATGTTGAAGTAGTCTGTTCCAGAAAAGGTGGGATTGCCGTGAATGGATTAAAATTGATTCATCATAATATACAAAAACAAATCTCGTTGACTCCGGAAGATGGTACGCCACGACGAGACTCTTTCACCGGTGTATCACCTGGAAACATTGTGAATGAAGATGAATGGTTTCATGAGTTTATAGTCTCGGATAGTTCCAATGAGCAGTGCTCCCTGTCTAAATTTAGTCCTGGAGATCGAGTTGTTCTTTCTCGCAACGATGGCTTGATGGTTACTGGTCGTGCCACGATCGAAAAGGTTGAGATTAACCATAACATGTTATCTCTTGTAACGTCTCGGCCTCTTCGAGTGCAAAGTAAAGAGCATATATCGATACAGCCATCACTGCCAGGTAGTGCGAATCTGAATGAGCTATGGCGCATCGATCGTGATGGTGCCGGTCACGCCATGGCGGCCCGATCTCGTGGAAATTTAATTGCCACTCTTGCTAAGGATGTCTCACAGAATAAGAATCAAAAATTAATGCACATTCCATCTGAAACCCGAAGGAGAATAATAGATTTCGCGGAACCGGTCTACGAAAATTTTACTTCTATAAAGTTACCGGGAAGGTATATGAATGATTTTGCGGAGTTTGAACGAGATTACCTTGACATTGTCGTCGATTTGAACGCAGAGCAGCGATACGCGGTCGAGAAAGTTGTCACCTGTTCAGATTATGCTTTAGTTCTTGGATTACCAGGTGCCGGAAAGTCGGAAACTTTGGTCTGCTGTATTCTTGTTCTTGCGTTATTGGAAAAGCGTGTTTTAATCACTTCTCACACACACAACGCGGTTGACAACATTTTAAAGCGTTTACCCTCAAAAAAATGCGAAAGATTTATTAGAATTGGCGATGATGAGTTCAAAGTTCTCAAGGAAGTTCGAAGATATCGTCTCGGGGGTGAAATTTGGGATGCAAGCTCATTCGATGCGATAAACTATGCTTCTGAGAAAGCTCGAATTGTTGGTGCGACATGTTATGCTTTGAACCATCCATTCTTCGCTCGAAAAGAGTTTGACGTTGTTTTAGTCGATGAAGCTGGACAATTGACGTTGCCAGCTATATTAGGTCCTTTATTACTTTCGAAGACGTTTGTTCTGGTAGGTGATCACCATCAATTGCCTCCATTGATTACTTCTGAAGTCGCGAGACGCAGCGGTATGGAAGATTCACTTTTTGCTCAACTGTGCAATAAGAATCCAACCGCTGTCTGCTCTTTGACATGTCAGTATAGGATGAACGAACCGTTAACAAAGCTACCAAATGCACTGACTTATGATGGTAAATTGAAACCAGCGAATGATGCGGTTGCGAATAGAATGCTTTCGGTCGAAGAAGACTTCGATGTCAAGGCTAGGAAAATCCAATGGTTGACAAATGCGACGAGTGAACAGCCAAATAAAGCGGTCATTTTCCTTGATACAAGCGCAGAAGAAACGGTGCAAGATCAGACAAGAGAGAGTTCTGATGAGCGACCGGTAAACAAGGGAGAACAGCGTCTCGTTCTTGAAATCGTTCGAAGTTTAATTCGCAGAAAAGTTGAAGCAGCAAAAATAGCAGTCTTGTCACCTTTCAATGCGCAAGTGGATGAAATTTCTGAACTACTAAAGACTGACGAGAAAGTAAGCGATGTAGAGTCTTTAACCATAGATAAAGCACAAGGAAGAGACTTTGACGCGGTCATAATCTCATTCGTAAAAAGTAATCCTCGAGGAGATACGACAGAGCTATTAGAAGATAAGAGACGCCTGAATGTTGCGATAACTCGAGCCAAGTCAAAGTTGATTTTGATTGGAAATATGCAAACGTTAAGAGGTAGCAATGCTATGAGCAGGATGCTGGATGTTATTGCTTCTGAGAAGATGATCGAGCCCGTGGACAGCTCATTCGTAAAACTGTTCCTGTAAAGAAAACTATGATACATAATTTACTTTTCTCCCCGCCTGATTTCTTGAATTTCCTGCGCAAGGATTGATTTTGTTCTTTCGCTGAGTCCTTCTACTTCTTTTCGAAACATTTCCTCATCTTTATTTTCTTCCTCTATCTCCGCGTCTAATACTTCGCTTCCGTCTGGATCGAGATTCTTTTTCAGAGGACGCTGTCTCATTTTGGTTTTGGAAGTTTTTTCCTTGTATTTTCTCTCCTTCAAATTTCTCGCTTTCAAACGCCGCTTATTTTCCTTCTTCTCTGCATTTGCTCGTCGTCTGAACAGTATAATCGAACTAATGAATTTCAAGATGTCTCCTCGCCCTTCTTTACTCACGCTCGAAGTCTTGATGATGCTTGGTAATCTATGCCACGTTTCTTCCAGTCTATTTTCTAGTGCTTCTATGTTTTCCTCCACAGTAGGAGTATTTGGGCCTTTTTTCTTTCTATCACACTTTGTGAACACAATTGTGAACGGTATGTCGTTCCCTATCAAATAGTTTGCGTAGTCTAAGTCTTTATCTTGGGTTTCTATCGAAGCATCGATCAACAGCAATACTCCACAGAGAGTCTGACGCGTTTTGAAATAGTTTTTCGCGAAGGTATCCCAGGATAAAATTTCCTCCTCAGTTGCCTTTGCAAAGCCATATCCAGGAAGGTCGACGATGTACCATTTTGCGTCAATGAGATAGTGATTAATGGACCGCGTTGTACCAGGATTCGCCGATACGATGGCATGACTCGTACCTTCCGTGAGCATATTTAGCAAAGAAGACTTTCCGACGTTAGAGCGACCAATCAAAGCTATTTCAGGTAGTCCATTTTCTGGTGGACAGTCTCTTTCGTTTTCAACAGAACTGGTCAGTCTCACTTTTTGCAACTTTTTGTCGCTGACGATGGAGATGTCTGGGAGAGGCAAAGTCTGCGCTTCCGCCCCGGTTCGCAGCACTGGACGGTTTTGTTTATTCGAGAAGAGTTCTTCTTCGACGTAATACACCGTGCCTGTTTCGTTGTCCCATTCTGATTTGCCGCTGCTCGCTGCGGCTGCTACGAAAAACTTCTTCAAAGTTGGTCTTAACAACTTTTTGCTCTTTCCTTCAATTATGGCATTTTTCGCATTTACTGCAGATAACCCCGTCCTGGATGTACGCGACGACGAGAACGACATCGAAGGTACAGAAAAAGGAGGAGTCATGGCAGCGATTATGGCGAATGTGGCGAGGCGGTGATGTGTGATACCTTTTTCTCTGTGGCTTTGGGCGGCGGAGAGTTTTGACGGAACTCCGTGAGAAAGGACCAAAAAATCGAAGTAATCACGACAAAAGTTTCTTTTTTTTTTTAGCCCCCTCTCCCACAAGCTCTCAAAACCAGGCTCACGCACAGGACGACGTGTGAGGGGAGGATGGTAGGATCCTCACTAGAAAGAAAAAAACGAAAAGTAAAAACGACGAAAGGATGAAACCTTCTCCTTCTTATACCGGCCCTATTCTCACCTCGCTGGCGGCTTTGTTTGCCGCGAGTGGCGCGTGCGTGTATGCCGTAAACATACAAAAAATCTTTGGAGGTATGCACCGAGAGAGAGAGAGAGAGAGAGAGAGTTCTTGTCTTCATTTTGCGTGTGTGTTTTTTACCCTCTTCATCCGTCGGTATCAAGATCCGTTTTTCGTTTTGAAACTCTCGCTTTTACTTACCACGTCTTTCTCCTTCAAACGTTTTATCCACGACGTGAACAACAACGATCTATTCGCAGGCTCGACTCCATCCACGATTACAAACACGGAATGGCTCGCCGCGACGCAAGCTTCGTATCAAAATGGGGTGGAAAGAGAAGGAGCACCTGGGAAACCAATAGCACTGAATCCGATGAGAAGAAACATCTCTCCTTGAACAAACTTGAACTGAGAAAATGCAGTAGAGAGAAAGAGAGAGAAGGAAGGAAAGAAAAAGAAAGAAAGAGGAACAGTATTAGAGAGTGAAACATATATAACGTGACCCACTACTTATTTGTATAATAAGAAAATCGAAACTATAAGTCAGCGGGAATGGATTGCAGCATGCAGCGTTTTGTTTTTTTATCCTCGAATGAACTGTCTCGAGTCTCCCGAATCCTTCTTCCCGTACGGATTATTCGCACTAAAACCATGGCCAGTACCTTTTTGCCTTCTGTAATCACTACCAGGCGCACCATTTGATACTTTACCCCTACCTTTACTTGCTTTTGATTCTAAATTCAGCTGCACTTTTGGAGGGCGGCTGAAGCCAAAGGATAAGCCTACGGCTGCCAAATCGAGAGCATGAACGTTGTACACATCTTTCAGAGTGTGCGAGTTGTACGCTAAAATGTACGCCCTGTATGCATCTTTTGCTGATGTGTGCAAATAATAGTTTTTCTCGACCAACTTTTCAAGCTGCGATTGTACATTAGCTATTTTCTTCTGCGGGAATTCGTATTCATTCAGAGGTACTTTTGCGTTCTTGAGATATTTCAAAAATCCGAGTTCCCCTGGAATGAGGAATAACAGAGCGCGCCCTCTTCCGTCGGTTCCTCGAGCAGTTCGTCCAACCCTGTGAATATACTCTTTCGGATCATCTGGTGGATCGTATTGTATTATCCAATCAACATCTGGAATATCTAATCCTCTCGCAGCAACATCGGTGCACAACAAGATACCTCGATCGGCTTTGCAAAACTCAAAAAATGTGGTTGTTCTCCTCTGCTGCTTCTGTTTACCGTGTATATCGGAAACCGGGATGTCTATGTAGTTCAATAATTCCGCGTGATATTTGACCGAATTACAAGATGAAAAGAAAACCATCACCTTTTTCTTCAAATTTTTCTTTAAAAATGTAAACAAGAGCAAAAAGCGCTTCTCAGACGGAACGACACAGTAACCTTGCTCAACTCCGGAAGCAGTAGAAACGGCTCTAGAATCATCAACTCCAATGTATAAAGGCGTTTTCAAACTTAAACGTGCTAAATCTTCGACTTTCGTGGTTTGTGTCGCGGAAAATAACATCGATTGGCGATCTTTTGGAAGCATTTTCACAATCGTACGCATCTCCTCCTCAAAACCAATATCGAGCATACGGTCTGCTTCGTCCATGACGAAGACTTTCAACGAACTGTATTGGAAACCACGAGTATTCTGCATGTGATCGAGTAATCTGCCTGGCGTGGCGACGAGGAGGTTTACTCCTTTAATTAATTTTTCACCTTCCGCTCGTCGATTGGCTCCACCCATCAATAATCCGTGGGTTTGAGAATGTTTTTGCATGAGTTGTTGCGCGACACTGTAGATTTGCATAGCCAGTTCGCGAGTGGGCGAGAGAACCATCACTCCGCATCCGTTTCTGGGCATAAACTTAGCGTGGTACAGAAGTTCGCAACAAGGAATTAAAAATGCCAAAGTTTTGCCAGAGCCAGTTCTCGCCGCACCGAGCACGTCTCGTCCAGCTAACAAAGGAGGAATACACCTCGCTTGCACCTCTGTCATCTTCTCGTGTCCCAATTCTTTGATGCCTTGCATCGTCGGATTGGACAAGTCCAAACTCGCAAACGTCGCGGAGGAGAGAATACCATCAACTTGCACGACGACGTGATTTTTGTCTCCAGGTTTCGGCAGTGAGCTTGTTTTATCTCTCTTACCGTCTTTGCGTCCTTCTTTTTCTTCTTCTTCTTCTTCTTCCTCCTCTTCTTCTTCTTTCCCGCCGCCGCCTTCCTTTTTCTCACTTTTCTTCTTCTTCTTCTTCTTCTTCCTTAATT